>Ga0102589_1006078_pt1 | contig 10133 bp, 4 predicted proteins | sample AraplaMF_Col_mLB_FD_76858 | JGI IMG/M metagenome (GOLD analysis project Ga0102589, IMG submission 76858) | Arabidopsis root microbial communities from the University of North Carolina, USA - plate scrape MF_Col_mLB | ecosystem: Host-associated > Plants > Roots > Endosphere | place: USA... | reverse complement strand
CTTGATGCAGTGGTTCGGGGCAAGTGGCAGGCACAAGTACTATCGTTATGATAAAAATGGGAATATGTTAAGTGTTATTGATATGGAATAATGCAATAGGGAAAAGGAGAATTTTAGAATATGATTAATTTTAGAACATCGAAATTCATGCTCGCATTAGTTCTAATAACTATTACGTTATTTACCGTAAATCCTATTAACGGAAATGCAGCAGAGAAGACGTCGGTTAATGTTTATGATAGTTCAGGGCGGCTAGTAAATACGAAGCTAGCGGATGGAACCGTTGTAGAATATCAATATGACGTGAATGGGAATCTACTACATAAAAATATTAATATGCTGATGAACTCCGGATTTGAAATCTATACGGGAAAGAATGGAGTCGCAGATAACTGGGGAGATTGGCAATCCGCAGGGGGAACAGCCAATTACCAAGTTGTAACTTCGCCTGTATCCAGTGGTAAGCAAGCTCAACAAATGAATATGATCAATATGCCGAAAGCTGGAGCAGCGAATTTCTTTCAAGACATATCGGTAAGTGATGTCGGGCTCTATACAGTAAGCAGTCAGATTACAATTGCTAACTTAAACAAAGCAAAATTAATCGTTAACATGCACTATTTTGATAATAATAACAGTTTCATCGGAAGCGAGACGGTATTTGAATATGGAGGAAACGTAAGCTGGCTGAGTATAAATGAGCAGGTACGGCCTGTAGCAAAGACAGTACGAGCTAGGTTTCATTTTAACATTGTTGCATTAGAAAACGATGCATCAGCAAGCCTAACGGTGGACTCCGTGACATTCCAAAAAGGAGAGCAGAACAATCTGCTATTCAACCCCGGATTTGAAACAAATACAAGAACAAGTGGAATCGCAGATGGCTGGGGCAATTGGGAATCTGCAGGGGTACCAGCCAATTACCGAGTAGTTACCTCCCCGGTGTCAAGTGGGAAACAAGCGCAGCAAATGGTTATATCTAATATACCTAAAGATGGAATGCATACGTTCTTCCAAGACGTAGCCGTAACAGGTGGCAAACCTTACACATTAAGTGGTCAAATTGCGACAGAAAATCTAAGCAAAGCCAAAGTTCAGGTCATTATGCATTATTTTGACATCAACAATAATTTTATAGGGAATGAGACGCCATTTGAATATAGTGGGAACACGGGCTGGTTAAGCATTAATGAACAAGTGCGGCCTATAGCCAAGACAGTACGAGCCAGAGTCCATTTTAATATCCTGGCGGTTGACAACAATGCTTCTGGAATCGTAACGATAGACACTGTGACATTCCAAAAAGGGGAGCAGAGCAATTTACTCGTCAATCCCGGATTTGAGACAAATACAAGAACAAGTGGAATCGCAGATGGCTGGGGCAATTGGGAATCTGCTGGAGTAATAGCCAATTACCGAGTGGTTACCTCACCCGTATATAGCGGTAAGCATTCACAGCAAATGATCACTTCCAACATGCCCAATGGCGGGACGCATACATTCTTCCAAGACGTAGCCGTAACAGGTGGTCAACCTTACACAATAAGCAGTCAGATTGCAATTGCAAATCTGAATAAAGAAAAATTTCAGGTCGTCATGCATTATTTTGACGTTAATAATAATCTGATAGGGTATGAAACTCCCTACGAGTACAGTGACAACACGAGCTGGAAGAGTGTTCAGGTGCAAGTACAACCACCAGCGAATACTGTGTGGGCTAGAGCGCATTTTAACCTCTTAGCACTAGAAGACAAAGCCTCCGGGATAGTAACCGTGGATTCCGTCATCTTTCAACGGAAAAAGTAAAACAAGAGATATATTGAAGATAAGCATTGCAATAAAATCAAGAAAAAGAAGGATGGTCGTGTACCATCCTTTTTCATGTTTTTGTGACAATACTGTTGTTCAAGATTACTTCTTAATAAGTGAAATCGCATCGGCATAAGCCTCTCCGACAGCATCCGAATCGGCTACTACCCTTACAATAATCTTCGTCGTATTTGGCTTCGTTCGTATCTTTACAGTGGCTTGCCCCCATTGTCCCTTCGGGGAAACATATGCTGCATCCCCATCATATATACCGATGTTTTGATTGTCGAATTCATAGGTGTCCACGTAGAAGCTTCCTTGCTTCAAGTTGTTGTAAATGTTAGCTCGCAGCTCATACTCAGTATTTGGCTTAACCGGAATGAAGTAGCTGTCGCTGGACGTACCACGTATGGGCGTATCCGAATAAAAGCGAATGCTATGTGAGCCTTCATGCGACAAATGTGCTGAGATGGCCATAGTCGGGCTGAAATTCCAGAAATAAGTTCCTTGCTCGAAGCTTGAGTTCGGAAGCAAGTTCTGTGACTTCGTTCTCTTTATCTGGTTTCCTATGGAATCATAGGCATATTCGATTCGGTAGTCTGTATGAAGGGCATCAAGCAGCTGATTTGCTGAGTTGTATGTATAATACTGATTTGCAATAGTGGGCTTAGGGATATGAGCTACTTTGACTTCCTTCTTAACTATATCTCCAAACCATGCAACACCATCCTGAACCATTCGCCAGTCGGTAACGAACACTCCTTCATATGCCGGAGCGACCATATTGAAGGTAAACGTCACGGTATCGCCGTATTTTACGGTACTGCCGTTAGGAATGACGTGTCTGCCAATGGCAAATGGATCACTATCGTCAACCGCCCCGAGGCGAACGGACGCTGCTTCCGACCATTCCTTCTTGCCTGTGTTCTTGACCGTAACAGAAACCTCTTGCGAAGAGCCTGGGATCATTGTATCTGGAATGTTATTCGAGACAATCTTGGCGCTTAATTCTTGAGCAGGTGCGATGCTGAGATCGTCAAAGTAACTTCTGAAATACCCGGTCTCCGAAGCCTCGTGGTCGTCATAGGCGACAAGTACTTCCTTAATTGTTTACCCTGTGTGTGGAGATAAATCTACCTCGACTTGAACCCACTGATTTAATGGATCATTCCGAAATGCAGGGTGTATTCGCTGCCCTCTTGTATCTGTAATGCCGCTATCTCGCAAAGTAGACCCATCTTCGAACACGAGATCAATCGCCATTCTTTTGCTCTGTGTATGCTGGTAGTGATAGACCCAATAGGATAATTTCATTCCTTCGTGGATACTTATGTTCAAATTCGTATATAGCTTGAAGTAAATGAAGCTATTCTCCGAATTACTCTTGTCTTCGCCAGCGATGCGGTAATATCCAACTCCACTATGAGGCTGGACTCCCAGTTCGCCATTCACAGTAGAGGCTTCTGGTGGAACTGTTGAATCATACCCCCCAACATTGGCACTGTATGCCGTCACCATTCCAAGGCTATCATTATCGTGAATCTCGAAGGTGTTGTTAATAAACCGTGTTGATCCGTTGTCTGCGGCAACTGTCGGGATGAGAACCATAAATAAAAGTAGGAATGCGAATAATAACTTTATAGATTTAATCATCATTACCCCCTCAAATAAGTAGAACTCTGTTTATTTTAAATGCACCTAGCTAAAACTTACAGAATGAATATGTTAGTGCAACCATTTGCTTCAAATTATTAGTGGTAAAAAATTACTTCCATTTACAATGGGAGCGAGCTACTATAATTGTCTGGCCGAAATTACTTTATGTATAGGAGGAAATGTAGTGTACTTCGCATCAAAAGGAAAACTTATGATTTATGTGACTGCAATATTTTGTCTCTTCACTATGTTATCTACTGCACATGCAAGTTTCATTGAAAAAGATTTTATAATGAAAGAAAATTTTGAGAGAGGGGTGTATACAGGCACTAAACTTACAGAAGCTTCAGGCAAAATTACGAGTGATGCTGATAAAGTTGTTAATGGTAAGTATTCTGCATACCTGTCATCACCACCTAGTGTGGAATGGAGTGAGTTTACATATACGGACATACAGCAAGTTACATTTGAGAAGAATACTACATATGCCGTTACATTTTCATATAAAGCTGTAAAAGCACCTGATCCTCAAAATCAAGGAGTATATTATTTTCTAGCTCGAAGCTCAGATAATGATGTTGCAGCGGATACTGGGTGGACAGCTTGGAATGCGAAAACAGGAGAAAAAGGAACAAAGACATTTGTATTTACGACAGGAAATAAGGACAACTATTACTTAATCTGGGGGATTCACCTTGGAGGAGAGTTGTCTATTGACGATAAATCTATGAGGAAAGTTAGCGAATCCTTTGAACGTGGAACCTTTGATGGAACTATGTTTCAGTCCTCTTCAGGCACGATAACGAATGATCCATCGAAAGTCGTTAGTGGAAAATATTCAGCATACCTTACATCGCCGAAGGAACAGGAATGGAGTGAATTTGCTCATACGGATCCGAACCAAATTAAATTCGAGAAAATACTACCTATGAAGTTACATTCTCCTATAAAGCTGTAGAAGCTCCAGATGTGAATAATTATGGAGCCTATTATTTTCTTACACGAAGCACAGACTATGATGTTGCAGCTGATACAGGCTGGAAGGGCTGGAGTGCGAAGACGGGGGAACAAGGTACGAAGACCTTCGTATTTACGACAGGAAATAAAGGTAATTATTACTTGATTTGGGGAATTCGCTGGGGCGGGTCATTGTCCATAGATGATATTTATATCAAAAAGAAGTCAGAATCCTTTGAAAGAGGGACGTTCGATGGCACACGATATTGGTCTGGATCCGGGACGATTACGAGTGATCCAGATAAAGTAATTAGCGGGGCTTATTCAGCTTATCTTGCTGCTCCACACACGGCTGACTGGCTGGAATTTTCTTATTCTTCACCGTCATACATTCAATTTGTTAGGAATACTACTTACTCGGTGACCTTTACATACAAAACGATAGAACCGTCTCATGGGTTTTATTACTTTTTGGCACGAAGTACCGATTATGAGGTTGCTGCGGATACTGGGTGGACAACCTGGAATGGTCAGAAAGGGGAAACAAACCAAAAGACGGTTGTGTTTACCACGGGTGAGAAAGAAAACTATTATTTGATATGGGGGATAAGAGAGGGAGGTGCGATATCAATAGATGATATTCGCATCGATATATTGCCGTATCAATATGATCCAAACGGAAGAGTAAAGGTACAAGCCACTCCTATTCATACCATTTATTATGATTATGATTCAAATGGAAATATGCTGAGGCGTAGAGCAGAAATTAACTATCATATATAGTGAGAATCTATTATACCAGCCGCGAGTGAATTTACTTCACGCGGCTTTTTTTCTTTTTTACTAGTTATTACGAGTGATGAAAGTTGCTAAAGAAACGATAACCCTTAACATGGAATAATATTTAAAACAACAAAAATGTGTAAGTAAATGTTTTAATTTTTTTACATGCCCAAAATCAAAGGTAGATAAAACGAATGGGAAAACATGAACAGGTCATGGCAGAAGAGTTGAAAAACAATAGCCAGCATAGGTAGAAGAAAAGAGATATGGTCTATTGCGTAGATAGAATTTGTTCGTATTAAACATGATTTAAAATAGTATTTGAAAAGATATTTTCAATGAAAATACGGTATGTGAAATCAGTAAATATGTTTATCCAGATAATTTTATTGAGCAAACAATCAATATCAGAATTATTAGTGTTGTATGGAATTAATTTCCTAGACAATGAGTTGCTATACCATTATTTTTGGAATTGTGGGGCAAATATCCATGGAAACTTAAATAGAAATAATAGGAGGAAGTAGTTTTGAAAAAATGGTTGTCAATGATTCTTGCATATGCGCTATTGTTCACAAGTATACCTCTAGCATCAGCACAAGACTCTCCTAAGTCATCGAACCAATCAACCAATAGAACAGTCACCTCTAGTGTATATGGTACAAATGAAAGTTTTTCGGACTCAGAAGAGCTAATCACCGTTACCTCGATTACGGAAATGTTTGGGGTAGCAAGGGAATGGGTGGTCAATGAAATAGTGAAAGGCTACCAGCTTCATCATATTTATCAGGGGCTGCTTCTTCAGCAGAAGGGCGGATCGTATGAGCAATTTATGGAACAGCAGTACCCCACGCTAATTACGGATCCCCTCAATGCCCATAATGCAAGTGTAACTGCTGCCGTATATGGCCCCATCTCTGTGACGGATCAGGTCTATGGACAAGAAGATCCTTTATCGGTTACCGATCTAGTATACAACACCCAGCGTCGAGCGAAGAGATCACTGAGCGACGATAGTCCATACGACAAGATCGCGCTGCAACGTAAGCCGATTCGCTTGGATCAAGCTCCGTATGCGGTCGGTTCGGAAAGCGACCATATTTCGACCGTAGACGCTTCCTTACGCGTGGAGGCAACGGATCTGGTCATGCCCGGAGCTAACGGTTTAGACTTTGCGCTGCGACGCGTATACGACAGCTCTCGAGCCAAGAACGATATTACTTTCAACCCCGAAAGTTATAAGGAGAATATTACGAAACAATCAACCGATGAAGAAGGCAGATTCAAGCTCGGAAAAGGGTGGATTTGGGATATTTCCTATTTCAAAAGAGTAGACGGACAGATGTACCTTTATATTTCCGGCTTAGGCACTTATCGAATAGATGGATCTAATATTGTAGGGTATCCTTTTCATGATCTAAACTTTTCCGAGTCAGAGAATGTAAAAATAGGAAGTGAAAAGGCTGCGTATGAGCTTGCCAATTATAAAACAGGGGTCCGGCAATATTTTAATGCCGTTGGCGACTTAATTCTAATAAAGGATAAAGACGGGAATTATATTCAATTCATCTATTACGGTACAGAACTAGGTACAGTAGTGACGTCAAACAGTTCAAGAACCGGTGCCAATGCTATGCTTTTTACGTATAATCCCGATAATACAATTGTCGTGGAAAGCGGAGGTCGGAAAGTTGTCTATAAAAAGCAAAGAGTGACCTCTATTAACGGAGAATCCGTCCTAGAACAAGATCTGCTGACGGAAGTCATCGATCCAATGGGACGATCAACCAAATACAATTACAGCGTGTGGAAAGACCTTTACTTCAACTTTGCCAGGGATTATAAAGATTTTCGCAAGGATGGACAATCCGATTTAATGAGAATGAAATGGGGAAGGAACGATACCATCGCCTTAAGCCTAATCGAGCATCCAACGAAAGCGATTACCCGCTTTGCATTCGATACTGCGGTATTCCGCAAAATCGGGGAGTATGCGGAAGAGGAAACGATTCGCTATAAAACGCGTCGGGACTCCTATAGTTCGGCCTCCGGAACGCATCAAAATGAGTTGATTTTCACGTTCAATAACGGTGATGTAGGGGAGAAGTTCCAAGATAACTCTTTCTCGGTGGACGTAACGGACGGTCTGAAAACAACGACCTATGTGTATGACAAACGATATAATGGGAGTGATGCCCCATCGAGTCTGTACTTGGAAGAAACGAGGATGCGTACGGATCATGGGAATGAAGCCCGGACTGTCAGATATCAATATGACAGAGGAATGAGAAACCCGAACCCAATTCGAATTGAGGAGGTTCGAAGCAGCGATGGGCGAAACTCGGCACCTCGAATTACGACTAGAACGTATGATGAGGAAAATTGGGGATATATTGTTTCTGAAAAGAACCCGTTAGGCGCCACAAGCCGTTATGAGTATGGGGAGCTGGAATCTCCGAATAAGCGGAAGGGGCTTATCCGCAGCGATGTACCTACAGGGCAAAGCATGAACCTGCATTCCGAATACCAATATGATCGAAGTACTGGCGGGCTGCTGCAAGTTCAATCTAAAAACGAACAAGGAACTATTGTGCAGCAGTTGAATTATGAATATGATCCCATGGGGAATCCGATCACGATACGCATCAAGGGAGAGCCTCGGGATACGGTTATCCAGCAAGAGTTTAGCCCTGAATTTCGAACGATGTTTCTGAACAAGCAATCGGTGAATGTTACGAATGTCGACGGAGCACCGGACAGCATCGTATCCCGAATGGAGTATAACACATCGACAGGAGATCCGACGAAATACGTTGATGGCAACGGAAATGAAACGAAGTATACGCATGATAAGTTGGGACGGATGACTGCGGAAATCTATGCGGACGGCACACAGACCGCTGTAGCTTACGATGATGCAGCAAACAAAATTACGATTACGTACCCGAAGGGACAGCAAATCGAAAAATGGTTCGATCCATTGGGAAATCTAATCAAAGAAACGAATGGACGTGGCGGGGTAGCAAGGCATAAGTATGATCGCTATGGCCATATGATTCGAAAAGGAACCTTTGACGATAATTGGATTGAATATGAATATGATGCTTGGGGACGCGTAACGAAAGAAAACTTCATCTATGGCCAGAACCGAACCATCTACGACGATGCCGCAAACACGAAAACGACTTACGACGGCAGCAATAATGGAATACGAGAAACGTACGATATGATGGATCGCTTGATTACAAAAGAAGAAATCAAACCATCTGGTCAAGCTGTGGCAGCGGCACGGTACGAATATGACCTCGCGGGGAATGTTCAGACTGCCTACGATGGTAATCACAATGCGACAAAGTACGAGTATGATGTACTAGGCCGCCTGATCGCCGTTACAGATGCCGAAGGAAAGACGACACGCTATCGGTATAATCTGTCGGGAGATATGGTCGAGATTAAGTATGCGGACGGAAATACGATTGAAAAACGGTATGACGAAATCGGCCGATTGCTGCAGCAGATCGATCCGAACAAGCAAAGCAAACGTTTCTACTATGACGGCAATGGAAACGTGATCAAAAGCATCGACCGGAAAGGCCAGGTTCAACAGTTCGAGTACAGTAACCGCAATTTCCTGACTACGATCGTTGCTCCGGACGAGAGGATTTCGTACAGCTACGACGCGACGGGCAAGCGGACGGCAATGACGGATCAGACGGGCACGACAACTTATGCCTACTATCCAACAGGAGAATTGGCATCGATCACCTATCCGGATCAGACGCGCATCGGCTACGATTATGAAGTCAGGGGGCTGCGCACGGAACAGACCGTTACGGCTGGGGGCTATAAGATCACGCAGCGAATCGGGCACCTTGGCATCCTGCCGAACCCAACAAGTATGGCCGTCTTAGATGGCAACGGCTCGCAGCTCACGCAATTTGAATACAAATACGACGGCTCGTATAATCGCTTGACGGAGTTGAAATCGACGCAAGGATTCTTGGAGAACTATGCGTATGATGGCTTTAATCTAGCAGGCATCCAGCAGAAGCAAGGAGATGCACTGTTTGGAAACTATAGCTACACCTATGATAACAACCGAAATATCACGGACAAAAACGATAATGGAGCAGGTTATCAATTTAGCTACGATAAGCTGAATCGAATCAAGACATCAAGCCAATTTAATGAGGCATATGCGTACGATCAACGGGATAACCGCAGTACCTTGCAAAGCGATCAGGTACCGAACATCAAGGGAGCCAGCTACGTATACGACAGCCGCAACCGCCTGACCCAAGTGACAACGGAAGATGGCAAGGCCGTCAGCTACCGCTACAACGGCGATAACCTGATGGTAGAACGCACCGAAAACGGTGTGGCGACTCGATACTACTATGATGATCGGGCGAAGATAGTAGCTGAAGGCAAGGTAGAAGGAAACGGCAGTGTCACGATAACAGCAGCGTATGTCCATGATTCGACCGGCAAGCTACTGGCTCGTCAGGTTCCGGGACAAGGTATGCAATATTATGTATCCAATGGGCACGGCGACATTACCGAAATACGGGATGCGCAAGGCAATGTACTGAACCGCTATACGTACGATATCTGGGGCAATCCATTGGTACAAGAGGAACAGGTTCCGAACATTTTCCGTTATTCAGGCGAATACTGGGATGCAGCAACGAATCTGCAATATTTGCGTGCAAGATGGTATGATCCAAGTGTAGGACGGTTTATTAATGAGGATACGTATGAAGGGGAAATCAAGAATCCGCTGAGTTTGAATTTGTATACTTATGTACAGAATAATCCGTTGAAGTTTATGGATCCAAGTGGACATATTCCTGTTGACTCATTAGCGTGGGAGTACAATCAAAAAATCAATGAACAAAAATTCAAATGGGCTGAAGCAAACAAAAATC
>Ga0102589_1006076_pt1 | contig 10135 bp, 8 predicted proteins | sample AraplaMF_Col_mLB_FD_76858 | JGI IMG/M metagenome (GOLD analysis project Ga0102589, IMG submission 76858) | Arabidopsis root microbial communities from the University of North Carolina, USA - plate scrape MF_Col_mLB | ecosystem: Host-associated > Plants > Roots > Endosphere | place: USA... | reverse complement strand
AGGAACCCTGGAGGTTGACGAATCGCTGCTGACAGGTGAATCCGTACCCAGGCCCAAGCTGCCCCACTCTGAGGAAACTGGCAGCTTCGACCCCGACCGCGAAAGCGACGCATCGCTTTACGCCGGGACCGTGATCACGCAGGGCGCGGGACTCGCGCGGGTGCATACCACCGGGGGCCGGACCGCGATGGGCCGCATCGGCGTGGCCCTGGCGACGACACAGGCCCCTGCTTCAACGCTGTACCGCCAGTCGCGGCGCATCGTGCGGGGATTCGCTGGTGCCGGGCTGGCGGTGGCCGTGCTGCTGGTTCTGCTGGCCTGGCTCAGGGATGGCCAAGGCTTTGTCGCCAGCCTGCTGCCGGCGATTGCCTTTGCGATGGCGTTGTTGCCCGAGGAGATTCCCGTGGTGCTTGCGGTATTCCTGGCGCTGGCGGCCTGGCGTCTGTCGCGCCAGAACATCCTCACGCGTCGGTTCGATGCCGTCGAGGTGCTGGGCGCCATCACGGTACTGGCCGTCGACAAGACCGGGACCTTGACGCTCAACCGCATGGAACTCGTCGAACTGGCCGGAGCGGACGCGGTGTTCAAGGCCGGCAGCGACGCACCGCTTCCCGCAGCGCTCACGGAGCTGCTCGAGTACGCCGTGCTGGCCACGCCGCTCAAGCCGTTCGACCCGATGGAAAAAGCCATACGGGCCGTCGCTGACGCACGCCTGGGACCGGGTTCGAGGGCTCGCGTGGGCGCAGGGCTGGTGCGCCAATACCCGCTCACGCCCCAGCTTCTGGCCGTTACGCACGCATATGACAGTGGCACGCCCGGATGCTTCCTGCTAGCCGCCAAAGGGGCGCCCGAAGCCATCATGGGCCTGTGTCGACTGGCGCCGCGCCGGCGTGAAGCCGTCCAGGCGCAGGTGCAGGAGATGGCCGCGCGGGGCCTGCGTGTCCTCGCCGTGGCGCGCGGCGAGTGGGAACGCGCCGGTTTACCCGATAGCCAGCGCGACCTCTGCCTGCGCTTTGTCGGACTGCTGGGCCTGGCCGACCCGCTACGGCCCACGGTGCCGCGTGCGGTTCGGGACTGTCACGAGGCGGGGGTACGCGTCATCATGATGACGGGCGACCACCCGGTGACGGCCAGCGCGATAGCGAGCCAGGCGGGCCTGCCCAATCCCTTCGGCGTGCTCACCGGCGCGGACATCGATGCACTGGACGATGCCTCGCTGCGAGCCCGCTTGCGGAACGTTTCAATCTGCGCGCGGCTCAGGCCCGAGCAGAAGCTGCGGCTGGTGCGCGCGCTGCAGGCCGACGGAGGCACGGTGGGCATGACGGGCGACGGCGTCAACGACGCGCCCGCGCTCAAGGCCGCCGATGCCGGCATTGCCATGGGCGAGCGCGGAACCGACGTGGCGCGCGAGGCCGCGGCCTTGGTGCTGCTGGATGACAGTTTCGCCAGCATCGCGGCGGCCATACGCCAGGGCCGTCACGTCGATGACAACATCCGCAGCGCCGTGCGATTCATTTTCGCGGTGCACATGCCCATCGTGGCACTTGCGCTGATTCCGGCGCTGGTGCAGTGGCCTGTGCTCCTGTTGCCGGCGCAGATCATCCTGCTTGAGTTGATCATCGATCCGGCCTGCTCGATATTGTTTGAAGCGCAGCCTGCTGACCCGGAGCTGATGCGCCGACCGCCCAGGCCGGCCACGGATTCCCCCTTCGCCGTGCGCAACATGGCCTATGGCCTGTCGCAAGGCTTCGGCCTGGCATTGGTGCTGCTCGCGGCCAATTGGTATCTGCTGGATCAGGGGCGGCAGGAGGCCGAGATACGCACGACACTCTTCGTGAGCCTTGTCGCAGGGCTGTTTCTTCTCGTGCTGGTTCATCGCCATTCGGTGAATGTCCTCAAAAACCCCTGGTTGCCGCGTCTGGCCGCGGCGGTTGTTTTGCTTCTTTCGCTGGTGCTGTGGCAACCATGGTTGCGAGGGGTTATGGGCTTCGTTACGCTATCCGTACGAGGCGCCGCTTGGTGCCTGCTGATCCTGGCTGCCATGGCGCTGTGGTTGCTGGCCCTGCGCTATGTATCGGCGGTGCTGCCCGCCATCGCCGAGAGCAAGGACCTCGGCCAAGGCCGCCGCCCTTGATCTGCGTCAAGGGCTCATTCCGGCTTCCACCATACCCTTTGCAGGCGGCCGATGCTTGCGCGGTGTCGGTTTGACGGCTGCATTGTCGCGCGCAACATCCAAGGAGCAAAACCATGTCCGAGAGCACGCTTATCGTTTGCTATTCCAACACCGGGACATCGCGCCGCGTGGCCGATCTCCTGTCCAGCAAGTTCCAGTGGCCGTGCGGCGAGGTCAGCGAATCGCGTTCGCGCACGGGCGCTGCGGGCATTTGGCGCTGCGTGATGGATTCGCTGCTCAGGCGCCACCCCGCGATCCGTTATGAGGGGCCGGACCCTCGGAGCTTTGGGACGGTTGTGCTGATCGCGCCTGTCTGGCTGTACCGGCTGGCCGGCCCCATGCGCAGCTTTGTGCGGGACCATTCCACGGGCCTCAAGCGCGTGGCCGTCATCTCGGTGATGGGCGGCCGCGGCGCCAGCAACGCGGTGGCCGAAATCGACCGGATACTGGGCCGGGCGCCCATTCTTTCGACTTCATTCACCGCGCGGGAAGTCGATGACGGCAGCTATGCGTCCCGCCTGGACGTGTTCGGCAATGCCGTCCGCGACAACACGAAGAACCAGGAGACGGTGCGGCCGGCGGCTTTGTCGCCCAGCACTGTTTGATCGCATGGCCCCGATACGCCAGTTGCTGGTGCCGGTCGACGGCAGCCCGACTTCCATCAAGGCCCTCGATACCGCCATCGGGCTGGCGCGCCTGTACGGGGCGCGCATTCGGCTTTTCCATGTGGTCGATGAGCTGGACCATGTCAACGGCTTCGAGACCCCAAAAACCTACCGTGAGGACCTGGTCCCGCTCATGCGAGCCGGCGGTGAAAGGATGCTCGCGCAGATGCGGCACCGTGTCAGCGAGCAGGACGTGGTCTGCGACAGCGTGCTGGTGGAGTCCGGCGTGGGCCGGATTTATGAACGGGTCGCCGAGGAGGCCTGGCAGGTCCACGCCGACATGATCGTGCTGGGCTCGCACGGAAGGCGCGGCGTGGCGCGCATGCTGATGGGCAGCGATGCCGAGCAGATCGTGCGGCATTCAACAATCCCGGTGCTGGTGGTGAAGGGTTGAATCCCGCCGGTGCATCCTGCCCTGGAGTTGCCCATGAGTGTGCGTAACCTGGAAGCGCTGTTTCAACCCCGCTCGATCGCCCTGGTCGGGGCGTCCGACCGCCCAAACAGCGTGGGAGCCGTCGTTTTGCGCAACCTCAAGGCAGGAGGCTTTAAGGGCCCCTTGTGGGCGGTCAACCCCAACCACGCGCGCATAGGCGGAGAACCGGCATGGCCCGATGCGGCATCGCTTCCCGGCACGCCCGATCTCGCGGTGATCTGCACGGCAGCCGCGAAAGTTCCCGGCATCATTGTCGAGCTGGGCCGGCGTGGCACGCGTGCCGCGGTCGTCATGTCCGCGGGCCTGCGGCAGGCGGCGCAAAAAGGCGCCCAGACTCTGGAAAGCGTGATGCTGGAAGCCGCGCGGCCCCATCTGATGCGTATCGCCGGGCCGAACTGCCTGGGCATCCTGGTACCCGGCATAGGCTTGAACGCCAGCTTTGCGCCCGGCAATGCCTTGCCGGGGAACATCGCCTTCGTCACGCAGTCGGGCGCGCTGGCCACGGCCATGCTTGACTGGGCCAACGGGCGCGGCATAGGGTTTTCGCATTTCATCTCGCTGGGTGATGTCGCCGACGTGGATTTCGGCGACGTGCTCGATTACCTTGGCAGCGACCCCGGAACCCGCGCCATCCTGATGTACATGGAGTCGGTGAGTTCCGCCCGAAAATTCATGTCGGCCGCACGCGCCGCGGCGCGAAACAAGCCCGTGATTGTGGTCAAGGGCGGCCGCGCGCCCGCCGGCGCCCGTGCGGCGGCATCGCATACCGGTGCGCTCGCCGGATCGGATCTGGTGTTCGATGCGGCGGTGCGGCGAGCCGGCATGCTGCGCGTGGAGACGCTTGAAGACCTGTTCGGCGCGGCCGAGACGCTGGCGCACAGGCAGTCCTGGGCGGGGGACCGGCTGGCTGTCCTCACCAATGGCGGAGGCGCCGGTGTGCTGGCGGCCGACGCCCTGGCCCTGGGCGGCGGCAAGCTGGCCGAACTTGCGCCGCAAACGCTTGCCGCGCTTGATGCCTGTCTTCCTTCGGTATGGTCCCGCGGCAATCCGGTGGATATCGTGGGAGATGCACCGATTTCGCGGTACCAGGATGCGCTGCGTATCTTGCTTGCTGCGCCGGAGGTCGACGGCGTGCTGTTCATGCATGCGCCCACGGCCATCGTGGCGGCATACGACATCGCGGCAGCCTGCCTGCCTTTGGCCGCGCAACGCGGGAAAACCGTGCTGGCCTGTTGGTTGGGCGCGCCCTCGGTGGCTTCGGCTCGCGCCTCGTTCTCGGCCGCGGGCGTGCCTTGCTTCGACACGCCGGAGCGCGCCGTCACGGCATGGTTGCATCTCGCGGCATACGCCCGCAACCAGGCAGCTTTACGCGAGTTACCCGGTTTGGTCCCGCAAGCCAGCCCGCCGGACACGACACGGGTGAGCGGAATCCTTCAAGACGCCGCCGCGGCCGGGCATCGCTGGCTGGACGCCGTGCAGGTCATGCACATCCTGCAGGCCTGCGGCATCGAGACCTTGCCGCTCGAGCGGGCCCGGGATGGGCCTGAGGCCGCGGTGATTGCACAGCGCATGGGTTTTCCCGTGGCCCTGAAGGTGATGTCTGCCGACATTGTTCACAAGTCGGATGTCGGTGGCGTGGTGATCGGCCTCAGATCGCCCGATGAAGTGCTCGCAGCGGCGTCGCGCATGGTTGCAAGCCTGGCGTTGCGGGCCCCGCATGCGGTGCTGCAAGGCTTCATCGTCCAGGCCATGGCTGCCAGGCCCGGTGCGCAGGAACTGATCGCGGGCGTGGCCTGCGACCCGGTGTTCGGGCCGGTGGTCCTGTTCGGCGAAGGCGGCACGGCGGTCGAACTCCATGCGCGGCACGCAGTCGGCCTGGTGCCGGTGAACGATGCGCTGGCCAAGGACCTGGTATCAAGGGCCGGCATGGACTTGCTGCTGGGCGGCTACCGCGGAAGCAAGCCGGCCGATACAGCCGCCGTCCGCGGCGTCCTGCAGAAAATCTCCCAGCTGGCGTGCGAGCAGCCCCTGCTTGCCGAACTCGACATCAACCCCCTGCTGGTGGACGAGCACGGGGTATTGGCGGTGGATGCCCGCATAGGCCTTCATTCCCCTGGATTCACGCCATTGCCGCCTTCCATCAGCCCCTATCCGGCGGAGCTGGAGACCGAAGAGCATCTAGACGGCGTCAGGTTCACTCTGCGGCCCATCCGCCCGGAAGACGGCCGGCGGCTGGCTGTCTTTTACGCGCGGGCGACCCCGGCCGACATGCGCCTGCGGTTTTTCATGGCACGCCGCGAAGTGCCGCACTCGGAACTGGCCCGATACAGCCAGATTGACTATGACCGCGAAATGACATTGATCGCGCTTGTGCAGCAAGCAGATGGCGAGCCGGTCATGGTGGGCGAGGTGAGGGCGGTTTGCGACCCGGACAACGACCGCGCCGAGTTCGCCATCCAGGTCACTACATCGTGGCAAGGGAAAGGGCTTGGCCGACTGCTGATGGACAGGTTGCTGGGCTACCTGCGCGCACGCGGCACGAAGCAGGTGGCCGGGCAGTGCCTGCGTGAGAACACCGCCATGGTCGCACTGGCGCGATCAGCCGGGTTCGAGGTCTCCCTCGATGGCAGTTCCGATACGTTCTCAATGCAACTCGCATTGAATCCACCCCTGACCGCGTCCTCTTCACCGGGAGACACACATGGCCCCACTACAGCAAATACTTGTTCCGGTTGACGGCAGCGAGACCTCGGTCAAGGCGCTGGAGGCCGCGATCGAACTGGCGCGCCTGAACCGGGCGCGCCTGCGCCTGCTCTACGTGGTTGACGAGCTCGACTACATCAATGGCTTCGAGACGGCCAAAGCCTACTACGAGAAAGCGCTTCCCCTCATGCACACCGATGGGGAAAGGCTGTTGGCGCAGATGCGCAGCCTCGCCGAGGGGAAGGGGGTGGTATGCGACGGCGTGCTGCTGGAGTCGGGCGCCGGACGTCTTTGTGACGTGGTGGCCGAACACGCCGGACAGGTCCATGCTGACATGATCGTGGTGGGTTCGCACGGGCGCCGTGGCCTGGACCGCGCCCTGATGGGCAGCGATGCCGAGCAGATCGTGCGCCATGCGCCCGTTCCGGTGCTGGTGGTCAAAGCCTGAAGCCGCCCGGCCAGGGCCGCGCGGCGCGCTCAATCGGCGCTGATCCGCAGCACAACCCGGCCCTCGATCGCGCCGCGGCGCATGCGGGCCAGCACCTCGTTGACGTTTTCCAGGCGGTCTTCGGTGAAGGTGGTGCGCACCTTGCGCTCACCGGCGAAGGCCAGCGCTTCCTGCAGGTCCTTGCGGGTGCCCACGATGGAGCCGCGCACCGTCTTGGCGTTGAGCACAACGTCAAAAATGGGCAGCGCAAAATCCCCAGGGGGCAGGCCGACCAGGGACATGGTGCCGCGCTTGTGCAGCATGCCCAGGCCCTGCGAGAAGGCGCTACGCGACACGGCGGTCACCAGCACGCCGTGCGCGCCGCGTATCGCTTTCTGGACCTCCTGGACCGGGTCCTGCACCGCGGCGTTGACCACCATGTCGGCGCCAAGGCTTTTGGCCAGCTTCAGTTTCACGTCGTCGATGTCGACAGCGATAACGTGAAACCCCATGGCCTTCGCATACTGCACCGCGAAATGGCCCAGGCCTCCGATGCCGGAAATAGCGACCCAGTCACCCGGCTTGCACTCGAGCATTTTCAGGCCCTTGTACACCGTCACGCCCGCGCACAGAACAGGCGCGATCTCGCCGAAACCGATGGCGTCGGGCAAGTGGCCTACGTAGCCGGGATCGGCAAGCACGTATTCGGCGTAGCCGCCGTCGACGCTGTAGCCGGTCATCTGCTGGCTGTCGCACAGCGTCTCCCAGCCGGTGATGCAATGTTCGCAGTGCCCACAGGCCGTGTGCAGCCAGGGAACGCCGACACGGTCTCCCTCCTTCACGGTGTTAACACCCGTTCCGACCGCGGCGACGTAACCCACACCCTCGTGGCCCGGAATGAAGGGCAGGGAGGGCTTGACCGGCCAGTCTCCGTCCGCGGCATGCAGGTCGGTGTGGCACACGCCCGATGCCGCAACCTTGACCAGGATGCTGCCTGGCGCCACGGCGGGAACGGGGACTTCCTCGATGCGAAGCGGCTGGCCGAATTCATGGACCACCGCAGCTTTCATCATTTGCATGGTGAACTCCTGGCAATGCGCGGACCCGTGCCGCGTGAACGGATACCTACTGGACCGCGATCTTGCCGGACGGTGCGCCGGCTTTCTTGGGCAGCTTCAACGTCAGCACACCGTCGCTATAGCTTGCGGTGGTCTTGCTTTCGTCGACATCGTTCGCGAGGCTGAAGGTGCGCGACACGTCGCCCCAATAACGCTCGCTTCGCACAACCCTGCCGCCATTTTCCTTGGTGTCTTTTTCCCGCTTCATCTCGGCGTCTATGCGCACGACGTTGCCGTCGACCTGGACATTGATGTCCTCTTTTTTGACGCCGGGGATATCGGCCTTGACGGTGTAGGCGTCCGCCTCTTCTTCCACGTCGATGCGCATCTGCAGCGCAGTTTTATCGGCATCGAAGATGACAGGCGAGAAGAAGCGGCGCATTGCCGATTCCAGAGAGTCGCCGAAAGAGTCTTCCAGTTTACGAAGATGCTTCATGATTTTTCCCCTGTTGATGAGGTGATGAGGTGTTCTTTTTGAATGCCGCCGCTTCAGGCTGCGACCTCCAGTTTGTTGATGATCCGGGAAACGCCCCTGGCGGCAAATGCGGCGCCGGCGGCTGCTTCACGCTCAGCCAGGGAGTGCACCTTGCCTCGAAGGGTGACAACGCCGCCCTCGACATCGATCGCGATGTTTTTGGCCTCACGTTCGGCCTGGCGCTCAAGTGCGGCGGCAATCTCCGCCGCCACGTTGCGCGTATTGACGGTTGGTTTGACGCTGATCTTGTTTGTCAGACCGCGCACGCCGATCAGGTTGCGCACGCATTGTTCGGCAGTGCTGGACTGGTAAGCCCAATCAACTTCACCGGTGAGCGTGACCCAGCCCTTTTCCACCTCAACCTTGACCCGGTCGGGCTGCATGAACACGCTCCAGCGCAATGCGGATGCTGCGGCCGATGCAATCTCTGAGTCGCTGCGCTGGTGCCCCGGTGCCAGCTTCACGTCCAGTTCCATCGCCAGCCCGCGCACGCCTGACACGCGGCGCACAGCCCGTTCAGCCGCGTACTTCTCGGCAAAAGTGTCCAGGTGCCCTGTCAACGTCACGATACCTTCTTTGACGAGAACCCCTATACCAGCCGCATTGACGGCGGGTTCCCAGGCCAGTTCCGCGGTGACGTCGGCCTTGAGTTGCATATCGGTTTTCATGGTTCTTTCCTTGAATGAAATGAAGACCACCACCTGGTGGCAATAAAACTTTAGGCAAGCGAAGGGCTCTGCGCATTGATCTTTCGCAAGTTCCGCGCAGGGCGTAAAGACCTCGTAGACTGCGCCGAGACCTAAAGAACTACACACGCGGCAAACAATAGTGCGAAAGACCGTATGGGTTCCCCGAGGCAAGATCAACCAAGATCAAGCTTGGTTGAGCCAGGTCAATTTCCGGACCGCGAAGACACTGAATACTGGACTTCCCATCAATCGATTGAAGGAGAACTCCATGTACCAACGCATTTTGGTTCCTGTCGACGGAAGCCCCACATCCAAACACGGCCTGCAGGAGGCCATCCGCATGGCCAGGCTCACCGGTGGCAAGCTGCGTTTGCTGCATGTTGTGGACGACACGTCCATTGCGCTGTCATTCGATGCCTATGCAGGTTACCCCAGCGACTGGCTCGAGAACCTCCGGCAGGATGGTGAGCGTCTGCTGGCCGACGCCAAGGCCGTTGCCGCGGCCGCGGGCGTGGAAGCCGAGACCGTGCTGCGCGACAACCTCGCGCTTCCAGTGCATGAACTGGTCGTCACGGAAGCCGGTGCCTGGCCCGCCGACCTGATCGTGCTCGGAACCCATGGGCGCCGCGGCATAGGGCGCGTCATGCTGGGCAGCAGCGCTGAAAATGTCCTGCGGCGTTCACCCGTTCCCGTGCTGCTGGTACGTTCGCCGGAGCCGGCCGGTAAGCCGGACACCGCCGACGAAGGAGCTTCGGTGAAGACCGTGCGCGTCAGTCTTCCTTCCGGCGCGTTGTCCGTCGAATGAGCGGACCCGCATGATGTGCCGGCATAGGCTGCCTTCAGGGACGAGGCGGGAACCCGCTGCCCATTTCGCGATACCGCTTCCGGCTGCCGGAAAAGCCTTGGGCGGCAGAGGGTGCACGTCGTGAAGTACAAGGACTACTACGAGATTCTGGGCGTGCCGCGCAACGCTGATGAGGAGGCTATCAAAAAAGCCTATCGCAAACTTGCGCGCAAGTACCACCCCGACGTCTCCAAGGCGCCGGAATCGGAATCGAAGTTCAAGGAAGCGGCGCAAGCTTATGCCACCTTGAAGGACGCCGCCAGGCGGGCCGCCTATGACCAGCTGGAGCCGCATGGCGCCGGCGAAGAGTTCGCACCGCCGCCGCAGTGGCGCCAGGCTTACGCATCGACCGAGCACGCTTTTGACGACGTCGACCTGGCGGACCTGCTGGCCGGCCTGGCGGGACGGCGCGGTGCCGGCCGCACGCCCGCGCACGGCCACGACTACGAAGCCGCCGCCCGCATCAGCCTGGAAGACGCCCACCGCGGAACCACCATCAACCTGGATGTGATGCACGAAGACGGTTCGCGCACGCTGGCCGTCACCATCCCGGCGGGCGCCAGAGAAGGGCAGAAGCTGCGCTTGCGCGGCAGGGGCGGGAAGGGCCG
>Ga0102589_1006075_pt1 | contig 10139 bp, 5 predicted proteins | sample AraplaMF_Col_mLB_FD_76858 | JGI IMG/M metagenome (GOLD analysis project Ga0102589, IMG submission 76858) | Arabidopsis root microbial communities from the University of North Carolina, USA - plate scrape MF_Col_mLB | ecosystem: Host-associated > Plants > Roots > Endosphere | place: USA... | reverse complement strand
TGGAAGGCCACTGGGACCACTACCCCAAGGGCGAGGGCGTGCCGCTGGTGTTGTTCGCCGTGCCCAACGAAAAGGCAGAGCGCAACGACTACGAGGTCGCGATCCCGAAGATCGGCAGCGTGATCCTGACCCACACACTCGACGGCGAGATCCAGCCGCTGAAGTCGGTGCCGGCCAGCGAGCGTCCGCCGGTGAAGCCGGTGTTCTACGCGTTCCGGGTGATGGTCGGCCTGGGCACGCTGATGCTGCTGCTGGCGATGGCCTCGCTGTGGATGCTGTGGCGCGGCCGCCTGTACGAATCGCGGATCGTGCTGCTGGGCTGGAAGGCGATGATGCTGGCCGGCTTCGTCTGTATCCTCGCCGGCTGGTACGTGGTCGAGATCGGTCGCCAGCCCTACGTCGTGTATGGCCTGTTGCGCACGGCCGATGCGGTCAGCCCGATCCTCGCCGCGGCGAGCGTGATGACCTCGCTGATCGTCTATGCGCTGGTGTACGCCATCGTCTTCGGCGCCGGCATCTGGTACCTGCGCAAGCAGGTGCTCAAGGGCCCGCTGCCGCACGAACCGCCACAGCACACCGAAGGCGGCGACAAGACGCCGGCGCGGCCGCTGTCGGCGGCAGGCGACAACCTGGAGGAGGGTGCGTGATGGATCTTGCGACCGTGCTTCCTGTCGTGTGGTTCGGCGTGATTGGCTTCGGCGTGCTGATGTACGTCGTGCTCGACGGTTTCGTGCTCGGCCTGGGCATCCTCGCGCCGTTCGCCGAAGACGAGCACCAGCTCGACCACATGATGAACACCGCCGCGCCGATCTGGGACGGCAACGAAACCTGGCTGGTGCTCGGCGGTGCCGGCCTGCTGGCGGCCTTCCCCAAGGCCTACGCGGTGGTGCTGTCGGCGCTGTACCTGCCGGTGCTGCTGATGCTGATCGCGCTGGTGTTCCGCGGCGTCGCCTTCGAGTTCCGCTTCAAGGCGCATCGCAGCAAGCCGGCCTGGGGCGCGGCATTCGCACTGGGCTCGATGCTGGCCGCGTTCGCCCAGGGCGTGATCCTCGGCGCGCTCGTCGAAGGCATGCCGCTGCAGGGCGGCAAGTACCTGGGCGGCGTGTTCGGCTGGTTCAGCCCGTTCTCGATGCTGACCGGCGTGGCGGTGCTGTTCGGCTACGCGCTGCTGGGCTCGACCTGGCTGATCCTCAAGACCGAGGGTCGCATGCAGCTGGTCGCGCGCAACCTGACCCGGCCGCTGGTGCTGGTGGTGGTCGCCTTCATGGGGCTGGTCAGCGCGTGGCTGCCATTCCTCGACTCACGGATCATGGCGCGCTGGTTCGATGGTCCCAACTTCTGGTGGCTGGCGCCGGTGCCGCTGCTGGCCCTGCTCAACGCCTTCGCCCTGTGGCGCGCGGCGATGCGCCAGGGCCGCGACGCGGCGCCGTTCGTGCTGACCCTGTGCTTCTTCGCGCTCGGCTTCGCCGGGCTGGTGCTGGGCATCTGGCCGAACATCGTGCCGCCGGCCCTGACCATCTGGGAGGCGGCCTCGCCGCCGTCCTCGCAGGGTTTCGTGCTGGTCGGGCTGATCGTGCTGCTGCCGGCGATCCTGGGCTACACCTACTGGTCGTACAGCGTGTTCAGGGGCAAGGTCGCGGCCGACGCCGGCTACCACTGAGGTTCGCGGCACCGGCGACCGCCGGCCCGGATGCTCAAAACCGGGCGGATGCAGGGCAAAAACATGAACCTGTCGTTGTGCGCGCGCGCCACAACGACAGGTATGCTGTGTCCAACATCACGTTGCGGCCGTATTTGCCGCTGCTTTCGTCCGGACCGATGCAAGCCTACGTCTACAAGAGCCTCCGCAAGGCCGACACCTACTTGTACCTCGCCAAGCGCGACGACTTCGCACGCCTGCCCGAACCGCTGCGCAGCCAACTGGGGTCGCTGCAGTTCGTCCTCGAAGTGGCGCTGACGCCGGAGCGCAAGCTCGCCCGCGAGGACGTGGCCGTGGTCCGCGAGAACCTGTCCGCGCGTGGTTTCCACCTCCAGTTCCCGCCCACCCTGGCAGATCCGATGACGGAGGACTGGGGTACCGATGCCTGAGCACGCGCCGCTGAAACTTCCGTCTTCGACTCTGTCATTGCGCCTGGGCGGCCTGCTCGCTGGCGCGGTCGCGCTGGGCCTGCTCGCCGGCCTCGGCGGCGTCATTGCAGTGATTTCCGGCGTGCTCGCGCAACCGCTCGCCGCACTGGCCGTGCGCGGCTGGCGCGACGGTGCACTGCCGACACGCCCTGAAGCCCTGCGCGAAGCCGGCGTGCTGGCGCTGCTGTGGGCCGCGACCGTGGCCGTGCTGGCGGCGGTCATCGCGTGGCCGCTGTCCTCGCTGCTGCAGACCGGTTCGATCACCTCCGTGCTCGGCCTCAGCGCGATGGTTGGCGTGGCCCTGCTCGGCCTGTGGCGGCTGTGGCCGCTGTGGCTCGGGATGGAACGCGAGGGCGGTCCGCTGGGCGAGCACTGGCAGTCGCTGGCCGAACTCGAGCTCAGCGCCTGGCGCGGGCTTGGCGTCGCCGCGATCGTGCTGGCGTTGTCGGCCGCGGTGCTGCTGCTGGCCTGGCCGGGCCTGCTGGCGAGTACGGGCGCGCGCTGGTCGATCGCCGTGGCATTCGCCCTGGCCGCACCAGCACTGCATTTCCTGTTGCAACAGGTCGATCCGGCCGACCCGCTGCCCGGCTTCGCCTACGCCGATGACGACGAGGAAGAAGACGAACCGGTCGCGCTGGTCGATGGCGAACCGCTGGCACCCGCGCTGTACGCCGCGGCCCGCAGCGGTCGCGTCGAACGCGCGCTGGAACTGATCGACCTCGGCGCCGACGTCACCGCGCCGCCGCCGTCCGACGAGCGCGACCAGCGCAGCCTGGCGGTACTCGCCGCCGTGCTGCCGGACCTGCGCCTGCTGCGCACGCTGATCGCCCACGGCATCGACCTCAACGCCACCCATGCCGGCATGAACCCGCTGCTGGCCGCCACCCGCGACAGCTGGCACGGCCGACCCGATGCGGTCATGACCCTGCTCGCCAACGGCGCCGACCCGCGCCTGACCGACGCCGAAGGCAACACCCCGCTGCACCATGCCGCGCGCAGTTCCGACCCGGGCGTGGCGGCGCTGCTGCGCGATGCCGCGGCCGAACTCGACCCGCTCAACCACGACGGCCTGTCGCCGCTCGGCGTCGCCTGTGCGAGCGGCAACTGGCGCCTGGCCAAGTTCCTGCTCGAGCGCGGTGCGCGTCCCGAGCCAGCCGGCGGCCAGCCGGTGCTGCTCGCCGCCGCTGGTGGTGACGAGGACGACGTCGCCGGTGTCGGCCTGCTGCTCAAGCACAAGGCGCGCGTGGATGCGCGTGACCGCCGCGGCCGCAGCGCCCTGCACGAGGCCGCATTCGCCGGCCATCTCGACATCACCGCGGCGCTGCTCGCGGCCGGTGGCGATGCCGATGCGCGCGATCTCGAAGGCCGCAGCCCGTTGCTGGAGGCCGCCCGCGGCGCCCACCTCGAACTGCTCGAACGCCTACTGGCGCAGCTGCCACGCGGCGGCGCCGAGGCCGCGCTTGCGGTCGATGCCCGCGGCCGCAACGCGCTCGTACTGGCCTGCATGGCGGAATCGCCGTCGCCGGCACTGGTGCAACGACTGCTGGACCTCGGCGTGGATGCCGAACAGCGTGACGCCGACGGCAAGCGCGCGATCGATCGCGCCGCCGAAGCCGGGCGCTGGTCGCTGGTGGCCGCGCTGGACCGCGCTTACCCGATGCCGTCGGCGCTCAGCGAAGACGGCGACGACGATGCACCGCTGCCCGACCGCGCCCCGACCGTGCTGCTGCGCGATGGCCTGCGCGACGGCCGCGCCGGCGAGCTTGGTGGATTGGCGCAGCTGCTCAGCGCCGGCGAGCGCGGTGCGCTGCTGCACGACGAAGAGTCAGCGACCTCGGCGCAACGCGTGCACTGGCTGCTCGACCAGGGCGCCGATGCGGAAGCGCGCAATGCCGCCGGCGACACGCCCCTGCACGCCTTGATGGCGCGCGGCCGCGATGCCGTGCCGTCGCTGCGGGTGCTGCTGCAACGCGCTGCGTCGCCTGCCGGCGCCGGTGGCCTGGCGCGCTTCCTCGCCGCCTGCCACGGCAACGATGGCGATGACGCAAGCCTCGAATCTCTGGCGCTGGAACTGATCGACCGCGGTGCCGACCCGTTCGCCCGCTCGCCTGCCGGCGACCCCGCGCTGGCACTGGCCGTGCGCCTGGGCTGGACGCGCCTGGTCGAGCGCCTGCTCGCGATCGGCATCGACCTCAACGCCCGCGACAGCCATGGCATGAGCGCCTTGCACCTGGCCGCCGCGCTGGGCCGCGACGACATGCTCAAGCGCCTGGTGGCGCAGGGCGCCGCCCCCGACCTGCTGGCGGCCGACGGACAGACTCCGCTCGGCGTCGCCCTGGCCTCGGGCCGCCGCGACCTCGCCGACTGGCTCGACTGGCGCGGCTGGCCGTTGCCGCGCCGTCCGCTGCAGCCGCAGGACGTACCCGCCGCCGCGATCATGGGCGATGCCGACGCGGTGCGCCGCCTGCTCGACCTCGGCCTGCCGGTCGATGCGGTCGACGCGCAGGGCTGCACCGCACTGCTGCGCGCCGCCGGTGGCGGTCATCGCGCCGTGGTCGACCTGCTGCTCGCGCGCGGCGCCGATCCCAAGGCCACTGCCAACTCCGGCGCGACGCCGCTGTCGGCCGCGGTGAGCATGCGCCACGCCGAAATCGTCGACCGCCTGATCGCCGCCGGCGCACCGCTGGAACAGCGACTGCCAGGCGAGCTGACCGTGTTGATGGTCGCCTGCGCGCTAGGCCTGACCGACCTGGCCGCGCGCCTGCTCGCCGCCGGCGCCGACGTCCAGGCCTGCGACGCGCAAGGCAGGCAGGCGCTGCATTGCGCGGCGATGTACGGCTTCAACGCACGTGAACGTTCGCGCCTGGTGGCGCTGTTCGACACGCTGCTGCTGGCCGGCGTCGATGCCGACCACCCGGCCGCCGGTGCGACGCCGCTGTTGTTGCTGCTCGGCGCGCGCGCCGAGCCGGGCACCGGTGCCGACGAAGACGTGCTGATCGCCGGCATGCAGCTGCTGATCGACCACGAAGCCGCGCTCGACGCCAAGGACCCGCGTGGCTTCGGCCCGCTGCACCTGGCGGCCCTGCACGGCCTGCTGCGCGTGGTGCAGTTCCTGATGCGCGCCGGTGCCGATCCCGACCTGCGCGACGCGCTCAACCGCACCCCGCGCGAGATCGCGGTGATGCGCGGCTTCATCGACATCGCGGCCGAGTTCGCCCCGCCGGCCTCGGGCCAGAACGTGTCGATGGCGCGATTCCTGCGCGAGCCGCGCTAAAGCGTCGTCCCGGCGAACGCCGGGACCCAGGCACTCACCCCATCCGCCCTATCACCGTCATCCCGGCGAACGCCGGGACCCATCTTGATCCTGCAGTTGCCGCTCACGAACCAACGTCAAAATGGATCCCGGCATGCGCCGGGATGACGTGGCAATGGAGCCGGGATGACGGCGACTACTCCTCGTCCAGCACGTTCTCTTCATTGCGCGTCGCATCGGCGATCTTGCCGAGCACGCCCTCGCCGAAGTCGGCGTTGAACAGTTCCTCCAGCTCGCGGCGCGCATCCTGCGTCGACTGCAGCAGTGCATCCTCGTCGTCGCGGATCAGGTACTGCGCACGCAGCAGTCGCTGGTCGTGCTCGCGGAATCTCTCGGCATGATCGCGCGCGACGTCTTCGGGCAGGCCCAGCTCGACCAGCACTTTCTCGCCCATGCGCAGGCTGCTGTAGAACGTCTCGCGCAGCGCACGCGCGCCCAGGTCCATCAACTCCCAGGCATGGCGACGATCGCGAGCCCGTGCGAACACCGTCGCTTCCGGATACAGGCGACGGATGGTGCTCACCGTGTGCAGGTTCTCCTCGACGCCGTCGATAGCGACCACGAACACCTTCACGTGGGCCGCACCCGCTGATCGCAACAGCTCTGCCTTGGCCGGATCGCCGTAGTACACCGGGTTGCCGAAGCGGCGCACGAAGTCGACCTGGTCCGCGCTGTGCTCGATGCCGATGAACGGAATCTTCTGCGCGACCAGCAGGCGCGCGACGATCTGCCCGAAGCGGCCGAAACCGGCGATCAGCACCTGCGGCGCGCCGTCCTCGGGAAGGGTGTCGAACTTGCGCTCCTTGCGCCGTATCGGGTTGGATGCGAGCAGGCGCGAAATCGCGATCAGCAGCAGCGGCGTCAACGCCATCGACACACCGACCGCAGCGGCGAGCCGGTCGCGCATCGGGTCGTCGATCAGGCCCGACTTCACGCCTTCGTTGAACAGCACGAAGGCGAACTCGCCGCCCAGCGCCAGCACGCCGCCCAGTTGCAGCGCCGCGCGTGGATCGAGCCCGCCCGGGCGTCGCCCGATCAGGTAGAGGATGGCGAACTTCACCACCATCAGCACCACCACCAGCCCGGTAATCAGCCACGGCTCGGACAACACCCGCTGCAGGTCGATGCTCATGCCGACGGCGATGAAGAACAGGCCCAGCAGCAAGCCCTTGAACGGATCGATCTGCGCTTCGAGTTCGTGGCGGAATTCCGAATCGGCCAGCAGCACGCCGGCGATGAACGCCCCCAGGCCGGCCGACAGACCGGCGATCTGCATGATCCAGGCGCTGCCCAGCACGGTCAGCAACGCCGCACCGGTGAACACCTCCGGCATCTGCGCGCGCGCGACCACGCGGAACACGTGTCGCAGCACGAAGCGACCGCCGATCACCAACGCCAGCACCGCGCCCACGGCCTTGAGCACATCGTCCCAGCCGAACTCGGCGGCGCCGGCGCGACCCAGCAGCGGAATGGCAGCCAGCAACGGGATCGCGGCAAGGTCCTGGAACAGCAGCACGCCGAACGCCACGCGGCCGTGGTCGGTGGTCAGCTCCTTGCGCTCGGACAACAACTGCAGCCCGACCGCGGTCGACGACAGCGTCAGGCCAAGGCCGATCAGCAGCGATGCCTGCCAGCTCAGCCCGGCCACCATCGCCAGGCCACCCAGGGCCAGGCCGCACAGCAGCACCTGCAGGCCACCAACCACGAAGACCGGTTTGCGCATCACCCGCAGGCGCGCCGCCGACAGCTCCAGGCCGATCACGAACAGCAGCATCACCACGCCGATCTCGGCAGCGGTCAGCACGCGCTCGGCCTCGGTGACGACGCGCAGGCCGTAGGGACCGAGCACCACGCCAGCGGTCAGGTAACCCAGCACCGCGCCCAGGCCGAAGCGACGGAATATCGGGACCGCGATCACGGCCGCCAACAGGAATACCAGAGCCAGTTCCAGACCACCGCTGTGCATGAGCACCTCCTGGTCCGGAGTATAAGTGCCGGCCGTTGCCGGAGACCCGCGGCGCCTTCACGGGAGGGGATTGCGCCAAGGCGCGTTTCCGGGTGTCATTCGCCAACCAAGGACACGCAAGGAAGCGCAATGAACGTCTTGAGATCAATCGCCGCACTGGCCCTGATGGCGTGCTTTGGCACGGCAGTCGCCGCAGGCCCCGCCGCAGTGCGCAAGCAGGTCGAGTCGACACTGCTGGTGAAGGGCACGGTCGACATCGAACCCGATGGTCGCGTCAGCGGCTACGTGCTCGACCGCGCCGACGAGCTGCCGCCGGTGGTTACCAGCATGCTCGACAAGGCCGCTTCGACCTGGAAGTTCGAACCGATCCTGGTGGCAGGCAAGCCGGTGCCGGCTCGCACCGCGATGAGTATCCGGCTGGCCGCAAAGCGCACTGACGACGGCAAGGCATTCGAGGTCAGGATCGCCTCGGGCAACTTCGGCAAGCCCAATGCGGAAGGCGACCTCAGCAGCCGCTCGCTCAAGCCACCGCGCTATCCGATGGACGCCGCGCGCGCGGGCGTTGCCGGCACCGTTTTCGTCATGGTGCGCGTGGGCAGGGACGGACTGGTGCAGGACGCCATCGCCGAACAGGTGAACCTGAAAGTGATCGACAGCGAGGCCGGCATGAACCGTTGGCGCCGCGCCCTCGGCGAGGCTGCAGTGCGTGGTGCCGCCGAGTGGTCGTTCAATCCGCCCACCCGCGGCGAGGACGTCGACGAGCCGTTCTGGCTCGTACGCGTGCCGGTCGACTTCTTCCTGGACCCGGTCAAGCCCCCCAAGTACGGACAGTGGGAAAGCTACGTGCCAGGCCCGCGCCAGAGCGCGCCCTGGCTGGGCGCGTTCGACACGTCCCTGGGCGCCGACGCCGTCGCCGAAGGCACGATCCAACCACTGGGCACCGGGCCGAAACTGCTGACGCCGATCGGCGGCTGATTCCTCCGCCGGCACCAACAAAAACGCCCCGCATTGCGGGGCGTTTTCGTTGCATCAGGCGTAAAACTCAGCGCTTCATCGAGCTGAAGAACTCGTCGTTCGACTTGCTGGTCTTCATCTTGTCCAGCAGGAACTCCATCGCGCCGATCTCGTCCATGCCGTGCAGCAGCTTGCGCAGGATCCAGATCTTCTGCAGCAGTTCCGGCTCGATCAGCAGGTCTTCGCGACGCGTGCCGGAGCGGTTGATGTTGATGGCCGGGTAGACGCGCTTCTCGGCGATGCGGCGGTCCAGGTGCACTTCGGAGTTGCCGGTGCCCTTGAACTCTTCGTAGATCACCTCGTCCATCTTGCTGCCGGTGTCGATCAGCGCGGTGGCGATGATGGTCAGCGAACCGCCTTCCTCGACGTTACGCGCGGCGCCGAAGAAACGCTTCGGACGATGCAGCGCGTTCGCGTCGACACCACCGGTGAGCACCTTGCCCGAGGACGGCACGACGTTGTTGTACGCGCGCGCCAGTCGGGTGATGGAGTCGAGCAGGATCACGACGTCCTTCTTGTGCTCGACCAGGCGCTTGGCGCGCTCGATCACCATCTCGGCGACCTGCACGTGGCGGCCGGCGGGTTCGTCGAAGGTGGAGGAGACCACTTCGCCGCGCACGGTGCGCTGCATTTCGGTCACTTCTTCCGGGCGCTCGTCGACCAGCAGCACGATCAGGTGCACGTCCGGATGATTGCTGGTGATGGCCGTGGCCACCTGCTGCATCATCATCGTCTTGCCGGCCTTCGGCGGAGAGACGATCAGCGCGCGCTGGCCTTTGCCCTGCGGTGCCATCAGATCGAGGATTCGGCCGGTGATGTCCTCGGTCGAACCGTCGCCGCGCTCAAGACGGAAGCGCTTGCGCGGGAACAGCGGGGTGAGGTTCTCGAACAGGACCTTGTTCTTGGACGCTTCCAGCGGTTCGCCGTTGATCGTGTCGACCACGGCCAGCGCGAAGTAGCGTTCGCCATCCTTCGGCCAGCGGATGCGGCCGGACAGGTGGTCACCGGTGCGCAGGTTGAAGCGGCGGATCTGGCTGGGCGAGATGTACACGTCGTCCGGGCCGGCCAGGTAGCTGGCCTCGGCGGCGCGCAGGAAGCCGAAGCCGTCGGGCAGGATTTCCAGCACGCCGTCGGCGGCGACGCCTTCGCCATGGCGGGTCAGGACCTTCAGGACCGCGAAGATGACGTCCTGCTTGCGGGCGCGGGCGACGCCTTCCTGGATCTGGAGCTGGTCGGCCACGTCCAGCAGCTTCGGCGTGGGCATGCGCTTGAGGTCGCCCAGCGAGTACTGCGGAAAGCCTTCCGGCACCTGCGGATGCGGGCGCGGGATGAACTGCTCGCCATTGCCGCCGTCGTCCTGCATGCCACCGTTCTGGTAGCGCTCGCGCTGGCGTTCGCGACGGTTGCGGAAACGGTCGCGGCGGTTGTTGCCGCCACGGTTGTCGCCGTCGCGGTTTTCGCGCTGGTGGCCGCCACCTTCACCGCCCTGGGCGGCCGGGGCGCCTTCGGCGCGGGGTTCGGAGGGGGAAGGGGCTGCGGCAGCCGGAGCCGGCGCTTCCGCGCGCGGCGCGGGTGGCTGGCTCGCGGCAGGCGCGGAATCGGTTCCGGCGGAGACGGCGGCCGGCGCGTTGTCGGCGGCCTTGCTCACGCGTGCCTTGCGCACGCGCTTCTCGGCGACTTCGCCGGCGTCAGGGGTGTTATCGGACAAGCAGGGAATCC
>Ga0102589_1006074_pt1 | contig 10140 bp, 9 predicted proteins | sample AraplaMF_Col_mLB_FD_76858 | JGI IMG/M metagenome (GOLD analysis project Ga0102589, IMG submission 76858) | Arabidopsis root microbial communities from the University of North Carolina, USA - plate scrape MF_Col_mLB | ecosystem: Host-associated > Plants > Roots > Endosphere | place: USA... | reverse complement strand
GCCCCGGCGCTGACGCTGACCGACAAGGAATACCAGATCATGCGCGACGCCTCGCTGGCGGTGCTGCGCGAGATCGGCGTCGAGACCGGCGGCTCGAACGTGCAGTTCGCCGTCGATCCCGAGACCGGCCGGATGATCGTCATCGAGATGAACCCGCGCGTCTCGCGCTCCTCGGCGCTGGCGTCGAAGGCGACCGGCTTCCCGATCGCCAAGGTCGCGGCACGCCTCGCCATCGGCTACACGCTCGACGAGATCGAGAACGACATCACCGGCGGCGCCACCCCGGCCTCGTTCGAGCCGACGATCGATTATGTCGTCACCAAGATCCCGCGCTTCGCCTTCGAGAAGTTCCCCGGCTCCGAGCCGACGCTGACCACCGCGATGAAGTCGGTCGGCGAGGCCATGGCGATCGGCCGTACCTTCCAGGAAAGCTTGCAGAAGGCGCTGCGCTCGCTGGAGACCGGCCTCGACGGGCTCGACGAGATCGAGATCGAGGGCATCGGCCAGGGCGACGACCGCAACGCGATCAAGGCGGCGCTCTCGACCCCGACGCCGGACCGCATCCTCCAGATCGCCCAGGCGATGCGCGCCGGCTTCACCGACGAGCAGATCCATGAGAGCTGCAAGGTCGATCCCTGGTTCCTCGAGCAGATGCGCGGCATCGTCGAGACCGAGGAGAAGATCCGGGCGCACGGCCTGCCGCAGACCCCGATCGCCTTCCGCCAGCTCAAGGCGATGGGCTTCTCCGACAAGCGCCTCGCCGCCGTCTCCGGCAAGACCGAGGCGCAGGTCCGCACCCTGCGCCACTCGCTGAAGGTGCGCCCGGTGTTCAAGCGCATCGACACCTGTGCCGCTGAGTTCGCCTCGCCGACCGCCTATATGTACTCGACCTACGCCATGCCCTTCGCCGGCGCGCCGGCCGACGAGGCCAAGCCGTCGGACGCCAAGAAGGTCGTCATCCTCGGCGGCGGCCCGAACCGCATCGGCCAGGGCATCGAGTTCGACTATTGCTGCTGCCATGCCTGCTACGCCCTGCGCGACGCCGGTTACGAGACCATCATGGTCAACTGCAATCCCGAGACCGTCTCGACCGACTATGACACCTCGGACCGACTCTATTTCGAGCCGCTGACCGCCGAGGACGTGCTCGAGATCCTCGAGACCGAGAAGCAGGCCGGCACGCTGCACGGCGTCATCGTCCAGTTCGGCGGCCAGACCCCGCTGAAGCTGGCGCACGCGCTGGAAGAGGCCGGCATCCCGATCCTCGGCACCACGCCGGATGCGATCGACCTCGCCGAGGACCGCGACCGCTTCAAGCGCCTGCTCGACAAGCTGCATCTCAAGCAGCCCAAGAACGGCATCGCCTATTCGGTCGAGCAGTCGCGCATGATCGCGGCCGAGCTCGGCCTGCCCTTCGTGGTGCGCCCGTCCTACGTCCTCGGCGGCCGCGCCATGGCGATCATCCGCGACGAGGTGATGTTCGAGGACTACCTGCTCGGCACCCTGCCCTCGCTGATCCCCTCCGAGGTCAAGGCCAAGTACCCGAACGACAAGACCGGCCAGATCAACACGGTGCTCGGCAAGAACCCGCTGCTGTTCGACCGCTATCTCTCGGATGCGATCGAGGTCGACGTCGACTGCCTCTGCGACGGCAAGGAGGCGTTCATCGCCGGCATCATGGAGCATATCGAGGAAGCCGGCATCCATTCCGGCGATTCGGCCTGCTCGCTGCCGCCGCGCTCGCTCTCGCCCGAGCTGATCGCCGAGCTGGAACGCCAGAGCAAGGCGATGGCGCTCGCCCTCGACGTCGGCGGCCTGATGAACGTTCAGTACGCCATCAAGGACGGCGAGATCTACGTGCTCGAGGTCAATCCGCGCGCCTCGCGCACCGTGCCCTTCGTCGCCAAGGTGATCGGCCAGCCGATCGCCAAGATCGCGGCGCGACTGATGGCCGGCGAGAAGCTCGCGAGCTTCGGCCTGAAGCAGGAGAAGCTCGACCATGTCGGCGTGAAGGAGGCGGTGTTCCCCTTCGCCCGCTTCCCCGGCGTCGACGTCCTGCTCGGACCGGAGATGCGCTCGACCGGCGAGGTCATCGGCCTCGACCGCTCCTTCGATGTCGCCTTCGCCAAGAGCCAGCTCGGCGCCGGCTCGAAGGTCCCGGTCAAGGGCACGGTCTTCGTCTCGGTGCGTGACGAGGACAAGCCGCGCATCCTGCCCTCCATGGCGGTCCTGGCCGAGCTCGGCTTCCAGATCGTCGCGACCGGCGGCACGCTGCGCCTGCTGCAGGAGAACGGCATCCGCGCCAGCAAGATCAACAAGGTGCTGGAAGGCCGCCCGCACGTCGTCGACGCCATCAAGAACGGCGAGATTCAGCTCGTCTTCAACACCACCGACGGTCCACAGGCGTTGGCGGACTCGCGCTCGCTGCGCCGTGCGGCCCTCTTGCACAAGGTGCCCTATTATACCACCTTGGCCGGAGCGATCGCCGCGGCGGAGGGCATCAAGGCCTATTGCAGCGGGGATCTCGAAGTGAGGTCGCTGCAATCCTATTTCGCCCGCGCCGCCTGATCGGCCGCGCGGCGAAGTAGTTTTCCGACGATCGGGAGCGATTCGGGCGCGTTGGCCTTAAGCTGGCGCGTGACCGATCGCTTTTCATAACTGGGACGGAACGATGGACAAGGTTCCCATGACGGCCGGCGGTTTCGCGGCCCTCGAAGTCGAGTTGAAGCAGCGCCAGCAGGTCGAGCGCCCGCGCATCATCACGGCGATCGCCGAAGCGCGCGCACTGGGCGATCTCTCGGAGAACGCCGAGTACCATGCCGCCAAGGAAGCCCAGTCGCTGAACGAGGGCCGCATCATGGAGCTCGAATCGCTGATCGGCCGCGCCGATATCATCGATGTCAGCAAGCTCGGCGGCGATACCATCAAGTTCGGAGCGACGGTCAAGCTGATCGACGACGATACCGAGGAAGAGAAGCTCTACCAGATCGTCGGCGAGCCGGAATCGGACGTGAAGTCCGGCAAGGTCTCGATCGGCTCGCCGATCGCGCGTGCCCTGATCGGCAAGAAGGTCGGCGATTCCGTCCAGGTCAACACGCCCGGCGGCGGCAAATCCTACGAGGTCGTCAGCGTCGCTTTCCGCTGAGCGGACCGACTTGGCCAGCCCGTTGGCAATCCCTAGATTAAGGGTCTGCCTGCCGCCGGAGACCATGCCATGACCACGCGCCGTGCATTTCTCACCGGGTCCGCCGCGCTCGCTGCCGGCGGGCTCGTTTCGTTTTCGGCCTCGGCCCAGCCCCTCTCGATCGGCGCGATCAAGGTCGATGCCCGCAGCCTCGGCCCGCTCGGCTGGGGCGAGAACGCGCCGCGCATCGGCCGGGCCTTCGAAAGCAGGCTCGCCAGCGAACTGCTACCCTTGCGTCGCCGCGGCGGGCCGACCCTGCATGTGACCGTGCTCTGGCTCTGGCTCGGCGCCGGGGTCGGCGGCGGCATGGCCGGTGACGGCAGCGGCGGCAGCGATGACAACATGGTGAGCGTCATCGAACTGGCCGATCGCGGCGGCCCGCCCGTCAGTCGCGAGATCCGCTCAATGCTGCCATCCACCTCCGGCGGCGCCTGGTACCGCCCCGATGTCGATCAGCGCCGCATCGCCGCCTTGCTCGAGAACAATGCCCAGTGGATCCGGCACTATCTCAGCGCCTGAGATCATGTTCGCACGCCGCACCATCCTGACCGGCTTCGCCGCCACCTTGCTGGCGGGCTGCCAGACGACGGCGCAAACCGCCTCCCCCGTCGCGATCGGCAGGGTCCGCGTCGACACCGGGCCGCTGGCGGCCAAGGGGCAGAGCGCGACCGCGGCCGCAATCAGGCCGATGCTGGAGCGCGAGCTCGCGGGCCTGCGCACTGCGGACGCCGGGCGCGGCGCGACCCTGCAGGTGACAGTCACCGGGCTTTACCTGACGAGCTATGCCGGCGGGCAGGCTGTCACCCTCGGCAACGACACGCTCGAAAGCGAGGCCCGGCTGATCGGAGCCGACGGCCGCGAGATCGCCCGCTACCCGATCCTCGCCATCATGGCGCCGAGCTATGGCGGCGCCTGGTATCGTCCGGACGTCAACCAGCGCCGAATCGAGGCCCTGGTCGCCAGCAATGCGCAATGGGTCAGGCGGGCGGTCGGGGGGCAGTCATAAGGCGTCATTCTCGGGCGAAGCGAAGCGCAGACCCGAGAATCTCATGACTGGAAGGCGCTGGCCGGCAGAGATGGTCCGATCGGACACCCGTGGAATCCCCTCTCCTGGAAGGAGAGGGGTAGGGGTGAGGTGTTCGGACTGAAAACGTTGGCCTGAACCCGACCGAGCTGAGAGGCCTCGCGGAACTGGTCGCAGGGCCTACACCTCACCCTGCCCTCTCCTTACAGGAGAGGGTTCCCCACGCCTCTGTCGTTCGGGTCAAGCCCGAGCATGACGCCAATCTACAAAGGCGCGATCGGCGCGTCCTTGACCCGGTCGAGCGCCAGCGCCGTGCGGACATTGCGCACATTCGGCAGCGCCGTCAGGTCGGCGACGAAGTCCTGGAAGGCCTTGAGGTCGGTCGCGACGCATTTCAGGATGAAGTCGATGTCACCGGACAGCGTCCAGCATTCGCGCACCAGCGACCAGCTCCGGATGCGCTCCTGGAAAGTCGCGAGATCGGCCTCGGCCTGGCTGGCGAGATGGACGAAAGCGAAGCAGACCACCTCGATGCCGAGCTTGCGCTCGTCCAGCAGTGCCCGGTAACCGGTGATCACGCCGGCCTCCTCCAGCGCCCTCACGCGCCTGAGGCAAGGCGGCGGCGAGATGCCGACCCGGCTCGCGAGCTCGACATTGGTCATGCGGCCGTCACTCTGCAGCTCCGTCAGGATACGGAGATCAATCTCGTCGAGTTTGGCGCGCACAAATCCTCCTGAAAAATGGCCGCGCAGGTGTAGACGGGCCATCGACGCGTTACAAGGCGTCGATCCCTGCCAATCCCGGGCCAAACCGCCGTGCCGACAGAAAAGATGCCCTCCCTCTGGGTTTTGACCGACGGCAAGGCCGGCGACGAGGTGCAATGCCTCGGCGTCGCCGAGCGCATGAGCGTCGTCCCGGAGGTCCGCCGGATCAATCCCGGCAAGCCCTGGAGTTGGCTGATGCCGCGCGGGCCGATCGATCCGCGCGAGGCGCCCGACCGGCCGGGCAGCCCGATCCGCCCGCCCTTCCCCGACATCGCCATCGCCTCGGGCCGGCGCGCCGTCGCTTATCTGCGCGCCGTCAAGAAGGCCTCGAACGGGGCGACCTTCACCGTCTTCCTGAAGGACCCGCGCACCGGGACCGGCGCCGCCGACCTGATCTGGGTCTCCGAGCATGACCGCCTGCGCGGGCAGAACGTGCTGGTGACGATCACCTCGCCACACCGCCTCGCACCGGATGCGCTCGCCGCCGCCCGCGCCACGCCGCTGCCGCAGATCGCTGCCCTGCCCTCGCCGCGCGCGGCCGTGCTGGTCGGCGGCGACAGCCGGCATCACAGCTTCCGGCCCGGTGACATCGAGCGTTTCGCCCGCGAGCTCGATGCCCTCGCCACCTCCGGCGTCGCGCTGATGGGCTCGCGTTCGCGCCGCACCCCGCCGGCGCTCGACGCCGCCATCGGCGAGGTCTTCCGCCGCCATGGCGGCTGGTGGTGGGACGGCTCGGGCACCAACCCCTATGTGCCGCTGCTCGCCAATGCCGACGCCATCGTCGCCACCGCCGACTCCACCAACATGATCGGCGAGGCGGCGGCGACCGGAGCGCCGATCCTCGTCTTCGAGCCGCATGGCGGCCATGGCAAGCTGGCGAAGTTCCTGGAGGCGCTGAAGCGCTACGGCGCTGTGCATCATTTCCAGGGCAAGCTTGAAGGCGAACGCTACGAACCGCTAGATTCGACCGGAACGATCGCAGCCGCCGTCTACGAGGGCTGGCGGCGTCACGAGGCTGCGACGGGGCTGGCATAAGGCCGCCCTGATACCGATATCACCGGCTCGTGTCCCGATTCTGAAATTCGCCACCACCCGATATCAAGTGTGGAGCGAATTTCAGAATCTTTGGGGACACGAGCAAATCTTGGATTTCTAGTGTCGTTCTTTGATTTCGAAGTTCGCTCCGCACCTGATATCAACCGAGAGCGAACTTCGAAATCACGACACTAGTGCCGGCTCAGGAAGCAAAGACATGGCTCATATCCACGCCAAGGTGATGATCATCGGCTCCGGCCCGGCCGGCTACACCGCCGCGATCTATGCCGCCCGCGCCATGCTCGAGCCAGTGCTGATCTCCGGACTGCAGGCCGGCGGGCAGCTCATGATCACCACCGATGTCGAGAACTATCCCGGCTTCGCCGACGTGATCCAGGGCCCCTGGCTGATGGAGCAGATGCAGGCCCAGGCGCAGCACATGGGCACGAAGATGGTCTCCGACCACATCGCCCGCGTCGATCTCTCGCAGCGCCCGTTCCGGCTCTGGGGCGATGGCGGCGACACCTATTCCTGCGACTCGCTGATCGTCTCGACCGGCGCCCAGGCGAAATGGCTCGGCCTGCCCTCCGAGCAGGCTTTCCAGGGCTTCGGTGTCTCGGCCTGCGCCACCTGCGACGGCTTCTTCTTCCGCAACAAGCAGGTCGTCGTGGTCGGCGGCGGCAACACCGCGGTCGAGGAAGCGCTCTATCTCGCCAATCTCGCGAGCAAGGTCACGCTGGTGCACCGGCGCGATTCACTGCGGGCCGAGAAGGTGATGCAGGAGCGCCTGTTCAAGCATCCCAAGATCGAGGTGATCTGGGATTCGGAGGTCGCGGAGATCCTCGGCGGCACGCAGCCGCCCTCCGTGACCCATGTCCGCCTGCGCAATCTGAAGAGCGGCACCGTGCAGGACCTGCCGACCGACGGCGTCTTCGTCGCCATCGGCCACAAGCCGGCGACCGAGCTGTTCGTGGGCCAGCTCGCCATGCGCGATTCGGGCTATCTCGAGGTCACGCCCGGCACGACCCAGACCAATGTGCCCGGTGTCTTTGCCGCCGGCGACGTCACCGATGAGCATTACCGCCAGGCCGTGACCGCGGCCGGCCTCGGCTGCATGGCCGCGCTCGACGCCGAACGCTGGCTGATGGCGCAGGAACTGGGCGTGCGCGAAGCCGCGGAATAACAGAAGAGCCCACCCATCACCGGAATTGATCAATTCCAGCACGATATTAAGGGCGAAAATCAGCGGTCCCGGCAAAGGAGTCGTTGACCGGACACTGCGATCCCCCCATCATGCGTTGAACGCATAACACGGGGGGAACGCGGTGGATTGGGACCGCATCCGAATCTTCTACACGGTCGCTGAATCGGGAAGTTTCACCAAGGCAGGCGATGGTTTGGGCCTCAGCCAATCGGCTGTGAGCCGCCAGATCGGTGCGCTGGAGCGCGAATTGCGCGCGCCGCTGTTCCATCGGCACACGCGCGGCCTCATTCTCACCGAGCAGGGCGAATTGCTCTGGCGCGCCGCGCGCGAGATGACGCAGCGCCTGGAGCGGACCCGCGCCCAGCTCTCGGAAACACGCGAGCATCCCTCGGGCGAGCTCAAAGTCACGGCGACCCGTGGCCTCGGCGGCCACTGGCTGACCCCGCGCCTCGCCGAGTTCCTCGATCTCTACCCCGACATCAAGGTCGAGCTGATCCTCACCGACGAGGAACTCGACCTCTCGATGCGCGAGGCCGACATCGCGATTCGCCTGCGCCAGCCGCAGCAGCCCGACCTGATTCAGCGCCGGCTCTTCACTGTGCACTTCCACGTCTACGGCTCGCCGGCCTACATCAAGCGCTTCGGCGAACCGAAGAGCTTCGAGGATCTCGACAACCACCGGCTGCTCTCCTTCGGCGCCTCCTCGCCCTCCTATCTGACGGCGGTGCATTGGCTCGGCACGCTCGGGCGCGACCAGCGCAACCCGCGCGCCATCCATCTCACCGTCAACAACATCACGGCGATGAAGCGCGCGGTCGATTCGGGCGCCGGCATCGCCATCCTCCCCGACTATCTGATCGAGGCCGGCTCGCCGCTGGTGCAGCTGATGCGCGAGACCGAGATGCCGCAGCTCGAAAGCTATCTGGTCTATCCGGAGGAGATGAAATCGGTCGCCCGCGTGCAGGTCTTCCGCGATTTCCTGATCCAGAAGGCGCAGCGCTGGACCTATTGAAAAACGGGCAGGCGCTGCTGCAAATCCCGGCAGCGCCGTGCTTCATGTCGGCTGCGCATGCGTGCCACGCGCGGTCTCCTGGCAATTGTGACGAATTCTAGTAATGAGTCATGTTACCAGCGCATAACCGACCCGCCCAATGCTGCATTGCGAAAAGGCAGGACCTGCCCGATATTCAGTCCACGGTTGTTCGGAACGGGCTCCGCATCTCCTCCCGGCGTTGAGTTCGTTCCAGCCGTTCCCCTCTGAGATGTTTGGCGCTTTTGCGCTGGATGTTTCAAACTTCTAGGCCGGCTCCTTCGGGACGCCGGCCTTTTTTCTTGTTTGCTCTTCCTGAAGCAGATCGAAATACCACAGGCGGCGCTCGACATGTTCGGAAGCGACCTATCCGCCTTGACCGTGGCCGGCCCCACAGCCATCGTGCCTGCAACGGACCCATTCCCTTCGCGAGGCCCCTATGCGCCGCGTTTCCCTCCTCTCTGCCCTCGCCACCGCCTTGTGCCTGACCGGCCTCTCCGCCCAGGCGGCCGGCGGTCGCTATGTCCACCCGGCTGACCGGGCGGAAGAGCGCATCATCCCGATGTATGGCGAGCTGCCGGCTTGCGAGGACCCGGCGGTGCTCGGCGAGATCACCAGCTGGTTCAACGCACGCGAGGCCAAGTTCTGGGGGCCGCTGCAGGCTGTCAGCTATGACCGCGTTCGGCCTGTCGCCTGGCGCCCTTGGGGCGAGGACTTCATCCCGCGCCGTTTCTGCACCGCACGCGTGCTGACCAATGACGGCGTGATGCGCCGCATCGACTATTCGGTCCGCGAGAGGCTCGGCTTGTTCGGCATGAGCTGGAACGTCAACTGGTGCGTCTCCGGCCTCGACCATCACCGCGCTTACGCGCCCGACTGCAAGATGGCGCGCCCCTGATCCGGGCGCGACCATGCAACTGAAGCGATTCGCGCTCGGCCTGCTGTCGCTCTGCGTCACGGCCAGCGCGCAAGGCCGCTATGACCGCGGCGGTACGCCCGGCGATTTCGACTTCTACGTGCTCGCCTTGTCTTGGTCGCCCGGCTTCTGCGAGCTCGATGGCGGGCGCGGCCGCAATCGCGAGCAATGCGCGCCCGGCGCCAATCTCGGCTTCGTCGTGCACGGGCTCTGGCCGCAATATGAGCGCGGCTATCCCAGCGATTGCGGTCCTGGGCGCAGCCCGCCGCGCTTCGTCATGGAGCAGGCCGAGGGCCTGTTCCCGACCGAGAGCCTGGCACGCTATGAATGGCGCAAACACGGCACCTGCTCGGGCTCCAGCCCATCGGACTATTTCGCCGATGTCCGCCGCGCCCGCGACAAGGTCAAGATTCCGCCGGTGCTGGCCACGAACGACAACGACCGCAGCTGGACTGTCCTCGATCTGGAACGCGCCTTCGTCGATGCCAATCCGGGCCTGCGTACCGACATGATGTCGGTCTCGTGCCGGCGCGGCGTGCTGGAGGAAGTCCGCATCTGCTTCAGCAAGGATCTGCGCGGCTTCCGCAGTTGCCCGGAGGTCGATCGCTCCGGCTGCCGCGCGCGGGATTTCCGCGTCAACGCGATCCGCTGAGCTGGGATGAACTACCGCCACGGTTTCCATGCCGGCAATTTCGCCGATGTGCTCAAGCATGTCGTGCTGATGCGCGTCCTCACGCACCTCAACGCCAAGGACAAGCCCTGGCGCGTCATCGACACCCATGCCGGCGCCGGCCGCTACGATCTCGGCTCCGAGGAGGCGCTGAAGACGCATGAATGGCGCGACGGTGTCGCGCGCATCGACCAGTCTCCGCTCGCTCCGCCGGTGGAGGAGTTGCTGAAGCCCTGGCGGGAGGCGCTCGCCGCAGCCCGCGCCCGCCACGGCACCGAAGCCTATCCCGGTTCGCCCTGGCTCTGCCGCCATG
>Ga0102589_1006070_pt1 | contig 10145 bp, 10 predicted proteins | sample AraplaMF_Col_mLB_FD_76858 | JGI IMG/M metagenome (GOLD analysis project Ga0102589, IMG submission 76858) | Arabidopsis root microbial communities from the University of North Carolina, USA - plate scrape MF_Col_mLB | ecosystem: Host-associated > Plants > Roots > Endosphere | place: USA... | reverse complement strand
TAGTTACTGCTCCTACAAGCGCAACTGCAGCGACTCTAGCATTGGCAGGTGCAGCGCCAAACGTAGTGAACGTAGGGAACGCACCGCGTATTTGGCCTCAGATAGCAAAATTCGACAATGATAACGGTCCATTTGCTGCAGTTCCAAATCCGCAATTCATCTGGTCCCAAGCCACATTCGTTCCAGGGGAAACGCACGGTTTTGCTACTGTTTCTGTACCAATTCCGCTTACTATTGGAATTGCCGCTGACTTTGTCATTGCGATGGCTGTATTCGCCGACAATGCTGTGGTTGCACAGATTCAAGCTTTCAGCCCATTGCAAATCAGCTTGTTCCCAGTTCCTGGATTGAATGTACCATTGATTGGAGGCTCCTTGGATCCAACTACTGGCTTAACTACAGATGTCGCGCCTCCATACAACTGGCAAAATGTGCGCTTCTATACAATTCCAGCATCACTTGGACTCATCTCAATTGCGCTTAGCGTACAATTTGTATTCCAATTCCAAGTAACAAACTACTTCACAACTGGCGCTGTCAACACAGCTGGCCTATCTTTCATTGCTGACATTTATCAGTCCTTGCTGTAATTGCTGCTGCTTGCCTCTAGCAAACCAGATGATTAGCTGAATCGAATGAAACAACACGAAGCATGATGCGATTCCTAGAGCGCATCATGCTTCGTGCCATGTGTTACAATTCTTATTAACTCAGGTTGTGCTTGACGCCCCTCAATCCGATAGCTGCGTACGCGAGGACGAAGCCGTGACAAAGATACAATGATGTATGAGCACGGATAGACAGCATGCTCAATGTCGAAGGCGGACGGGTATGGAACAGAGGCTGGATGAGAGTGAAATACGGCGAGCAGCTGTTCTCCACTCCCCTCCATGTGCTTCAGTGCATGATCCAGCTGCTCCATATCCATCGTAAATGATACCGGACTGCGGTCAATATTATCGATAATCCAGCAGCGGTTAGCCAGCCCGTCGTTTCCTGACAGCAGTCCACAAGCTTCCAATGGCTTCTCTCGCAGACAATGCCCTACCATCTCTCGATACGTGTTCTCCGTTAGCTGTAGTCCCACAGCATTATGATTTGTCGGTAGATGATTGTTCACGTTTTGCCCGCTCCCTTTGCATGAGCAATAGATCTTGAGCTGGATCTTTCGGACTGCGAGGCTGGCTCGTTAATGCTTTTTGATTCATATAGCTAAGCAGTGAACCAGACTGCTTGCTTGCTCCGTCTGCACGTTTTACCGTATTAGCATGAAGCCATGTAAACGTCGAATATGCTGGAGCCTGCCGCTTCTTGTCTTTCACCTGCTCCTGCTCTCGGCCCTCCAACTCATCCGACTCAGCTTGCCGTTCACGGTGTGCTTGCTCCTCAACTCCGATCAACCTGCTATCTGATTGCTCCCCCTTATGCAGTGCATCGGGTTCAACCACCGTAGGAGAGTCGTGACTTTTCTCTTTATCTTCCCATTCATATTCCGCGACCAACACGCTTCTGTTCACGAACATGTCATCATCATAACCGGTGTCATTAAGGCTCTCCTCAACGATATCTACAGCTTCTTCAATATCCTCTTCCTGCCAATCATCTCCCGCGGGTTCCTCATTATCCTTATACTTTTGCCAATACACTTGCTCATTCAACTCATTCCCATGCTTAAGCTCATGCACACTTACTCGCTCTTCACTGTGCTCAACGATATTTGCCCCTGAACCCTCATAAGCAGAACGCGCTTCTTGAGCAAGCCGCTCCTCCCTATGCCCCCGCTGCTTCGAGTGTTCGTGCGGTTCCAGTTCATCCCTGCGTGAATATTCTACAGACTGATGCATATTGGGTGCATCCATGAATGAGGTCTGCACATGCGGAACCGTCGCCTCTTCCTCCCGCAGCGATACAATGTCTTTAGCGTGCCGCACCTCAGTAGTAACGGGACTTTTTTCATTCTCTCTATCCGATTCAGATCCCTCGCCATTATCCATCGCTCGAAGCTTCTCAATGACATCTAGAATCGGAAGATACGAGAAGTAGGAGGCAGCTGCACGGGTGATTCCATTGCCAAGCTGCACGAGCTGTTCCGTAGACAATCGCAGAAATCCGCCGTATGTGAGTGCCACTGAAGTCCAAGATTGCCCTGTCAGCGATATCTGATAATTCGATCGATCCTTCCAATTCAAGCTTGCTCCACGGATAGGCAGCTCACCGTGCTTCAACATATTCATAATAAGTAATTGGGCCAACTGTTTGCTCTGTTTGCGATGATGGAAATAATAATGAACACTTACCTCCATTGCATCATCCGGTACTGCTGATATCCATATCCCCTGCCGCTGATGATTCGATTCGCTTAACAGCTGCTTGCGCGTATCCTCTGAATCCACAATCGTGACCTTCAATCCGGCTTGAGACAGCGTGGATTGTATCGGGTACCACAACCGATCCACAATCTCCGTCATCTTGCTCTCTAGTACAACTCGGCACCCTTCAAGCGGATTCATAATATCGAGCATGCCTTGTCGTTTGTCCAGATGAAATGTGAACGAGTACTTGCCCAGCAGCTGGTATACATCAACTAACCGCGTCTCCGCAATCTTGCATAATGGCTTGCCATTCAACTGAATGTGCATTCCATGCCCCTCCCTCTTGTATGTACTCACTAACGTCATTGTATGAGGCGAATTCCGAATGGTGCCAAATTGGAACCAAGGGCATGCAACTGCTCCAATACGCGAACCTGCTCCCGCTCCATCTCTTCGATAAACGATTCCAATCGCTGCAGCGCATGCTCCTCTTGCATCAGGCATTCTTCAAGCAGCATCATCTCTTCTTGCCATACAGCAATTCGCTCAGATGCAAATTCATGCAGTACGCCTAACTGCAGCTTGGCATAATGCAGCAATACATCATCCTGTACAGAAGGACCCATTGTATTCATGGTCAAGAACGGATGGAACAAATCAATGAGTTCGATCGGACGGAAGCATGGATACCCGATGCCAAGAAGCGGGACAGGCACATGATCCTGTTCAGAACAACGAACCCCTTGGATGATGCGAAGCCTCGATTCCCGGGCGAACGGTACTTCCATAAAGGATCCCCAGTTCCTCCCTCCATTGCTTGAATATGCACAGGCTAACCATGAGGAACCTGTAATCGAGAGAAACAGACCATGTTCTCCTGCAATCGTAAGTCGAGGAACGGAAAATTGATTCTGAAAAAACACTTTCAAAGGGATACAGGAATTCGAAACTTGTATGCCCCGCGCACAATATACCGTAGCTGTGACTTCGTTGTGTACGACCCACGCGAGATACGGATCTCCTTCCCTCGCCGCGGATATTGTAATGCTCCAACTCTGCCCTGCTTGCGCAGAAGAAAAGACGTGTTGCCATTTTGCCTCCTCTGATTCCATATCGAGTTCGAGCAGCATTAGCTGCTGTCGATTCGTATCTCCATGTCGGATCAGGAACAGCCCATATAAAGTCCCTGATTCACTTATATCGCAGCTTGCTTGTTCAATATGTACATTGACGCCATAATCTTCGTGAACATAGGAAAAAGCCCTCTCTCGCCACCTCCCCTGCTCAACCTGTCGAAGCACATACGTAAACTTCTTGTTCAGTATTGTAGTGAAGCCGAAATAGAGGGTTCTGCCAAGGTTAAAGAGATACGGATTCGATGAGCTGGGATGCCTGCTTATTCGCAATTCTTGCTTTTCATCTGCACGCGCATTCACGCTGCAACGTGCATAATAGATACCCGATTCATAAGCCATCAACATATGTATATGGCCATGAAGCAGAATGGCGCTGAACTGCTTCACGGGACTGCTGAACCTCCATAGGTGATACTTGACCTGTTCAACTCCGCGGTATAAGGAATGAAGCAGCGACCCATCGGATTGAAGTTCTACCCAATGCACGCCTTCTGAGGAATATAAGCAAACTTCTTGCCTCACTGCGATCCCCTCCAAATTATTTTATGGGGGTGTCACCTTTTCTAGATCGCCCCCATAGACTGTATTGAATTTGAATTCAGATTCTATAAAGGAGGCAGGAAACATTCATGGAGAGCAAGTTAGTTCAAGGGCAAACAACGCCCCCCGAATATTTGCCACTACCCTCTTTGGAATGTATAGAGGTTCCTAAAGTATTCGATTGGGTGTTGTTAACGACGCAAATTGTTGATGAAGCCTGCATCGATCCAGCTATCTGCTTGCCATTGCCGGCTTCATTCAGCGTTCAAGCAACGGTACTGTCAGTAAGCTGCGGCGAGAAAGTCGGTTCAATCAGAGAAAATGTAGTAGTTACTGTTGGTGGCACACCAGTTACTCTACAACGTGTTGTCATTAAGAAAACAGGAACGTTTGAAGTCACGATCATTGATACTACTGTCGTCCCTAACGTAGTACATTGCTCGTTTACAAAAACCTTTGTACGCTTCGAGAAAGTTCTGTTGTGCGCGCCTCCGGGAACTACTGTATCTTGCGATATCGTTCCGAACACAACAACAATTGAAGTTCTCGATATTGTCGACAACTCTTGTGTCAACGTAGATATCGTGATTTGCCAAAGCATTCAAGTAACAGCGCCTGTCAAGTTAGTTGTTGAAGCTGAGCTGTGCCAACCACGTGCTGTGATTCCAATCCCTGAGAACGTTTGTGTTGTCACATTCCCGCAACAATGTCCTACTATCTTCCCTGGTGCACCTTATCCGTTCCCATCATAATCAAAATGCTGATCGGCTTGGGGTGGTGGCTAAAACCATCCCCTTTTTTATTTTCTCGATGACAGGAACGAGGAGGGGCTAATGCGGCTATACTATATCGCTTCCGGTTATCGGAGGCCAATTGATATCCTCGATAATGCGCTCATGAAGGCTCTGTACGGTCAGTGTCATGAGAGCAAAATATTTCTGTTGAATCGTGCACCACTTCAGCAGCTTCTTCCCGATATCCGCGAATTCAGGCCTGAGTTCGTCTTGACCATTTGCGGCCCGCGCTCTTTTCTGCCTGTTGATCAAGTTCGCAGCATACGGAGGATGGGCATTCCAATTGGCGTGTGGTTCGTTGATGATCCCTATGCCATCGACAATGCGCTGCAAGTAGCAGCCGAATACGACATCATCTTCACCATTGATTCTGGTTGTGTCCCTTACTATGAGCGCCACGGCTGCAAGCGAGTTCACCACTTGCCGCTCGGAACAGACACCGATATCTTCCGTCCCTTCAACGCGCACCCTTCTTATGAGAGCGACATCTGCTTCATCGGTACAGGGTACGATAACCGACTCCGTATGATGCAGCAAATGCTGAAGGAACTTGATCCTGGCTTGCATGTGAAACTTGTCGGACATTTCTGGGACACCGTCAATTGGTCGGGCGGTTGTATCCCTCACCTGCGAACCAAGTGGGTCAACTTCTCTGAGACGCCCCGTTATTACAACGGTGCCAAGCTTGTGCTGAATATTCACCGCAGCGAAGATGATACGTTAATTGATAAAAATAAGACAGGTGCTCCTGGCCACACCATTAACAATCGCACCTTCGATATTGCGGCATGCCGGCGTGCGCAGATCATTGATTATCGCCCAGATCTTCACATGTTCTATGAACCAGGCGCGCAATTGCTATGCTTCGAATCGCCGAAGGAATGTGCCGAGCTCATTCATACGTACCTCTACGAAGATGCCAAGCGGAGCTCCATCGCCTCTCAAGGCTATGAACGAACTCGGTCAGAGCATACATTTTCGAAGCGTCTGGAGCATTTGTTGAGTAGAGTGCGGGAACTGGAATAACTTGTTCACCACTTCGATTAGCAAGTTCCGCATTTTCTATCAGCTCTGCTATATCTTATGATGCGGCTTTCGAAATCTTGAGAGACAACAGCCTGATAGACGAGGAAATGTGCAACAAGCCCGTGGATAGAAACCTAGCATATAGAAGAGGGTGCTTTTAGCCTTTGACAAAAGACTCCATAATCCCGGCCGCACCCGCAATAGCAAGCAGGAGAATAACCGGAAATGCATAAGTGGGGATGAGAAGGTAACATACTGTTATAAATGCGGCAGACCATACCCCCGTACACCAATAACAAGTAAGCAGTTTGCGCATAAAGGCATGAAAACGGCCGCCTTTTTCTTCGATCACCGCAAATATAGCTCCATTCTCATCCGTATGATATCGCTCCTCTACAAAGGGTTTGCGAATGAAAGAAGTAATTTCATCGAATACGATGAGTCTAGTTAGGCGATAGCTCGCCAAAATAAGCAATGTCAATGACAACCAGGATATGTTATGCATAACAGTCCTCCTTAGCCGCTCGTATACTCTTTCGATCAGATTCATTGTATGGACTTCTTGACAAGGATAGAACTGTTCCCTATCACTGCCTTGGACATTACATAGCGCCACCCTCCCTTGCAGCGGGAACAAAAATCAGAAGGAGGAAGAAGATATATGCAGGGACTCCCCATCATCGCTACTGAGGAGCAGCTTATCAGCTTGATTCAACAGACAGATGAACGGCCGTTGTGGCTCTATAAGCACAATACAAACTGCGGTTCGAGCAGAGTAGCTCACCTCGCACTGAATCAATTTTTGACTCGTTATCCGCATGTATCTTCCCGCTTCTCCTACGCTGTCGTTCGTGTCCTCGAAGAGAAGGCGCTGTCTGGCAAAGTAGCGGAACTATTGCAGACTCCCCATAAATCCCCGCAAATTCTGCTTGTTTACAAGCAGAAAGTCGTTTGGAATTCGTCTCATCAGCAGATTAACTCTGTACAGCTGTCACAGCTTGCACAGCACTTTCTACAGCAGCATCCTTCGCTCTAAAGTAAGTTGCCATTTCCGTTGGCGCCTTGCCGAATTCACTTGCTTACATCAAAAATACCGCCAGGAATGGAGGATAACCTCTCCTCTTCTCCTGGCGGTATTTGGTACATGTATTCTCTATTTAACTCTGATTGTTGTTATCTACCGACGAAGCTGCCCACTACATGAATCTTACCTGGATGCTCGGCCACCACTTCACCGATGCACACCGCTTCTACACCACGAGCTTGCATCTCATGAATCATCGCTTCCGCATCACTAGCTGCAACAGACAAGAGCAGTCCACCTGATGTGACTGCATCACACAGCATCCACTGTGCGATCTCATCAAGTCGCTCGTCGAATACAACTTGATCCTTCACATGATTATAGTTATTCTTCGTTCCGCCCGGTACAGCACCGTTCTCAGCCAGTTCACGAACTCGTGGCAAGAATGGTACGTACTCCGCGTGAATAACAAGTCCTGCCTCGCTGCCTGCTGCCATCTCTGTACTATGGCCGAGCAAGCCGAATCCCGTAACATCGGTACATGCGTGGATCTCGTATCCGGCCATTACTTCAGCTGCTGTCTTATTGAGTGTCGTCATCGTCCGTGTTACCAGCTCAATTTCTTCTGGCTGAAGCAGCTCACGCTTCAAGGAAGTTGTCATGATGCCGACACCAATCGGCTTCGTCAACACCAGCTTGTCGCCAGGTTCAGCCCCCGCATTCGTCAGCACCTTGTCCGGATGAATGATGCCCGTTACGGCCATGCCGAACTTCGGTTCCGCGTCATCAATGGAATGACCGCCAACGAGTGTTGCTCCCGCTTCCTTCACTTTATCTCCCGCTCCGCGCAAAATGTCTGCCAAGATGGACTTGTCCAGCTTCGAAATTGGGAAGGCCACAATATTCAATACCGTGAGCGGCTTGCCTCCCATTGCGTAAATATCGCTAAGTGCATTCGCAGCGGCAACTTGACCGAACGAATAAGCATCATCGACAATCGGCGTAAAGAAATCAACCGTTTGCACTAATGCCATGTCGTCATTCAACCGATACACACCCGCATCATCGCTTGTATCCAATCCTACGAGTAAATCCGGATGCTTCTCTGTCTGCGGTAACATGCGCAATACTTGAGACAGATCGGACGGCCCTATTTTGCAGCCGCATCCTCCTTTGCTTGACAAGGTTGTCAATCGAACCGTTGGTTGTTGTTGATCCATCACTTTATCCTCCCATCGCATAAGGCGAATTTCTTCCATTCGTGCGTATCATACATAACTCTTTTATTGTAACATATCCGGACAATGCGATCGTCCATACGGACGCAAAAGCTGGTTCTGTAAATTAGTCCATTCGCTAGCAAAGCAAAAGCTGTCCATTTGGCCAATGATGAATGAGATGTGCAACCAAAATATATTAATTTGTTGGGAGGAGCGCTGATATTACAGGCAGCAGCGATCATAAAAATAATCGGAGAACTCATCCAAGACACTAGATGTGCATCGATTATAATAATTACGTCATTCTCGAAATTATCAGACATTAACAAAAGTACGATATCGAGAATAGTACGCAGTGAAATAAAACGACCCTAGTTCTCAACTTTAGAACCATTGGCAACAGCATTGGATATCACCTATAAAATATTGGCTTGATTATAATAAAAATAACTTTGGCCTGTTAAGCGCCAAAGCTATAATTCCATGGTCATTTAAATTACCTTGTGTTATCTATCGACTGCTTACGAAGAAAATGAACTTGTACTGTTGACATATGTAACTATACCAATAACAACCGAAATGACAACAATAGCTATTATGGCACCGATGATAACTTTCTTCCTTGATTTTTTTTTGTTATCGTTCTGCTCATTCATAAGGACACCTCCTACATTAAATATATTAAATAACGGACAACATTATGAGTTGCCCGTTATTTAATTTACAGTAATAACCAGATATTCAAGATATTTTAGATTTAGAAGCTCATGTAGCACTCAAGCTCTTTGGTTGCCACTCTTCCAATGCCGTCAATAATGATGTACAAAGATAACTCTCCGACAATTGTAGCACTTCCACCAGTTCGCTGACTGTTGACGTTAACACTTGATCTCGAACTTTTATGCTCCCATGAATTTCCAGGATGGAATCCGTACAAACCACTATCAGTAGTTGGAGTGCCAATAATTTTTCTGTCTTTATTATATGTTGCAATAACATATGCTTTCATCCATGAAATCTTGTTGTCATTCCACGTTTTCTCATGTTTAATTGTGTAATCGCCGTCAGCCATGGTAGCAAATTCGCTTGAAATACTTGTTGTGGCAGTATTTTTTGCAGAAGAGAATTCATTGTAATAATTTAACAGAGCAGCATATTCATCGACCGTATTGATTTTGACATAATTTGCGACTGTGTCAGAAAGCACTCCTTGCCTTGTCTGCGATACCTGGCTTACCGCAAATCCTGCTGCGTTTGCTGCTTCTTCGTAAGACTTGTACTTTCCAGCGTATTTAGCAAAATACTCAGACGGCACAACATCATGCACAGACACTTGTGACGACAAAGAAATGGCAGCATTAGGAGCTGCTTCTGCACCTGCCGAAAGTGCAAATACATTAAATACCATAGCACAAGCAAGAACAATTTTCCATGTACGAATTTGTTTCATGTTTTAGAAACTCCCTTCATATTTGGATTATTCTTATGTAATATACATTATGTTGTTATTAATGTAACATATTTACATCAAGTAATCTACGATAAAATCTATTTTTACGAAAATAAAAGAGAGCGCCCTTCAATCAGGCACTCTCTCTGTTCTACAATAACAAAAACACTTTTGTCTTTTGTCGCTTCACGGGAAAGTATGGCTAACTAATCGCATACTTTATACCACTTGTTTTAACCGTCGTGGAAGCTTTGCTTATTAGCTGTCGTCCATTATACGAGGCCGATCTTGTCGCGACGACTGGCTGTACCTTGCTTGCGTTTCTCAATCAGTCGATTGAGCGCATCGACATAAGCACGTGCACTCGCTTCGAGAATATCTGTACTTACACCACGGCCAAGCACAGATATTTCATTTTGTGCGAGAACGACATGCACTTCACCAAGCGCGTCCTTGCCGTGCGTGACCGACTTAATGGAATAGTCAACGAGCTCAACATCTTCCTGAGTAGCCTTGTCGATTGCTTTATAAATCGCATCAACAGAGCCATTGCCTTCCGACTCTTCCTCAAGCACACTGCCTTCCCATGTTACGATACGCACTTTCGCAGCCGGAATTGCTTGGTTCCCGTAAGCGACGTATA
>Ga0102589_1006068_pt1 | contig 10148 bp, 7 predicted proteins | sample AraplaMF_Col_mLB_FD_76858 | JGI IMG/M metagenome (GOLD analysis project Ga0102589, IMG submission 76858) | Arabidopsis root microbial communities from the University of North Carolina, USA - plate scrape MF_Col_mLB | ecosystem: Host-associated > Plants > Roots > Endosphere | place: USA... | reverse complement strand
GAAACTTAACAACATGCAACAGCAATTGCAACAAAACGATGCAGAAATGCAGAAGAAAGAGCAAGAGAAGCAAGCTGTTAGTAAAGAAATTAAAGGTATCGAAAACGAACTACATAATTTAAATAATACAATTGCAAAAAATAAAGAGGATCAAGCTGCTATTCAACGAAAAATCGATGAAACACATAAGCAGATTGAACAAAAAAAAGCAGATATTATCGTTTTAGAAGATAAAGTCCTTGCTCGTAAGGATATTATGAAAAAACGTATGGTTTCTGTTCAAAATAGCTCAAATACGAGTTTAGTAGTAGAAGTTGTTGTAGAATCAAAAAACTTTGCTGATTTCATACAACGTATGAACGCGGTATCTACAATTTTAGATGCAGATAAAGAAATTTTACGTCTACAAGAACAAGATCTTCGTCAAATTGAAGAAGATAAAAAAGCGATTGACGAAAAAGAAGCATCTTTAGTAGTAGATAAGCAAAAATTAGCAAAAGCACAAGCTGATTTGCAAGATAACTTGAAAAAACGTCAAGATAACTTACAAACGGTTCAAGCTAAATATAATGCGATTGCAAACCAAATTAATTTGGCAGCAGAAGAAAAAGCAAAAGTTGAAGCAAATATGAAAGCAGTACAAGAAACAATTGCTCGTGAACAAGAAGCAGCAAGAATTGCAGCAGAAGAGCGCGCAAAAGCTGAAGCAGCTGCAAAGGCTGAGCAAGAAGAGTTAGCAAAAGCGAAGGCAGCAGCAGCTAAGCAAAAAGAAGAACAGGCAGCTAAGCCGGCAGAGCCTGTAGCTAAAGATACAGCACCAGCTAAGCCGGATCCAAAACCAGCTCAAGGTGGAAAAGAATTTTATGTAACAGCAACTGCTTATACAGCTGATCCATCTGAAAATGGCTATAAACCGGGTGAAACTGTAAAATCTAAGTTAGGACATAATTTGACTGCAAATCCAAACATGAAACTAATTGCTGTAGATCCAGCTGTGATTCCATTAGGTTCTACTGTGTATGTAGAAAATTATGGAACAGCGATTGCTGGAGATACTGGTAGTGCCATTAAAGGTCATATAATTGATTTATTAATGCCGGATTCAGCTACAGCTAATAATTGGGGCAGAAGAAGTGTTAAAGTTACAATTTTAAACTAAAACGAAATCCAACTTTACAATACGTAAAGTTGGATTTTTTTGTCAAAATAATGTTAAGTTGGGTTTACATTTTGTTAAGGTTAGCATACAATGATGGTAAGAGGTGGTAAATTTGTCCATTTGCAATAAGGTAAAAGAATTAAGAGCTCGCTTTAATTTTTCGCAAAGTGTACTAGCAGAAAAGGTTGGAGTGACGAGGCAAACAATCGCGGCAATTGAAAAAGGAGATTACGTTCCTTCATTGTTACTAGCATTGATGATTTGTGATGTATTCGAGTTAAAGATGGAAGATGTGTTTGTTTTAAATAAGGAGGGGGAAGAGAATGAATAGAATTGGTTTTTCTTATATCGTAAATGTACTTTATACTGCGTTAGCATGCTGGACATTTGTTGAACTTTATAGTGCTACTACAGAGCTAGCAGATATAATTAAAAATGAGAGGGTGCCATTTGAAATATGGTTTAATGGTATACCAATTGTGCTATTATTCATTGGTGGCATCATAATTACAACTTTTTATAGAATTCAAAAGAAAAAATACAAGAATTTATCCTTTTGGATGTATCCATTATTATTTCCACTAGAAGATGAACGTGAAAAAGCGATTACGGAGAAAGCTTGTCGAACAACTTTTGTTTCGTTATGGTATGTGTTACCTTGTGCAGTTGGATTTTTAACTCTTTCGCCTATTATTAATGAATATCTTCCTGGATACCCGCTGTATATTATATTTTCCATTTTCTTTATTCAAATGACAGTCTTCCACGTATCCCTATATAGAAATAAATTGGCTTGAAAAGAACCCTTCTTGCAATTAGCAAGAAGGGTTCTTTTTCAGCTTATACTTGTACATATAGCAATATTGTCTTATCATTTTATATAGGGTAAGATTTTGTAACGGAAAGGAATTGTATATGAATAAGCAAAGAATTTATAGTATAGTAGCAATTCTTCTATTTGTTGTAGGTGGTGTATTAATCGGAAAACCATTTTATGATGGATATAAGGCAGAGAAGAAACAGACAGCCAATGTACAAGCTGTTCAAAAGATGGAATATGAAAAGCATGACACAGAATTTGTAGATGCTTCAAAAATTAATCAACCAGACTTGGCAGAAGTGGCGAGTGCATCGTTAGATAAAAAACAAGTAATCGGCCGTATTTCAATTCCGAGCATCTCATTAGAACTTCCTGTGTTAAAAGCGTCGACTGAAAAGAATTTATTATCAGGTGCGGCAACTGTAAGAGAAAATCAAGTAATGGGACAGGGGAATTATGCGCTTGCAGGGCATAATATGTCAAAAAAAGGTGTTTTATTTAGTGACGTATCAACTTTAAAGAAGAACGATAAAATTTATTTGTATGACAATGCAAATGAGTATGAGTATACTGTTACCGGTGTATCTGAAGTGACTCCTGGTAAGTGGGAAGTTGTAGAGGATCATGGGAAAAATGAGATAACACTTATTACATGTGTATCTGTTAAGGATAATTCTAAGCGTTTTGTTATTACGGGTGATCTAGTAGGAACAAAGGCGAAGAAATAAAGAAAAAAGAAGGTTCACTCTTTAAAGAGTGAACCTTCTTTTTTATCCAATGTTTAGAAATAAAAGAATATTTTAGTTGGTATTTAAGTATTTTTCTATTTTTGTATAATAAAGTAATGATTCTAGATTTTGGGAGGAACAAAAGTGAAACAGCAAGTAAAAAAACTTCTTTTAACAACAAGTGTAGCGTTATTGGTAGCACCAATTTCTGCTTATGCACATCCAGGGCGTACAGATGCTAACGGTGGACATACGTGTCGTACAAATTGTGAAAAATGGGGATTGCAGTACGGGGAATATCATTATCACAATAAACCAGCTTCTAGTAGTGGTGCAACGAGTCCAGCTCCTAGCCAAAATAATAATGGTGCTGTAGAAGCTGAAAGACAAGCAGAAGCGCAGCGCAATGCTGAGGCTGAAAAACAACGTGCTGCAGAAGAACAACGTAAAGCAGAGGAAGAGAGACAACGTGTAGCAGAAGAGCAAAGAAAAGCAGAAGAGGCACGTAAGCAAGAGGAAGCCCAGCGTCAAGCTGACATGGAAAAAGGGCAGCTTGAAGGTCAAAAAAGTGGAGAGGCTGATTTTAAAGCAGGGAAAAATAATGCGGAAGGGCATTTAACTGGAAAATCTGATACATATAAACAAGCATTTACAACTGCTTATACTGCAGCTTGGTCTTTAGAAGAGCAGAAAAAAATGCATTCTGAAAAAGGAAAAGAGCAAGGGTTAGCACAAGAGACAATGGACGATAGTCAAATTAATCCTGAGTTTAAGGTGAACTTTGCGGAAGGTTTCCAAGTAGGTAATAAAGAGAGAACCGAAAAGATTGAAAAAGAACAAGTGGAACTTGGTGAAAAGGCGGGTAAAGAATTAGCTGAAAAGAAACCTGGAAATACTGAAAAGGATGTATATGTGAAAGCATATGAAACCGCGTATGAAAAGGGGTATAAGTCTGCTAAAAAGGGAGCGGAAAAAGCTGGATATACATATGCATTTGAAAACTATGACTTAAAAGTTCCTGCTAAGTATGAAAAGAGTGAAACATTAAAGAAATGGTTTACTGAAGGGTTTAAATCAAATAAAAAGGCAGCAGAAATCCGAGAAGAAGGATATAACAAAGGAGATAGCTGGCTGTCATTTTTCTATAAAAACTTCGTGCCAAGTGAATATAAAGAGCACAAAGATCTGTATGAACAAGCAATAGAAAAGGGCGAGAAAGCATAAAAAAAGATGAGGAGAAATTCCTCATCTTTTTTAATCCATCCATTTCACTAATTTCTTAGAAATTAATAATAAAACAAAACCTAAAATAATCGCTGCAGCTCCGATTACTGTAAATACTTCAGCATATCCAAGTGAAGTTGTGAAGCTTGCAAGTTGTCCGCCTATAATGTTGGCGATTCCCGAGCTTGCTAGCCATACTCCCATTAATAAAGAAGCAAGTTTTACTGGAGCAAGTGCGCTAACCATTGATAGTCCAACAGGTGATAAGAATAGCTCACCTAACGTATGGAAAAGATACGTAAAGACGATAAATAGTAAGTTTGCTTTTTCTGTAATATTATGTTCATCACTACCTGTTTTTAATGTAGCAATAACGAGAATGATATAACCGATACCGAGTAGGATCATACCAAGTCCCATTTTTGTTGGTATTTTCATGTCACCATTTTTTCTAGTTGCAAGTTTTGCCCATAATGCTGAAATGACTGGAGCAAGTAAAATAATAAATAACGGATTGACCGATTGGAACCAAGATGTTGGAACTTCCCATCCGAAGACAGAGCGGTCTACAAATTTGTTTGTATACAATGTTAACGAACTACCAGCTTGTTCAAAGCCAGCCCAGAAGAAGACAACAAAGCATGTTAAAATGACGATAACTGCGGTACGTTGTTTTTCTTTTTTTGTTAACGGTGTATCTCCTACTGTTTGTTGTCCAGCAGCCGTTTGCAAATCGCGAGATGGTTTTTTACCGATATCACCAAGGAAGCGATTTGATAGTGTTGTAAATAAAATTTGTCCAATAATCATTCCGATTGAAGCAGCTAAGAAACCGTAACGGAATCCGTAATGTACAACGCCATCAACTGTTGTTTTGAATAAATTTTCTGATAAAAATCCACAAACGAGTGGAGCTAAAAATGAACCGACGTTAATACCCATATAGAAAATTGTAAATGCACTATCACGTTTTGGATCGTTCTCTTCGTATAATTCTCCAACAAGTGTAGAGATATTTGGTTTGAAGAATCCATTACCGATAATAATAAGCGCTAATCCGAGGTATAGACCGACTTGGTTTTGCAAGGCGAATAGTGTAAGGTTACCGAGCGCCATTGTGATACCACCAATTGTGATGGCTTTTCGTCTACCTAGAAAACGGTCTGTTAAGTATCCACCGATTAATGGTGTGAAATAACAAGCGCCAGTATAAAACCCGTAAATAGAGAGTGCCCAAGCGGGACTAAACCCAAGACCACCACTTACTAAAGCTGTTGTTAAATATAATGTTAATAATCCTCGTAATCCGTAGTAACTAAATCTTTCCCACATTTCTGTAAAGAAGAGCAAGTATAAACCGGGAGGATGTTTCTTTTTTCTTTGTTGTTCTCTTTCTAGTTGTATCGTTGATTCCATGTTATTTTCCTCCTGACACAAACAAAAACAAAGTTAATAATTTTGTACATTTAATATTTTACTTTATTAACTATTATAAGTCAATAAAGGTTGATTTTTCAGAAGAAATTGGAAAAGAGAGATAGCTATAGAATGGGGGTTTCTTTTGTGATAGACTATGGACTATGTTTTCTTTGTAAGGAAGCGGGTTATTGCACTTTTTTATATGTGAAATTGATTTCATAAAAGATGAAATTAAAGAAGGAGAAAGAAATGAAATTGTTACAGAAAAAAGAAATTTTACTGATTAGCCTTATGTTATTCTCGATGTTCTTTGGAGCGGGGAATCTTATATTCCCACCTTTCCTTGGGTATGAAGCAGGAGAACATGTGTGGATTTCATTAGTAGGATTTATTATATCAGCAACAGGTCTTCCTATATTGGGTGTTATCGCTATTGCGAAAGCGGGAAGCTTTCAAACATTAGCGGGTAGAGTTCATCCTTCATTCGCCATTATTTTTCCGTGTATCGTGTATTTATTTATTGGACCAGGTCTTGGTATACCACGTGCAGGAAGTTTAGCTTTTGAAATGGGACCAGGTCAGTTGTTCCCACAAGCAGGTAGCTTAGTTTTGTTATGTTACACGGCTATTTTCTTTAGTATTGTTTACTGGTTAAGTTTATCCCCGTCTAAATTAATGGGCTTGTTCGGAAAAGTATTGACTCCGTTATTATTATGTATGATTGCACTTATTTTTATAAAGAGTATGTTTACAACGGTAGGAGATGTGAAAGAGCCAATAGGGAACTATGGACAAGCTCCGATGTTCCAAGGGTTTTTAGACGGATATTTAACGATGGATGCGTTAGCAGCTTTAATATTTGGGATTGTTATTGCAAATGCTTTGCGTGCAAAAGGTATTGAAGATGATAAAGGTTTAGCTAAATATATGAGTATTGCTGGAATTGGGGCAGGACTATTACTATCTATTATTTATGTCATCCTTGGATATGTTGGTTCAATTAGTGGTTCATTAGGCACATTTGATAACGGTGCGAAAGTGTTAGCACAAGTTATGACGACATTATTTGGACAAGGCGGATTAGTATTATTAGGCCTTATTTTTACTATCGCATGTTTATGTGTTTCAATTGGACTGGTTACGTCTTGTAGTCAGTTTTTTGCAAGTGTATTTCCGAAAGTGTCTTATAAATCTTGGGCATTTATATTAAGTTTTGTGAGTATGATTTTAGCTAATTTAGGATTAACGCAAATTTTAAAAGTATCAGTACCGATTCTTGGATTTATTTATCCAGTTGCATTAACACTTATTATTTTAGGGTTATTCCATAAGTATATTGGAAAGTATGTATACGTATATTCGGTCACGATTGGAATCGTAGCGTTATTTAGTGCGATTGATGTTTTAAACAAAAGTGTACTGATGAATAAGTGGACACCACTACTAAAAATTCTTCCGTTTTATACAGAAGGTGTAGGTTGGATCGTTCCGGCACTTGTAGGTTCCTGCCTCGGTATGATTGCTAGTATTGCTATAAATAAGAAGAAATAAGTAAGAGGTGTTTTCCTATTTCGGAAAACACCTTTCTTTTTTTGGAAAAATGGTATCGAACATGAATAGACTAATAGTATGATAAGGATAATTGGTAATATATAGGTTTAATAATGATCGGTAATGAGGGGGGAGCGTATGAAGGGAGATTTAAATAAGAAAATAGAAGCACTCGAAACGGCAATTGAAACGATGCAAGAGACACTTTATGATTTGAAAACAAAGCAAAGGGAAATTGAAAAGGTTCAACAAAATGTTAATAAGGAAAAGAAAGAATACATTGAGGCGGTAAGTAATAAAAAGTTACAAGAAGATGTAGTTAAGACGAGTGAGTCCATACAAGAGCCAGAGGTGAAACAAGTAGATATATCTGCATTTAAGCCAGAACCATTTAATATTATAAAGTTTTGTCAAACATGGTTACCACGCATATTTGTCGGTATTATGCTACTTGGCGTTATTTGGTTATTTAAAGCAGGAGTAGATGCTGGATTATTAACACCAGCGATACGGGTTGTGTTTGGTATAGTACTATCTGCCGGTTTGTATTACGTAGGAGATATACAAATTAAAAGAGAGCGGCAAGCGTTAGGGCTAGTATTAGCTGGAGGAAGTATTACGGGAATTGTTTTAACAACGTTTGCGGCACATTATTTATATGAGTTTATTCCTGCAAGTATTGCGTTTATCTGTAATATTGTATGGGTTATTTTAGGGATTTATTTAGCGAAAAGGTATAGATCGGAATACCTCGCTATTTTCGTGGCGGTTGGAGCATTTTTTGTTCCTTTCTTGTTAAATAGTACGACTCCTAATACGTATATTTTCTTTAGTTATGAGACGATATTAACAATTAGCTTATTATGGTATGCATTGAGAAACCGTTATAAGTACTTGTATATGATTTCTTATGTTGTTGCGGCAATTGTCCTATTTGTCTTCTTTGTTGTTATGTCAATATTGGTAGAGAATGTGCAAGTACAGTTAACGGTTGTATACGGTATAATTCATTTGCTGTTATTTTGGCATATGTTTTCGGAGAGGAATTTTATACAAGAAGCACGATTGGCGATATTTAGTGCAAATGCAGTTTTCTTTATTTTAGCCATCTCCCAAATTCCTGAATTTACAACGTGGGGATTAGTTATAAGTGCATTTGTGCATGCTGTTATGTTCGTACTTGAATATAGGAAGAATAAACATTCTGTATTTACAAATCTAATATTTGGCTTTGCAATGGGGTCATTTAGTTTAGCGATTTTATACGAGTATAGTTTGGTGAATGCAGCGATCGTATTAATGTTACAAGGTTTCCTCGGTATGGTTACTGCTATTAAAGTAAAGCAAAATATTAAACTGTATGTAAGTGCAACGATTTATGCGATTGGAATGGTACAGACGATTTTTAGCCCGTTTGATGAGTTCATTTCAGCAGGGTTTGTCGCTCATATTATTTTAATAGGAACGTTCTATTATTGCATGATACAAGCAAAAGAAGTGTTAGCGAGTTTAGGTAAATATGTTTATTCTATAGCGCTCTACTCGTTAATGGTTATTGTATTTATTACAATTACTAGGATCGGTGAGGTTCTTTCCACAGATGGAAGTATAATTAGCGTATCTGTATCATTATTATGGATGGTATATGCTTTATTTGCAGTTTGGTTTGGCCGTTATAGACAGATGAACGAAATATTATATGCTGGCCTAGTCGTATTAGTAGTAACAGTAGGGAAGTTATTCCTTCTTGATCTACCAGAGGTGTCGATGATGATCAGGGCGGTGTTATTCTTAATCGTTGGTAGTATAGGTATCGTTATTTCAAGAATATTTTTCTCAAAAGAAGAGAAGTGAAAAGAAGGCAATCCATATCCGGATTGCCTTTTTCATTATTTTTTATTAATCGTTACAGTTTCACTATATTTCGCTGTCGTATTTTGACGTAGACGAAGTGTTGCTTGTCCAGTTGTATTTGAATCAAGTTGTACATTCACAATTTTTTCAGCAGATCCTTGGTTATTTGTTATGAAAGAGAATGCACTGCTATATCCGAAAGAAGATGGCCAAGTGCCATTTGTATTTTGAACTTTTGCCACCTGTGTTCCGCCAGTTGTGAAGATACCTAAAGAATAATTATTGTATGTTGTATTTGGTAATAAGTTATTTACTTGAATCTTCATTTGGAACACTTCATTGTTTGGTAGAATGCTAGGGTGCGTAATTACGTAATCACTCGTTGTCACTGCACCGTTATAGCCGTATGAACCTGGTTTGAAAGTATTTGTATTGAACCACTGGTAACCTTGACTTGGTGCGCTCCAAGGTTCTGGTTGTGGTTCTGTTGATAATCTTGGTTGTTCAAATGTTTGTAGAGCTGTAGGTGCATCAAGTTGTAAACCACTCACTTGATCTAAGCTTGTAAATGTTTCTTGCTTCGCTAACCAATTCACGATGTTTTCTAATAGAACAGCATCGTTTTCTTCTTTATAACCATCATAAGTTTTCTTTGATTGACCTGAATCTTCACGAACATATTTTGGCGAGGCATCTTCAACAGGAGAAGAATCACCAATAAAGGCTGCTTTTCCAAGGCCAACTTTCGAAATAGCAGCATAAGGCCCCTCTGCAACGCCACCACCATTATAAACGCCGCTATCAACAGCGTTATTCCATTTTGATGGATTTTCTGGAAGATATACAAGGCCTTTCGCTAGTTTTGGATTTGTAATCGCAAGAGTAGAGCCGGCATGCATTGCTACAGATGAAACGCCAGTTGTAATTCCGAATGATTGCGCGGGTGAGACAATATTTTTAGCTGAAACATCACCAAGTGCATTGTAACGGAAGCGAATACCGAAATTATCGGATAGCCAATCAGAGCTTTCTACTCCTTGCATAGCTTGTGAAGTTGTTTCTTCATTAGACATTCCCTTTGCTGGATTATCCCATGCCCCGCGTCTATATCCATTGAACACTTCTGAGGAGTCCCAGCGGTTTTTATTACGATCTGCATTATAATGATCGGCAATGAAGAAAATACTGCCGCCATTTTTCACGTATTGTAACATTGCGTCTTGCTCAGATTTTTTATAAGGAATATTTGCTTCGGGAACGATAAACACATTGTAATTTTTTAAATCGTCGTATGTAATAGATGTTGATTTACGAAGTTCTTTTACATAATATCCGTTTTGGGCAATACCGTTTCCGAAATCAGAAAAACCGCCATCAATAACCCAGTCAGCTG
>Ga0102589_1006067_pt1 | contig 10150 bp, 9 predicted proteins | sample AraplaMF_Col_mLB_FD_76858 | JGI IMG/M metagenome (GOLD analysis project Ga0102589, IMG submission 76858) | Arabidopsis root microbial communities from the University of North Carolina, USA - plate scrape MF_Col_mLB | ecosystem: Host-associated > Plants > Roots > Endosphere | place: USA... | reverse complement strand
ATCTTAAGGTTTACTTAAGAACCTAGTAAGAAAAAAGAGACTTTTAGGAACTAGAATATATTTATCTTAACAAACCAACTTATAAAATATTTCAGGAGGATTTTATGAAAAAGAAGATGGGCATCGCAATTGCTGCCTCTATTATCACTCTAACTAGTTTTACAGGAAGTACTTATGCAACTTCGAAAGCAGAAGTTTCTGTTACAGGTTCCTACAACACAAATCAAATGGCTCAACAGATAAAATGGTTAGAAGAGCATGCCATGCCATTAAAGACAACGGATCCAACAGCACCTATTCATGATTTGAGTCCGCTTAAGGATATGATCGGATCAGCTACAATTGTTGGTTTAGGCGAAGCGACGCATGGAGCTCACGAAGTTTTTACCATGAAGCATCGCATTGTTAAGTATTTGACAGCTGAAATGGGCTTTAAGGCCTTAGTGTTAGAAGAGGGATGGGACAGAGCATTGGGACTCGATCGCTATGTTCTTACGGGTAAAGGGAACCCAAGCCAATATCTAAGTCCTGTATTTAACACGAAAGAAATCGTAGATCTGCTTCAATGGATACGCCAATATAATGCTGATCCAAAGCATAAATCCAAAATACGGATCATCGGGATGGATATACAAACCGTAAACAAGAATGTTTATAACAATATCCTAGCGTATGTAAAGAAATACGATCCGAAACTTGTCACTCGTTTCGAACAAAAGATGAAAGGCCTTATTCCTGTAACCAAGGATTTAGATACCTTTGGCGATCTTAAGAAAGAAACGAAAGCACGGTATGTTTCAGATGCGAAACAAATCAGCGCTTTATTAGAGCAAAATAAAAATAAACTGAATGGAAAATCCCCAGAGTTCGCATGGATCAAACAAAATGCCCGTATTATCGAGCAATTTACGACAATGACAGCCGCATTTCCTGATAACCTGGAAGACTTTTATTTGAAACACGATATTGCCATGTATGAGAATGCGAAATGGACAGAAGAACATATAGGAAAAACAATCGTGTGGGGCCATAATGGGCACGTTTCGAAAACAAACATGATCCCTTTCGTATACCCTAAAGTAGCGGGGCAGCATTTAGCAGAACATTATGGAAAACGGTATGTATCCATTGGAACATCTGTCTATAAGGGACGTTACAATGTTTACAACAGCAACCAAGAATTCGGTCCCTATGGAACATTAAAATTAGATGACCCGAATAGTTACAACTATACCTTTGGACAAGTAAAATACGACCAGTTTTTTGTTGATTTACGTAAGGCAAGCGGAGTGACTAAAACTTGGCTAAACGAGCAACATACCATTTTTGCCGGAGTAACAACGGTAGGTCCAGATTTCCCAACGACTGTTGATGTACCATTAGGTAAAACATTTGATATTCTTGTTCAAATTCAGAAAGTGAGTCCATCTCAACTGATCAGGCAACGATGAATTCCTGAGATTTATTTATTTGACGGATTGTCAAGCTAAGTACGACAGTTCATTCATTCATTCATTCATGAACGCTTCGTGAGCAGACATCCAGCCTAGACATCTACGTGGACGATTATTAATGAGAGAGATAGCCTCGTTGCCAGGAGAATACGGATCTACAACATAAACTTTTAGATTTATGAGAGTTCTCAAGGTTGGCATAGCAAGCAAACTCTTTCCCGCGATCTACGGTAGCGGTTGGAAAGGCGGCTTGAGCTTGAGGATACTGGCTGGCAACCACACCAAAGGCAACCTCCATCGAGGCGTTACGATCGGGCATCCTCAAGGCTAAGTAGTGCCGAGTCTTACGCTCATTAAAAGTGGCTACACAAGCTTTGCTTTTGCCACGGCTAGAGACAACGGTATCCAGCTCCCAGTGGCCGAAGGTTTCACGCTTGCGAACCTGAACCAGCTTCTCGGTCAGCTCATTTGCAAGTTTAGGCTTATCGTTGCCGACAGAAGCACTAGATGCTGCGGGCAACGATAAGCGTATGAGCCGACTGGGCTTCGTATACATGCTCTGAGGTTTCCGCGTTCGATTTCTCGTGCGATGAGGGAATGGTGTTTACCCAACTCACATGGGCATTTTTGTTTTCTAGCTGTCGCACTTCATATTACAATCCGTCATATTAAAAAGACCCATTCTCCTTATCGTTCAAGTAGAATGAGCCTTTGAAAGTTTATCAAAAAAACTCAATTCACATTCAAACGAAACAAAAAAGCCAGTCGCCGAGTGATTTTCGACGACTGGCTGCAGAATGTGTTTTGATCCCTGTCTACAGATCTTATATTATTCGGGCAAAGTATACATCACATCAAAAGGATTCTTACCTTCAAAAAACCGAGTATACAATTTTGCCATATCTGCTTCATCTAAGTTCTTGTCACTGCGTATTAAACGCCCTAGTTCTACTAATATATTTGCTTCTTTTTGACTTTGGAGAAAGGTATTTTTACCGGACCTTTATCTCCTAATGACTCCATTTAACGCTTACAGCTATTGCTCTAGTTTATAGCGGCTTCTATATTCAGGAATTTTGTCACGAACAACATTATAGCTCAGATCTTCTTCACTTATTTCCCATGTTTCTACTATATCTCCTGTTTCATCATAAGTTATAGTAATTATGTGAACATTTCTAGCCACAATACTTTGAGATCTTAACTGACCATTCTTATAGAACTCTTTTGCTATACCATTTGTGGTATTATGATCAGTCTCATTTAATTCCTGTAACTCGCCTGTGGGATAGTATACTCGCTCGATACCGGTTCTAAAACCATCTTGCACCTCAAACTCCCAAACAAGTACCCCATTATTATAGTCTACTATTACTCCGTTAAAAAGTACTGTATTATTCTCATCAATATAAAAGATATGTTCATCGGTATGAATATCATCTTTAACAAAAAGATCATGATACTTCATCTTTCTCATACATTCACATCCTAAATTTTACTATTAAAACAACCACTTATGAACAACCACTTATGAAGAGGCATTAGTTATGGCCTACACTTTTAATTCCATCTGTGAAATAACGACAATGTTCACAACGGATTTTTGTTTTGTACAATTTGTCCACCTTTGATGGCAGCCAAAGAACTTGCCATCTTATTCGTTGTTGTGAACAACAGGGGGGCCTATCATTTTTCTTTATTGCAATTAAAAAGGCTCCCTATCGTTCAAGTTGGAATAAGCCTTTGAAAGTTTATAAAACGTGTTAGTCAAGTTTTTATTGTTTTGGTTTGTTGTATTGTACGTTCTTATAGTTGGGGTTGTAAATAAGTTTACACAAAATTATTGACCGTCCCCATGTGGCATCACCACCAACGGGTAACCTCCCCTTTATTGATTAAATTTTCCCATGCTTCCTTTCCATTTTCACCTAATTTACCAACACTAATGTACACTCTTCCACTTTCTGAAACAAAAAGCATTAAGTTATCACTATCAATCATCCCAACAGGGACTAATTTTTCTCCAGCGTAATTTTCTTCTAATTTGAAACTTCCATTGTTAACATTATTAGTAAATCGCATACTTGTGTTATGAGTTTCATCATTAATAGTGTCTTCGATCACTAGGTTTCCAAATTCCCTCAAAAAACTCTTGACTTCTGGAAAAATGGTATACCCTAATTTTTTCAAATTCTCTTCGATTTCTTTAATATCAATCTTTCTTCCCTCATACCATCCAGCATCTCTTAAAATTTTTACGGTTTCATTACTCAAATTCATTTGTTCTCCCCCTACTTCATCGAAGTCATAAAATCAGCAAACGTTACTTTGCAATTTTTACAAAAAGGTTTAACCAACACTCTCCATTATTAACATATTAAAAAGACTCATCCTCCTTATCGTTCAAGTGAAATGAGCCTTTGAAATTTTTCAAGTTTTTTGTACTGGTTGAATGATTGTTTTAATCGTCACTAAGTAGTTCACTCAACATTGAAAAATGTAACAATAGTTTACTCGGCACAACCATTATCTAGTGCATCCAAAATTTCATCACTAATATCTAGTGGTTCCTGTTCATCCCAAGCAACATCTGCAATTATAATAGAACTACCATTTATATATATATATCCTTCCCTTCTATAGAAAAAGCCACCTCTTTCATATAGCTTTATTGCTGGTTCAAACAAATCCTTGTTATCCATAGCAATTGGATTTGTTTCATCAATAAGAGCGCATAATTCAAGATAACTCGTAACGAGAGCTCTATGGTAAGAATTATTTATTTCATTCAGCATTTCAATCATTTCGATGTTTTCTTGTGGCTCAGTGATCGAATTTGAAATCATAATAAAAGGAGGTACACAAGTACCTGGATAATCTCTTAAAAATTTGGTTGCTCTTCTTAAGTACTCTCGACACAAATAACTTTGTGACATAGCTTCCTTTTCTCCAAGAGAGCCCCAATCTATTACGGAAATACGTTTAATCGCCTGGTTTAAATATCCCACATTCAGTCCCCTTTTCCTTTTTCTAGTTGTTTTTCTATCTTACCTTGTTCTTTAAGATTATAGCTAAACGCCCCATCAAACTCACCTTTAGGTTGAGGATCCGCTGCGTCGTGTGCTCCTGGAGGTTTAGAACCAAAGGAATTCGAGTCAGGATTGTATGCACTAGGATTTTATATGGATATCCTTGCTTCATTAGTTTAATTTCTGTAAGCTCATGTTTAATCATTTGTAGTTTCCCCATCTCCTCCTTAATAGAATCAACATTTTTTCCTGCGAAGTTTGACGGGTTGTTTTTTACCAGTTCATCAATATGGTCATTTGTTAACATCTTTCTATAATATTCAACATATTCATTGGTATTATTAAGTTTTACATTCTTAATACTTGGGTTACTTTGGTATATTCCACTTCCTCCAAATCCAACTCTAGTAGGAGCGGTAGCATCAACCGCAGCGCTAGTTACTGATGGAGGAATAATGTCCGATCCATACATACTACCATCTTTTATTGAAGAGGTATAATCATCTAATACTTTGGACGCTCTATTTTTAGCATGTTCTACCTCTTTAGGAGTTGGCTTCCTACCTTCACGCAATGCCTCTCTTTTCTTGTGCTCCTGAGCTTTATATTGCTCTTTCGTGGTTGTTCGCTCGCCCGGCTTCGGTTTGTATCCTTTTGTCTCTAGTCCTTTACGTATAGGGTTTGCGGCCAACGGGTTCCCTGTTACTACTCTTTGCTTCATGGATTGCTTCAGATTAGCTATAATCTGGTTAGGCTTCAGTTTGCTCGTATACTGGCGCGCTGCTGTGAAGACTTTTCCAAGCACTGGACTCAGCATTCCGCCTAAAGCGCCGAACGCCCCTCCAAATGCCCCTCCCCACAAGGAGGCTTCTAACAGTTCTTCTCCACTCGACTTATTTTGAATCAAGGATAGCGAGGTGCTATGCAGCGAACCCGCTACTGCGCCATTTAATGTGTACTGCGTGACTCTCTGGGCAGCACCGGCATATTTGGGATTTAGGACCTTTTCCAATGACTTGGACATCGTATTTTGTACAATTTGTCCACCTTTGGTGGCAGCCAAAGAAGTCGCCATCTTATTCGTTGTTGTGAACAAGTTCTGTGTACTCGTGCCCACTCCTCCCGGATTCACGACCAATCCTGCTGCGCCGCCAGTAAAATCCGCTATTTTATCTACAATTTCATTTCCGGTTGTCGGTTGAGGGGTAACTGTTTTTCATTATTGCATCCTAAAAAGGCTTATCCTCCTCTTTGGTCAAGTTGGAATAAGCCTTTAAAAGTTTATCAAGTTTGGTTGTCAGGTTTCAGTTTTTGGTTTATTGATTGTATTATACGATTTTGTTGTTGATGTTTTAAATTTACATATAATCTTTAAAAGACGTTACAGAATTTTAGATAATTTTGTACCCTCAAACTTATTACCCCATCCTTTATTTTCATTAATAGAAAATATTAAGAATTGTTCTACGCTTGGCAATGGATATTTGTGATCTAACATTAAAATTATAAGTCTTTCCAAAGATTTCAAGCTACTTTCACCATAACCACTAACCGTACCATATGCGTGACTAGCGCCAAGCTCATGAATACTGTAAAGTAATGAGTTAATGGATTCATCAATATCTTGATACAGTTTGTACAAGTGCAGAAATTCCTCTTTGCTCAATCGTTCAAACTCATGCTTTTCATATGTTTTAAACTCCAGCAAATTCTCAGGAATTAATTCATTTGCAATTGTATTACATTCTTCCAAGTTGCTAGAATTAGTGAATTCCCATAAGTAGTTCAAAACTATCTTCCAATCATTGAGATTATATTTTAAAGCTAGAAGGACATTCTCGAAACAGCTAACTCCATAAGCTACTCTACCTCTTAATGAAATTTGCTTAAATTTTTCCATACTCATCATCTATTAGTCTCCTTTATACCACCCAGTAAGTGCATCAAGAACATTTCCTTTAAAAGTAAACGTACAATTTTGACAAGCTACCTTTGCTGCTCCAAACTCAGCAGGGGTTGTTTTAGTAGTGTACAAGTACAAATCACCTATTTTAGCTCCATCATTCAAAGCCTGATTCACTCCATCTACCTCTGCACAATTTCCTAATGGATAATCATTTAGAGAATCCTTCGGCAATAATCCTGCTTTATCTTTACTTCCAAATAACACTGGATTCTGAGCATCTCCACTAATTCTCATACCCTTGTTCATCCCATAATAATACTTCCCTGTTCTTGCATCATAAACTAAAGAAGCAGTGTTGAAATCATTTCTTTTTGTTTTCGAAGGCGCTAATTTTTTCTGCATGTTTGACCATTCATTAATGGAATCACTTAATTCTTTATCTGAAGGTAACTTAGGATTACTCGTACCCTCAATGCTCTCCTTCGGCTTATTAATCTTCGGACTGGTTCTTTCCTCTACTTTTGGCACCGGCGTCTTTGCATTCACCTTCGGTAGAGTAGATCCACCACCTTTTGGAACAACCCCTCTTGCCCCAGCAACAGAAGTGAATACTCCAAAGGAATTCATCCAATGCTCTTTAGATAATGGATCGTCTGGATTAAATGCTCCGTTTAAGGTATCTGCCATACCCGACGACAACCAGTTCACATAGTCATATGGGGATTGATTGCGCATGTCGGCCCTTGTCTTGTATCCTTCAACGATTGCACCCGCTGCGTCAAACGTCCCTACCGTTAACCAGTTGCCAAAGTCGTATAGGGAATCAAACTTTTGGTTATTACGTACCTCTAACCCATTCCAAAAATCGCTTCCTAGCTCCGCAAAGCTATTTCCCGTTTTTTTAATCGCAGACCATATTTCTTCTCCGGTCTGCGCGCTCATATCTGCAATTTGCTTACTCATCACGAGTTGGGATTCCGCTTGCTGGATCTGGGATTCGCCTAGCATAGCCAGCCATGACCGGGATTCTTCTTGCTTTGGTTTCGGCTGCTCTGCTGTATAACGATCGTAGTTCGCCCTCCAGCGTTGTCTCAGTTCGGGCGGAACCTGCTGATACGCTTGAGCTATCGCATTCGACTCTATTACCATGTTTTGAACCAGCTCTTGTAGACCGCCTGAATTTGCTATATGACGCGCACTTGTGAACACCTTGCCCAGCAGCCACTTACTATAATAGGCATCCTTGGCTTTCTCGTGCTCGTATTGACTGATGAGTCCTTGTATGAACAAACCGGCCAGATATTTTAGCGGATGCAAACCACCTTTTGCGCCTCCACCTCCAGCTTGACTCGTCCCTGTACTTCGAACAGGAACAGCAGCACTTGCCAGTAGACTCGTACTCACCGCCGCTCCGACAAATCCGCCTAATGCTGCTCCCATTGCTACTCCTACTACTGCTCCAGCTACTGCTCCTATCATCGGAATAGCGCCTAGCAGTTTGGACTCCGTACCCAGCAATCCATCGGCTTGTTTTTGATCCGCCGGGTTCGTGATCTTCGCGGTCGGGGTATTTGTGTTGTTAGATGAACCCTTCTTGGCTGCGGTTTGTGCTGCTTCATAGTCTTTGATGTTCATCAATGGCGGCTCTGGCACAGGAGGAAGATCCATGACGAACACCGGAGCCTTCACCGCGCCCTCTTGATCCACCACCGGTGCCTTGATATCCGTTTCACCATCTAGTACCATGCTGCTGGCTCCGCCTGTGAGGTACAATGCACTTCCTGCTGTAAGCGACAGCTCCTGACCTGCATCCAGCTTCACGTGACCGCCTTGAATCCGCACATCTCCCGGGCTGCTGACGGTAATGCCGTTCCCTTCATGGAGTGTAATTGAAAATCCTCCCGAGGTAGACAGGGTCAGCTCTTGTTCAGACATGTCCACGCCGCTTCCTTGCGCATGTCTCCATACTTTAACGTCTGGCTTCCCTTGCGCGTGGCCACCGGGCCAACATCAAACTGTCGTTATACAGCGCCATCTGCTGTTGCTCCATCTTTAACCATCTGGTTTGCGTGCACCACGCGATTCTAGCTCTTGTGCATCGCTTAGCTACTTCGGTAACTTCTCTTCTTGTTGATGGTGTGCATCGCCTAGATCTACATTTTGGAAGTTTCCTCTACTACTTGCACCTGTTTTTCCGTTTTTCTTTCCTCCTTTGATTTTGACATGCAAAAAAGCTCATTCCTACTCATGGTTCAAGTTGGAGAGAGCTTTTGAAAGTTTATCAAGTGTTTAAATTGTGTTTGGTTTGTTGGTTATATTATACGATCTTATTGTTGGAATCGTAGACCCGATATAGTTTGAACTTGTTATTTTGAAAACTTTCCAATAAAATCCTCTAATATTTTCCGTGTAGCCATTCCACACTTTGGAAGTATTTCTTTGATTCTTTGCATGATTGCCTCATCACTTGACACTAATCCAATATTAGTTGAATTAAGAATCACTCTTAATGAATCAACACACGTTGTAAATAATTCCTCATCATCTACAGTAGAGAGTAAAAGCAAACTTTTCACTACAGCATCATCATTAATATCACTGTCAACACAGTAAGCGTATCTGACTTGCCACTCTGTAGATTTTGAAAGAATAGCATTTAATAATTCTTCCCAATCGTTATCATTGAACTCCTCTAGCATCTCTCTAGCAATGGAAAATCCTTCATCGTACCAATAATCCGTTGTAAATTCCCCTGATAAATATTCATCTAGCTCTTCATACATTTTCGAGTCCTCCTACTCACGTGTAAATCATTTTTAATCCAGTGATTCCGTCAACATTAAATCGGTTTTAATGTGTTTACTGAAAACCCGATAGTAATGATGTTGCCCCTCCACCTGTCGGATAACCACTTACTACATCATCGCCAATTTTAATAACCTCGACTTGCACACCATCAACGATGCCTCTGTGCAATTTTGCTCCATCTCTTGTACGTTCACCAATTTTTGGAGTATCTCCTATTCTGGCGATACTATCAATTATTTTTGCATCTGACCATGATTCAGGGAAAAGCGTACTCGTCTTGATTTTCGAAAGATTACCATCCGAAAATTGAGTTGTAAATTTAACTTTCCTTGTTCCATCAGCATTTATTGACACATCTTCGACGGCATAATTAGGATGAGAATTTGAAATTTCCGGTGAATGTCCCCCAATTAACTCGTTTTTAGCCGGGTCTTTACGTTGACCTAAAAGTATTTTTTCTTTCATCTCGTCGCTGATTACAGTTCTATAAGCTTGTCCCGTACCCCCACCGCTTGAGTTCTTATTTTTTCCCGACGTAGAACCCGATGCTGAATTCTTCGGATCGCTCCCCGGATAGTATTTCCGCACTTCAATCTGATTCTTCGTCGGTTCAAGAGGTTTTTGTGTAGACGATTTATAGTTCGCATTTGGCCCATCGTATACCAACTTGTTCTTGGACAATTGACTAACGGACTGTTGAAAGGCTTCCAAGCTTTCCTTTATACCCCAGTTTACAGTTGATCCCCCACCTATTGGCACCGGCGTATTTGCATTCACCTTCGGAAGAGTAGGCCCACTACCTTTTGGTGCAGCTCCTCTCGCCCCTAAAATTAAAGTGACTACGTCAAAGGAACTCATCCAATGCTCCTTAGATAATGGATCATCTGGATTAAATGCTTCTTTGAAGGAACCTGCAATACCCGACGACAACCAGTTCACATAGTCATATGGGG
>Ga0102589_1006060_pt1 | contig 10158 bp, 10 predicted proteins | sample AraplaMF_Col_mLB_FD_76858 | JGI IMG/M metagenome (GOLD analysis project Ga0102589, IMG submission 76858) | Arabidopsis root microbial communities from the University of North Carolina, USA - plate scrape MF_Col_mLB | ecosystem: Host-associated > Plants > Roots > Endosphere | place: USA... | reverse complement strand
GCATGGATGAAACGCAGAAGAAAATGTTACAAGCACAAAATGCGAAGATAGAAGAAGTGGATGCAGAATATATCATTACAAAAGATTTTAAATATGAATCAGCAAAGATAGACATGATTATGAGTAGCAATGGCAAGGATAAAGCACACATTATTACGAACGCAAAATATACGTCGTATGAAAAGTTTGACCCAATACAATTGCCAGCAGCAAAGTAACAGTTTTGATAAGGAGGGACCTAAAATAAGGTCCCTCTTTTTTGTATTCTTTCTTCATAGGAAAATAGGTACAATATAAAGAGGAAAAGATGTAGAAGAGGAGAGTGTCATTTGAAAAAAGGAAAGATAGCGGCGGTCATTGTTGCATATACGGTTTTGCTTGCAACGTCTGTACATACGTATAAAAAACAAATTGATCATCCTATTATGAGTGATGTAGGTAAATTGCTTCCGACAAAAATAAAACGTGTTGAAAGTGCTACGGAAGAGCGCTCGTTAATAAAATTAGTGCGAGATGCAAAAGTTTCAGGAGAGAAAATTTCCATTGCAGGCATGCAACATAGCCAAGGAGGACAGACATATTATCCGAATGGCACGATGCTCGATATGAAAGGATATAATAAAATATTAGAATTTGATCCAGAGAAGAAGCAGATTACAGTTCAAAGTGGTGTCACGTGGAATGATATTCAGAAGAAAATAAATCCATATGGCCTTGCGGTACAGGTCATGCAGTCTCAAAATATTTTTACTGTTGGTGGTTCATTGAGTGTAAATGTACACGGGCGTGATATTCGTCATGAGGCACTGATTGATACAGTAGATTCATTTAGATTGTTAATGGCAGATGGTACGGTACGTAATGTAAGTAGAGAAGAAAATGCAGAGTTATTTTCGTATGTCATTGGGGGTTACGGTTTATTTGGAGTTATTTTAGATGTGACGCTGAAGTTAACAGATGATGAATTATATGAAATGCACACGAGAATGATAGATTATAAAGAATACGTATCTTATTTCAAAGAGAAAGTGAAAAGAGATGAAAATGTTCGTATGCACTTAGCGCGTATTTCTGTTGCTCCAAATTCATTTTTAAAAGAGATGTATGTGACAGATTATACTTTGGCACAAAATCAAAATATGAGAGAAGAGTACAGTGAATTAAAGGAAGAAAATATTATAGCTGCACCGAAATTTTTACTTGGGTTATCACGTTATAGTGATTGGGGAAAGAATACATTTTGGGATATACAAAGAGGTTATTTTGAACGTACAGATGGAAAGTATGAGACGCGTAATAATGTTATGAGATCAGATAGTGCTTTTATGGAATATGAAAATCCAAATAGGACCGAAGTGTTACAAGAATACTTTGTGCCTATAGATGCTTTCACAGAGTATATAGATGATTTACGTAACGTATTAAATGAAGAAGAGTTTAATTTACTCAACATTACGATTCGTTACGTGGAAAAGAATGAAAATGCAGTTTTGTCCTATGCGAAAGATGATATGTTTGCGCTGGTTCTTTTGATTAACCAGGGACGCTCAGAGAGTGAGATAAAGAAAACAGAGGATGTCATTCGGAAGATGATTGATGTTACTTTAAAGCATAACGGTAGTTACTATTTGCCGTACTATTCTTATCCAACGAAAGAGCAGTTAAAAAGGGCATATCCTCGTATTGAAGAATTTCTCAAGAAAAAGAAGGAAGTAGATTCAGAAGAGAGATTTGTTAATTTATTTTATAGGGAGTATACGAAATGACATATAGAAGATTTGTGGCTTCGCAAAGTATTATCATGATGGCAGGAAGTATGGTATTTCCTTTTTATATATTATTACTTCGAAACGTTGGAAATAGCTTCTCGCAATTTGGCTGGGCGTATGGCTTATTTGCTTTAACATCAGCGCTTGTATATCCACTAGTGGGAAAGGTATCTGATCAAGTAGGTGATAAAAAATTATTAATCATATACGCTTGGTCCATGGCAATCTTAATGCTTTGCTTTCCGATTGCCACGGAAGTATGGCATGTGTATATTCTTCAAATTGTAATGGGAGTTTTAGGTGCTGTGCAGCGTAATACTGAGAAGACTTCATTAGCACGAAAGGTTGCGCAGGAAAAGGCTGGTTATGAGATTGGAAAATACCATGTGTGGACATCCATTGGCGGAGCAGTAGCGGTTATTGCCACGGGATATTTAGTAGATTTCTTTACGATTGGTACAATTTTTTATATTGCATCTATTCTATATGTAGTGAGCGGGATTGTATTAAGTAGTAAAAAAATATAACTATTCCTATTTTCACCTTAATACCCTTTATTTGTTATACTAAAAGGGAATACAAAAGAAAAGGGGACAGTGCCTTTGATGAAATTTGTAGTTTTAGCTATTCTTACTTTGTTTTTGATTCCATGGACAAGAAGTAGTAGTAAGCTTCGAGCAGTGGATAAGAAGGGAGATAAGAAGGTTGTAAAGGGTAAGAAATCATCTATTTTAGTTATTCCTGTTTTATTTTGGATAGGTATTGCAATCTATGAATACTTTTGGCTAATTGATGATCGAGTAGACTCGATTCTTACTCATTATTCTGTTGCAGTAGCAATTTTAATTGGGCTTGTTTTATTTTCACAAGATCAAATAGGGAAATTAGAAGGTACATTAAAAGGACTTCTAATGTTTATTTTACTCGCAAGTTACGGCTACTTTGGTTATTTGCACGATATAGTAATCTCGCAAAAGAAATATGATTCTGTTGTTAAGGTAGAGAAAGATATTTCAGAGCCATTTACTGAAAATGACCAGCCGTTTACAGTGCCGCCAAAGACAGCGGAGAATAAGATGAAAAAAGTATTTGGTGATATTCCAAAAGTAGCTTATTTTGAGCTAGGAGAATTAACGCCACAAATGGTAAACGGCGAGGCTTTATATGTAGCGCCGATTGAAGTTTCAGGATTTTTTAAAGCGCGTAAAGCTGAGACAATTCCAGGGTATGTAACGATGTCAGGTACGAATCCTGATGCGGAAGCGAAACTGCACCTCGGTTATAAAATGAAATATGTGCCAAGCATGTTTTTTGGTAATAATTTAGAGCGTGTGGTAAGGCAAGCAGAACCAAATTTAATCTTTAAAGGAAAACCTAAATTTGAGGTTGATGATAAAGGAAAACCATATTATACAATGACGTATGGTGAATTTATTTCAGGAAGATCTGGATTTGAGGTAGAAGGTGTTGTCGTAGTAGATGCACAAACAGGTGAAGTGAAAAGATATGATAAAGGAAAGGCACCTAAATTTGTTGATGGTGTATTAAATCATGAGACTGCATCTACGTTAAATACGTACTTTGGTAAATATATTCACGGATTTTGGAATACGAAATTCTCGCAAACAGATATGAAAATTCCGACTGAGTGGGGAACGAAAGAAGGGGTGACCCCGATCTTTGGTAAAGATGGAACACTGTATTATTTTACAGACTTTACTTCTCCAAAAGAAGGAGTAGATTCAGCCCTAGGCTATTCATTAGTAGATGCACGTACAGGCAAGCTATATTACTATAATGGAAAAGAAGTAAAGGGAATTATGGATGGTTCAGCAGCTACAGAAGTAGTGGATAATTCCTTTAAGAGAGAGAAATGGCATGGGACAATGCCTGTCATTTATAACGTATACGGTAAACCAGCTTGGATTATTCCGGTTGTTGATGATGGAGGCCTAGTACGTGCACATACAGTTGTATATGCTGCTAATGCAAAAATATTTGCGACAGGTTCTTCGCAGAAAGAAGCGCTTGAGAATTATAAAAACGTAATGAGCGGTAATGGTGATACATTTAGACCAACCTCAACAGGAAAAGAAGCGCAAAAAGAAGGTATTGTACAACGTGTATATAAAGAAAAATCAGGTGAAAATACAATCGTGTACGTACTTTTAGAGAATGAACAAAAGGTATTTATGATACCGGTGAAGAAATTCCCATATGCTATGTTTACAGAAGTAGGAGACCCAATTCAAATTACATATTTAGATACGGGAGAGATGATGTCCTCAGTATCTAAATTTACGAATAGCAATGTGAAAAAGTAAAGCGATAGAATTTCTATCGCTTTTTTTACATTATGAAAGAGGAAAATGCGCTGTACTTGACGTATGTTTATGATGTAACTATAATTGTTACGATTCAGTTTGTATAGGAAAGGGTGAATTGAAAAAGTGAATGAAGTTAATCACGAAATATATAAACCTGTAAAGGCAAACAGGTTATGGATGATTCTTGTATTAGGAACACTTACGGCGATTGGGCCATTATCTATTGATATGTATTTGCCTTCATTACCGAAGTTAACGGATGACTTGCAAACAGGTGCATCCCTCGCGCAGCTTACATTAACAGCTTGTTTGCTTGGGCTGTCAGTAGGGCAATTATTTGTTGGCTCAATTAGTGATATTTACGGAAGACGCAAACCACTTATTATTGCTCTTATTATTTATGTTGCTTCTTCTTTACTTTGTGCTGTCGCGCCATCTATTTGGACATTAGTGTTATTGCGCTTCCTACAAGGAGCTTCAGGATCAGCCGGGATTGTTATATCACGTGCCATGGTACGTGATATGTACTCAGGTTCTGAAATGACGAAGTTTTTCTCACTGCTTATGTTAGTAAACGGAGCAGCACCTATTTTGGCACCGATTATTGGGGGGCAATTATTACAGTTTACAACGTGGCGCGGTGTTTTCATCGTCCTTGGAGCAATTAGCGTATTTATGTTAATCTCAGCTACTTTCGTATTGCGTGAAACATTACCTCCTGAAGAAAGAGAAACGGGTGGTTTGTCAGGGACTTTGGCGACGTACGGGAAACTATTAAAGGACCGTCTGTTTATGGGATATGCATTGTCACAAGGATTAGTAACAGCGGCAATGTTTGCATACATTTCGGGCTCACCATTTGTGTTGCAGAACATATACGGAGCATCACCACAGCAATTTAGTTTATTCTTTGCGATTAACGGCATCGGTATTATTATTGCTAGTCAGGTAACGGGTCGTTTAGCGGGGAAAGTGAATGAGAAGACATTATTTGTTGCTGGTATTATTATCGCAGCTGTTGGTGGCCTATCTTTACTACTGACAATCGTACTAGGAATAGGTTTAATCGGTGTTTTATGTTCGTTATTCCTTGTTGTATCAAGTGTCGGGGTTGTATCAACAACTGGGTTCTCATTAGCGATGAGAAATCAGAAGCAAGCTGCAGGAACAGCGTCAGCTTTATTAGGCTTATTACAGTTCATTTCAGGAGCGCTTGTCGCTCCGCTAGTAGGTATTGGTGGGAGTAATACAGCGTTACCGATGGGTGTTGTTATTGCGCTTTGTGAAGTAGGAGCAGTATTATGTTATCTATTTATGGCCAGAAGAAGTGAGAAGCAGTTTGAACTGCAACAAAGACAAAATTTAGAGGCTTAACAAAAAAGAACTGATTCAAAGGGAATGTTTGAATCAGTTCTTTTTTTCATTTCTTTGAAATACCTCATACATATTATTCATGATCGTATCATATAAAACAGCAAGTTTATCCCACACCCAGCGATTACTATCGACTTCTTTTTCCCCACAGTCGATAATATCGGTATGGTCAGTAATTTTATACGCTTTTTTAACGATAATAGGAGCAATCTTCGGTATACGTGGGATTTCCTTTAAGGTATCTGCAAAGTTTCCAATGTAGACATGACCGATGATTTCGATTGTTAATGATTTATCCGATATATTTAGCACGGTATGAAATTGATTTGTATGTTGTTGTTTTAAATATTGAGCTAACTTAAATGGAGCATGCTTCTTCTTTAATACGCGGCGAAGGCTCTCTGTATTTTCGATATGAAGTGATTTTTCGCGAATAAGGACACGAATATCTTCTCCCATAAAAGGCATTGTGTTGTACATAGATGATTCTCCTTAAAACCTTACATATGTTTGCGTTATGCATATGTAAGTCTAGCATGGTTTGTTCTTTATGTGTGCTTACAGTTTTGTAAGGTGATGTAGTAAAGCATTGCAAAAGTTATTTGTATAAAGTGACGATACTGTGACAAACATGTTGGTATATATATTACGATGTCGTCTTAAGTGTAAAAAGTAGGGAGTTCTCGGTATAATAACAAGTGGAGATAAAAGAAACTATAACGAGTAATAGCTGTAGATAAAAGGAGAAGAAGAGATGAAGAAGGTTTTGGGTATTGCTGTAATGGGAAGTATGATCCTTCTAGCAGGATGTAATGGAAATAAAGATACGAAAGAACCGAAAGAAAAGGTAGAGCAATCTACTGAACAAACAGAAGAGATGAAAGAATACCTTGCAGTACATGAAAAATACGATATAAAAATGAATAAAGAAATTAATAAAGCACTCCAGTTATTTGAAGTGGCAAAAGAAAAGGGCGGTAAGGAAATAACGAATGCTACATATAAAGAAGACGTGCAAAAGGTAACAACGAGCATGTTAGAAGATATTGATCATATACGTAAAGAAATTCGTGTTCCGAAGTCGAAAGAGCAAGAACATGAGGTATATGTTGGTTTCTTGAATGAATCAGAACAAGCGATGAAAAAATTACAGAAGTTAGCTAAAGAAGAAGATTCATCGTTGATTCGTGATATAGAAATTAATTTTGCAACAGCATCGACATACTATAAACGTTTTCAAGCAGAAACGAAAAAATAACCTTGCCTGTGCAAGGTTATTTTTTCCAGGCGGCGGAGAAATTTTTCTCTACAGCCTGACAAAGAAGTAGGCAACCGCCTACTTCTTTATTTTATTTCTCTTTTATATTCTTTTTTCGTTCCATCAGAGAAGACAATTTCTAAATCAAACTTTTGGTAGTCTTTATCAAGTTTGAACACATTTACTACTTGATCGATTACTTCTTGGTCAGGCGTATCTTTATCAAATTTTAATTCTTGTAGAAGTGGGCTTAATTTTGTAATAGCCTCGTCACCTGTAAACTTTGCATTTGATTTGTGGTCTTCAAGTTTTGCTTCCATTTTTTTATCTGCTGCTACATTCTTATAATCAGCTTCGTAGTCTTTCTTCGTATCTTGATAGTCTGCATCTAAACTAAATTCATTGAAGTTAAGTTTTAAATCAGCAGGGGCTTCATTTTTTGCTTCTTCAGTAGTTTTCTTATTAGAAGTTGTATCTTCTTTTGCAGGAGCTTTACATCCTGTTAATACAGGTACTAGCATAAGCGCTAATAAAACTGATAGTAAAATTCTCATTATAAATTCCTCCTTATGTAAATTCGTTCTATACAAGTTTTTCCCAAAATCATGTAATTATGTATGTGTTGAAAATAAATTATTAACTTGTAGTCACAAAGCTTAATCCGCAATTTAAATCAAAAATGATTTGTATGTATATGGTAAATTAAGGTTGTGAGGAGGTACTAATATGCATGAAGAATATAAAGAGATGATAAAACAGGCAATTGAATATATAGAGGATCACTTACAAGAGGAGCTTACAACAGAAAGAGTGGCATCTCACAGTGCAGTATCGATGTACCATTTTCATCGCATCTTTCAAAGATATGTTGGGATGAGTGTAACGGATTATATTCGAAAGAGAAGGTTAACTCATGCTGCGCAAGTTTTAGTGTCAACGGAGAGAGCTGTTATTGATATTGCAGTACAATACGGCTTTTCCTCACAAGAGGCATTTACGAGAGCTTTTAAAAGAATGTTTCAATTGCCACCAAAGAAATATCGAAAGTACTTCCAGTCATTTTATATAGAAAGAGAGGGTGTTTCAATGCAAAAAGGTATACCGAAAGGGTGGGTATTAAGTGGAAGTCATCCTGCTGAATATGAGATGGGGTTAGATTATGAAGTTGTCCATCAAGGAAAAGTATCTGCATACATAAAAGCAAAAGAGAATGTTACGCACGGAGGATTTTCAACATTAATGCAAATCTTCCGAGCCGATAAATATGTAGGTAAAAGATTACGTTTTACAGCATTTGTTAAGAGTGAGAACGTAAGAGATTGGGCAGGGTTGTGGATGCGAGTAGACGGAAACGATACGGAACCGCTCGCTATGGATAATATGCAAAATCGCCCAATTAAAAATACGAATAACTGGCAATCGTACTCGGTTGTATTAGATATAAAAGAAGGAGCGCTTGGTATTGCATTTGGCGTTTTATTATCAGGAGAAGGCTGTGTGTGGCTAGATAGTATTCGATTTGATGAAGTGGATGAAAAAATTCCTTCAACAGATTTGGCTGAAAACTTTTATGAAACACTACTAGAAGAGCCGATAAATCTGCAATTTGAAGAGATAGAAAAGTAAGGAGAAAATGTATGTTCAAATATGTAAAACTAATAAGTATTAGTTTAGTAATATCGTCTTGTATTATGGGAATTAACTATTTCATTAGCTATCTGTGGTCAGGGCATATACCTTCTTTGACGTGGAGAACATATTTGATGTTTATGTTTATATTTATGATGAGTTTTAGTTCGATGCAAAAAGATGGGGATGAGGATTATTAAAAATAGGATTTTTCGCCTTTCGATCATTAACACAAATGTTCATAACTGTTTTCGGAAATGCAGGTATGATCTTTAATATAATTTCACTATCGCTCCAACTTGTAAGTTCGGGGGTAATTGTACCACATGAAATGCTTTCTAAAACATATCAAACAATCGGCGGATTATTTCCCGCAACATATGCAGCAAATGGCTATTATACAATAATATTTGGGGGAGTTAGTTTAGAGAAAAATATTATTTCATTATTAGTCATTATATTAGTTACACAATCGGTAGCAGTGATTACTGTATCTATAAAAGGAATAGTAAAGGGAAGAAGCTCTGTAGTTAAAGAAGTATAAAGTAAAAAAGGTATCCTTCAATTGGATACCTTTTTTACTGGTACTTATTATTTTGCAACTTCTGTCCACTTGTAGTTAAATTCACCGCCGAAGTCAGTTGTTACAAGTCCCTTAATGAAAGAGCGTTGTAAGTAAGAGCGACCTTGTTGATATAAAGGAGCAACAGCACCGTCTTGTAATAGAATTTTTTCAGCTTGCTTCATTGCTTCAAAGCGAGCTTTTCCATCGCCAGCTAAATCTGTTTTCACTTTATGAATGAGCTCATCGTACTCTTTGTTAGAGTATTTATCGAAGTTATAAGCACTGTCTGTTGTAAATAAATCTAAGAATGTAATTGGATCAGCAAAGTCAGGGCCCCAGCCGTCAATACCGATTTCATAATCACCACTTAATAGTAGTTTCAGCTGTTGTTTGCGTGGTTGTGGTTTTAACGTCACTGTTAATCCATCTAGATTTTTTTCTAGTTCACCTTTTAAATATTCACCAGTCTTTTTAGCTAAAGCATTATCACTTGTTAATAGTTCGATTGTTACTTTGTCAGTACCAAGTTCTTGTTTCGCTTTTTTCCAGTTTTCTTTTGCAGTTTTCACATCATCTTTGACTAGGTTTCCATTTTCTTTACGGAAGTCAGTGCCTTCTGGGCTTTTCGCAAATTTTGCAGGAACCATTCCTTCAGCTGGAACAGCACCGTTATTTAAAATTGTTTCTACGTATGCTTTTTTATTCATTGCTCCGTTAATAGCAAGGCGTGCATGTTGATTTTTTAATGTTGCATTTTTTTGATTTAGTCGTAAAAATTGAATACCAACTTCAGCACGGTCTTTGAAGTTTGGATCGCCCTTATATTTATCAACAAACTCCGCAGTTAAAGCAACGCGATCAATTTGTCCTGAATCATATAAGTTAACTTCTGTAGACTTATCTTTAACGACATTGAAGTTGATTTCTTCTAATTTTACAGTTTTAGCATCCCAATAGGTAGGGTTTTTCTTCAATTGGAAGCTTTGCTCGTGCTTCCAGTTATCTAATGTGAAAGCACCGTTGTAAATTAAATGATTTGTTTCTAAACCATATTTATCGCCTTGAGATTTTAAGTACTCTTCATTAATTGGTAAGAATGTTGAGAATGTCGTTAAGCTTAAGAAGTAGGGAACAGGACGGTCTAGTTGTACTTCTAACGTTTTATCATCAAGAGCTTTGACCCCTAGTTGATCAATTGGCAATTGTTTTTGGTTTATTTGTTTCGCATTCTGTATA
>Ga0102589_1006059_pt1 | contig 10159 bp, 10 predicted proteins | sample AraplaMF_Col_mLB_FD_76858 | JGI IMG/M metagenome (GOLD analysis project Ga0102589, IMG submission 76858) | Arabidopsis root microbial communities from the University of North Carolina, USA - plate scrape MF_Col_mLB | ecosystem: Host-associated > Plants > Roots > Endosphere | place: USA... | reverse complement strand
TGGTTAATCATGCAGTAAGCATAACTACATCCAACTGCTCCTGTTCCTACTAATACAACACGGTTAATACCTTTTTTCATTTCAAAATTCCTCGCAATTTCATTGATTTTATTATGTAAGATAATACGTCTTACTTCTATAGAGTCATATCTAGTTTATTACATTTTATAAAAGATATTCAAGTATTTGAAAATGTATCCGTGCAAATCCGCGAACAAAACATAGGAATTCAGTGAACCGAATATAATTCAGTAAAATCCTTTGTAAAAGGGGAAATGGCATGGGGAATCCATTAGCAATGGAAGAAATGCTTCATATTATTCATGCAGGGCTTGTTAAAAAGAATAACCCAAAACGGATTACGATTGCAGGTGCAGGGATTTCTGGATTAGTTGCAGGTTCTTTATTAAAAGAGGCTGGGCACGAAGTAACGATTATAGAAGCAAATAACAGAATAGGTGGCAGAGTGTATACGATTCGGGAACCATTTAGTGTGGGTTTATATTTTAATGCGGGACCGATGAGAATCCCTGACACCCATAAGTTAACCTTAGCGTATATTCATAAATTTAAACTACCTTTAAACCTTTTTATAAATAAAACTTTTGCAGATATCATTTATACGAATAACATTCAAACGAGATTGAATGTGTTTGAAAATGATCCAAGTGTACTTGAATATCCGGTTTTGGATAAAGAAAGAGGAAAAACGGCAGAAGAGCTAATGATTGAAGTATTAGAACCAATACTAAATTACATTAAGAAGGATCCTGATAAAAACTGGCTTATCGTTGAAAAAAAGTATAAAACGTATTCGCTTGGTTCATTTTTAATGGAGTATTATTCAGATGGTGCGATAGATATGATTGGGGTACTTCTTGATATGGAAGCTTATATGGGAATGTCCTTAATTGAAGTATTACGTGAAATGATTTTCTTTACTTCAACAACGAAATATTATGAAATAACTGGTGGAATGGATAAGTTATCGAATGCATTCTTACCACAATTAAGGGAACATATTTTAATGCCGTATAAGGTTGATAAAATTATACAAGAAGATAATAAAGTAATGTTACAAGGAAATCATGAACAAACGTTAGAGCAATTTACAATAACAAGTGATTTTGCTATTATTACAATTCCATTTTCAGCGTTAAGATTTGTAGAAGTTCAGCCATACTATTTATTCTCTTATTTTAAAAAAAGAGCAATTCGTGAATTAAATTATATTGCTGCAACTAAAATTGCAATAGAGTTTAAAAGTAGATTTTGGGAGAAAGCGGGACAGTGTGGAGGTAAATCTATTACTGATTTACCGATACGGTTTACATACTATCCGAGTTATGGCATTCATACTCCAGGACCAGCTATCGTTATAGCAAGTTATACGTGGGCAGATGAGGCGTTAACATGGGATAGTCTCCCGCAAAGAGATCGTATTCGTTACGCATTAAAAAATTTAGCGGAAATATACGGTGACATCGTCTATAGTGAGTTTGTCACTGGAACATCTTTTAGCTGGAGTAAAAATCCGTATTCTTGCGGTGCATTTACAGCTTTCGAACCAGGCCAAGAGCTCGAGTTATTTCCGTATATTACACCACCATCTGGAAAAGTACACTTTGCAGGAGAGCATACGACATTAACACATGGATGGATGCAAGGGGCAATTGAGTCTGGAGTTAGAGTTGCATATGAAGTAAATGAACAGTGAATCTCTTATATTTACAAATGGTCATTCTTTTAATAAAATGATAAATATAAATCGTAATTATTACGCTTTGAATACATTTGAAGTAAAGAAATGGATGGTCGGTTGAATGAATAAAGTGGAGATTCATATATTAGGTGGTTTTTTAGGTAGTGGAAAATCAACATTATTACAAAATTTATTGTTAGCAGAGAAAAAGAAGAATAGAAAAGTTGCAGTATTAATGAATGAAATTGGTGAATACTCGGTAGATACAGATATTATTGGAAAAGAGAATGTTTTAAGAGAACTTCTTAAAGGATGTATTTGTTGTACGTTAAAAGAAGAGCTTGAAATACAATTACATTCGTTATACCAACAAGAAAGACCAGATGTAATTTATATAGAAACGACAGGTGTTGCGCATCCAATTGAAGTGTTAGACGCGTGTGTCTCGCCAATTTTAGCTCCTTTTCTGGAAGTGAAATCAATTGTAGTCGTTTTAGATGCAGTAAGGTGGTTAAATCGAAGTATATTAAGTGCAAATGTACAACAGCTATTGCATGAGCAACTTAAATTTGGTAGTCACATTCTTGTTAATAAAGCAGATTTACTAACAGATGAAGATAAGAACACAGTATTTGAAGAAGTAAAGGCAATAAATGATCATGCGAAAATGTATGAGACAAAGTATTGTAATATATCTTTAAAAGATATAGAAGAAGCAGAATTTCCAAATGATGAGGAACATGAGACACTACATGTCAAACAGCATTTACATATACAAACGATGACATATCAATTTACGAAACCGATTGATCAAGACAAATTATATGAATGGCTTTCGAATTTACCAGATAGTATTTATCGAGTGAAAGGTTTTGTGAAATTCCGTGGAGATAAATACCCTCACCTATTCCAATATTCGTTCGGAGTACCAACTTTATTAGAACAAGACTTCGGTTTCCCGACAAACTTAGTAGTAATAGGAGAAGGACTAGATAAGAAACAATTGGCTGAAGGGTTAGAGAAAGTAGAACTTAACTCTAATTAAGGGGAAAAGACTAACTTAAAAATAAGTTAGTCTTTTTGTATGGTCATTACTGAAATGAAACAGTATTTTCAATTGGATTGCAGAATATATATTGATTGTATGTCCGTTTCCATTACATAGGAAGGTGATTATATATTTGTGCCGAATGTAGAGGGTACTACAAGAGTTTTCCATTATCTATCGAATTAGTTAGTCATGATTACGGACAGGGGATTTTGGCGTGTTTGATTCTATCAGAAAGTAAAGTATGGGGAGGATCACAATGTCGATGAAAAAACGTAAGTGGCTAAAGACAATGTTTACTGGTTGTGTTTTAGGTTCGTTATTAATAACGGCAGCTTGTTCAGGAAAGAAAACAAGTACAGAGGATGAAAAAACGATTAAGGTAGGAGTCCTTGCTTCTTTAACAGGACCGCTAGAATCGTATGGAAAACAAACAGTGAACGGATTTGAATTAGGGTTAGATTATGCAACTGGTGGAACTGGGAAAGTAGATGGGAAAAAGATTAAGTTTGTTGTAGAAGATACAGAAACGAAAGCGGATGTAGCAGTTAAAAAAGCTACGAAGTTATTAGAAGAAGAGAAAGTTGATTTTTTAGTTGGATCGTCTAGTTCAAGTGATACGTTAGCGGTTTTACCACTGGCTGAAGAATATGAAAAGATTATGGTTGTAGAACCGGCAGTTGCGGATAGTATTACCGGGAAGAACTGGAATAAATATATTTTTAGAACTGGAAGAAGTTCCTCACAAGATGCGATTGCAGGAGCAGCAGCAATTGCGAAAAAAGATGTAAAGATTGCGACATTTGCCCCAGATAACGCTTTTGGTCGTGAAGGGATTGCTGCATTTAAAGCGGGTGCGAAAAAATTAGGTGCGAACATTGTGAATGAGCAATACGCGGATACAAATTCAACAGATTTTACAGCGAATATTCAAAATATCATTAGTTCAAAACCAGATTATTTATTTATCGTTTGGGCAGGGGCAAATTCACCTTGGAAACAGTTGAAAGATATGAATGTGGAAGCGCAAGGTATTAAAATTTCTACAGGTGCGCCAGATATACCAGCATTAAAAACAATGGATGCATTAGTAGGTATGCAAGGTTTTTCTGTATATTATCACACACTTCCAAAAAATAAAGTGAATGATTGGCTAGTTGAAGAGCATAAAAAACGTTTTAATGGTGCAGTGCCAGATTTGTTTACAGCGGGAGGAATGTCAGCAGCAATTTCTATTGTAGAAGCCTTAAAGAAAACAAAAGGTGATACAGATGTAGATACCTTGATTAAGAAAATGGAAGGAATGGAATTTGATACACCGAAAGGAAAGATGAAGTTTAGAGAGAAGGACCACCAAGCGATGCAGACACTGTATTCTATCACATTGAAAAAGCAAGACGGTGTTGATTATCCGGTGCCAGTGTTAGAGCGAGAATTAACGATGAAAGAAACAGAACCACCAGTTCAAAATAAATAGACTGAATTTTCTGTTGTTTTTGTATAAAGAGGGGGGACCCTCTTTATACATATTTCTTTCATACTCACGGCTTTAAAGGGAGGGATTTCGTGACACATTTGCTAGAGACGAAAAATCTTAGCGTATCTTTTGGTGAACATCATGTTATTAAAGATGTAAATTTAACTGTCCAAAAAGGAAAGCTCATTTCTATTATCGGGCCAAATGGTGCGGGGAAGACAACATTATTTAATTTACTAAGTGGACAGATTTCACCCACAACAGGTGAAGTGTATTTTAAAGGGCAAGATATTACAAAACTATCGATTTCAGATCGAACACGCTTAGGAATCGGTCGCTCTTTTCAGCTTACAAACATATTCCCAGAATTAACGGTACTTGAAAATGTCCGTTTAAGTGTTCAATCATTCGTACAAGATTACTATAGTTTTTTCCCGAGTTCAGCAAAATTAAAGCAACAAGTTGGAGAGGCGAGACGTTTCTTAAAAACAGTATTACTTCATGAAAAAGAGAACGTATTAGCGAAAGATTTGGCACATGGAGAGAAAAGGAAGCTAGAACTTGCGATGTTATTAGCTTTAAAAACGGATGTGTTATTACTTGATGAGCCGACGGCAGGTATTTCGGTTGAGGAAGTCCCTGCTATATTACAAGTGATTGAAAATATTAAGAAACATCCAGAGAGCACAATTGTACTTATCGAACACAAAATGGATATGATACTAGGTTTGTCAGATCATCTTATCGTTTTATTTCATGGAGAGTTATTGGCTGAAGGATTGCCAGAAGAAATTATGAAAGATGAGCGTGTACAAAGTGCTTATTTAGGGGGATTATATAGTGGCACTATTACAAGTGAATAATATAGAAACGTATTTAGATCAGTTTCATATTTTGCAAGGAGTATCTCTTACTGTTGAGAAAGGGACGATTACTGTACTGTTTGGTAGAAACGGGGCAGGGAAAACAACGACATTACGTTCAGTTATGGGGTTTCACCGGATTGCAGATGGTGAAATTTATTATGATAGTGCAAAAGTAAGTGGATTACCTACACATTTAATTTCAAGGAAAGGAATAGGGTATGTACCAGAAAATCAAGGTATTTTTCATGATTTGACAGTAGAAGAAACATTCGCTCTTGCTAGGGGGAAAGGTGAAGAAGTAGAAGGGAAAATAGAGTGGATGCTGGAACTATTTCCGGATTTAAAGCAGTTTTGGAATAAGAAAAGTGGGCTCTTGAGCGGAGGGCAAAAGCAAATGTTGGCTATTTCAAGAGCGTTTATTAATAGTGATGGATTATTACTTATTGATGAGCCGAGCAAAGGGCTATCCCCGATAATGGTGGAGAAATTAATGGTAGCTATTTTGAAGATGAAAGAGAAAACAACAGTTTTACTTGTTGAGCAAAATTTTATGATGGCTAGTCAAATTGGTGATTATTTTTACATTATGGATAACGGACGAATTGTTCATAACGGTTTTATGAATGAATTAAAAAAGGATAAGGAAATGTGTCATAAATATTTAGGAATCTCTTAACATGAATCCGAGGTGAAAAGGATGGATGTGTTAATCAATTTATTTGTAAATGGGATTTCAACAGGGATGCTCATTTTTTTGTTAGCATCAGGTCTTTCACTTATTTTCGGTTTAATGAGCGTTTTAAACTTTGCACACGGTGGTTTATTTGCATGGGGAGCATTTACAGGTGTTTGGTTATTTAATATGACAGGAAGTTATATATTAGCTTTAGTTGGAGCAGTAGCCATGGGAATGTTCCTAGGATTTATTTTAGAAAGGTTTCTTATTAGACCGGTATATGGAAATCATGTTCGACAGCTGCTCGTTACGCTTGGAGGAATGCTCGTTCTTAGTGAGTGTATTAAAATATTTTGGGGGCCAAACCCTATTAGTGCAAAATTACCGTTATGGTTACAAGGAAGTTTTACATTCGGAGGTATTATATTAATTAAATATCGTCTATTTGTTATTTTGATTGGGATAATTATTTACATTGCACTACTACTATTACTCAAAAAGACGAAGATAGGTCTTATGATCCGTGCAGGTGTAATGGATAAAGAAATGGTTCAAGCGCTTGGTATTAATGTAAAAGCGATATTTTCTTTCGTCTTTTTATTAGGGGCAGGGATGGCAGCTTTGGGAGGATTCTTATTAGCACCGTATTCGGGCGTTATTTTCGCCGAGATGGGCATGCAGTATGCAATTTTAGCTTTTATAGTAGTAATTATCGGTGGATTAGGAAGCGTCCAAGGTTCAGCTATTGCTTCTTTAATTGTCGGATTAGCTGGTGCTTTTACAGCGTATTTTATACCAGATTTATCACTTGCAATTAATATGTTAATGTTACTATTTTTCTTAATAGTTAAGCCAACTGGACTTGTTGGTGAAAAGGGGTGAAATGGTGAACAACACATCGGACCGAATTAAAGTATACTTCGGAGTATGTATGCTAATTTGTTTAAGTGTATTTCCGTTCGTAAATGATTCACGGAGCCTGTTAATTTTGTTCACTCAAATCTTCATCTTTGCTATTTTTGCAATGAGTTTTGATGTATTACTTGGGTATACAGGAATTGTATCGTTCGGTCATTGTATGTTCTTTGGGATAGGAGCATATGGGGTAGCGCTTTTATTTGATCGACAAGGCGTATCAATAACGAACTTTTTAATTGGAATAGTAGCTGCAATTATCGTTTCAGCAATCGTTAGTTATATAATTGGTTTGCTTTCTTTACGATTGAAAAGTCATTTTTATGCAATGTTAACACTTGCTATTTCACAGTTATTTTTTGTACTTGCTGAAAAATGGCGTGGGCTTACTCACGGAGGAGATGGTTTTACATTTGGTGTACCAGACGTATTCCGTGATCGTTTTACGTTTTATTATGTAACACTTATATGTTTACTTATCATTTTTGTTCTGTTACGTCTTTTCACCAAATCTTCTATTGGAAAAGTATTAAAGGCAATTTCCCAAAATGAGCAACGTGTTGAAGCACTAGGATATAAAGTGCTTCATTATAAAATTATTGCTAGCATTGTTGCAGGAGTAGTAGCTGCGATTAGCGGTGGTTTATTTGTTATCACATTGCGTTTTGTTAATACGACTGTATTTTCAATTGAAATGACATTAAATGCATTATTGATGACGATGATTGGTGGGGTTGGAACGTTAATTGGAGCAATTGCAGGAGCTGGAATTATTGAATCTCTAAAATATTATTTATCAGAACTAGCTACAGAGTATCCGATCTTTGAACGATGGACGATTATTCTTGGTTTATTGTACATTATCGTATTGCTAGTTTTCCCGAAAGGATTAGTTGGCACGGTTAGGGGACTGAAGAATATGAAACGGAATAAGAAGGGGAAAAGTGCAGAAGTGGAGCAAAATGTGTGAAAAATCAATTGTATAGAATATGAAAATCCCTCTTTTAGATTCATAAAGGAGGGATTTTTTATTAACCAAATAGTTCATCAGGGATTTGTTTGAAAGAGTTTTGATTTGTAAAAAAATGAACAGCTAATTTCTCAACTGGAACATCTTCAATTGGCACCAATTTATCATTTTTAATCGGCAAAAAGGCTATCCCTTTTCCGTCCTGAATAAACTCTTCCATAAGCGAATAAGAATCTAATTGTTGAAGTTGACGCTGAGATAAATTATTTTCTTTTAGAAATTGTATCGTCTTATTTCTAAAAGGACACTTTTTGTCATTACTAACGAAGAAGAGTTCCTTTGAATAGTCAATGATACATTTTTCTTGATCTTTTAGTAAGCCTATAGAAATTGAAGTAGTAAATACTTTTTTAAAACCTGCACCAGAATCATCCTCATAAGTGATGACCATATCAACTTTTTGTTGTTGCAGTAATTTTGGCAAATGACTACTATTTTCTACATATATTTGATAATTCATGAAATTTTCTTTAATACGCTTACTTAAATAATTAGTCAAAATCGATTGTGACGTCGCGATTATATAAGAAGACCCACTTGTTTTAATTTTATCTTTCGCTTCTTCTAATAGAGTTAATATTTGATTCGTGTAATCTAATAAAATGTCACCAGAAGGTAATAAGGAAACGCCTTTGTTATCTCTATGTAGTAAGGGCGTTTCTAATTCTTGTTCTAATTTTTTGATTCGCTCAGTTACGTTCGGTTGAACATAACCTAACTCTTTAGCAGCTTTACTAATAGAACCCTCACTGGCTACAGTTTTGAATATAATAAGATCATTTATTTCCATATATCTCAGCCCCTTATGCACTATCATTATAAATGATACCAAACATAATTTATACCTATTTTACGTTAGCTACTTATCGAGTTATCATAATGTATATAAGATTGAAAGCGAGTGATAAACATGATTGGAATGCAATATAAGGTCATTCTTCCAAAGGATTATGACATGGAAATTATTAAGAAAAGGGTAAAGGATAATGGCTATAAAACTGATGGTTTCCAAGAACTAAATTTTAAAGCTTATTTAATTACGGAAACGGAGAAAGACGGGAATTTTTATAACTGCTATGCACCTTTATATATTTGGAATGGTCATGAAGGGATGAATAAATTTATCTTTGAAGGGTATTACGATAACATTTTACAATCTTTTGGATGGCAACAAATACATATAGGTGTTCCATTAGTGGTTAATCTAAGTGATGGATTTAAGAAAAGTAGATATGTTGTTGAATATGCAGGAAGTATTTCTCAAAGTAAAACACTGATTGGGACTCAATTAAGCACTATGAATGAAGATGTACAAAACAACGAAAAGTGTTTAGGGAATGTAATCGTTTATAATCCGGATAAATGGGGATATAGTAGGTTTGAGTTTTATGAAGAGAAGCCTGATATTGTAGTGAATAAGGGTGTTACAGTATATGAGATTTTACACATTTCACGATGAAATTTTGTTGTATATTAAAAATAAGAAAAGGAATGAAAGTCTATGCCTTTTGTGAAGATTTATTATTCTGAAAACATATTAAATGAAGAAGAGTTGGAAAAAATGGGTGAATGTATCCATCTTTCATTAATTGAACATTTTAACATCCCTGAAAATGATTATTTTCAAATGTTCCTACCTTACCAACAAAACAAATTTTTATATAATCCATATTATTTGTTGGAAAGAGGAGAAAAGAGAACAGAGAATATGATTTATGTTTCTATTACATGTGGACCGGGAAGAACGGTGCAACAGAAAAAAGATTTGTATCAATCCGTATCCTTAAAAATTACGGAATATTCCGATTTTGAAACTTCGGATATTTTTATTACACTAAATGAGACAGCTGCTGAAAACTGGTCATTTGGTCAAGGAATAGCACAAATGGTGAAAATAAAGGGAGAAAAAAATGAAAAACGAACTTATTGAAGTACATATTAAAAAGAAAATGAGAGAAATGTCACCTGCATTTGCTCATTATAGTGAAAAGATATTATTTGAGGAAGTGTGGCGGGATGCCACTTTAACATTAAGAGAAAGAAGCTTGTGTACTGTGTCAGCACTAATCAGTCTCGGTAATACAGAACAATTACAATTTCATCTGAAGCTAGCTAAACAAAATGGGGTTATGGAGAATGAATTGGTTGCATTAATAACACATATGGCTTTTTACGTTGGTTGGCCAAAAGCTATGGCAGCTTTAAATATAGTAATGAATGAAATGAAAAGTTAAGAATAATGATAAGTAAGAATTCATGTTTATATGAATTCTTACTTATCATTATTTATACAATACTCTATCGCTATATTTATTACATTTTCTCTTGCTTTTTTATCACTTGCGTAGTAAAGTGATAGTAAGATTCACGATAGGAAGTGATCAAACATGCGTGATAATACGATAGGATCATTAATATGGTTACGTTTAATACGATTTACGAACC
>Ga0102589_1006054_pt1 | contig 10164 bp, 9 predicted proteins | sample AraplaMF_Col_mLB_FD_76858 | JGI IMG/M metagenome (GOLD analysis project Ga0102589, IMG submission 76858) | Arabidopsis root microbial communities from the University of North Carolina, USA - plate scrape MF_Col_mLB | ecosystem: Host-associated > Plants > Roots > Endosphere | place: USA... | reverse complement strand
TAAAACGTTTTTTTGATCTTACCCGTTTTTTCTCAACTTCTTCAACAGATTCATTTACTGTATTATTGTTCATCAATCTTTCCCCCGTATACATAAACGTCAATTGATTTTAAACCAAAACCATTGAATAGTGTACCTTATTTTTCCTAAAATTTCATTGTTTTTACCAGATTTCATCACATTTAATCTATTAAAGTTAGATTTTTTAATAGAAAGATATATAAAGATGATAGATAAAGTGAAAAAGGATCAAAACAATCGAGCTATTACGTGCCCCTCGCATTCGCAGAATTTTGAAGAACGATACTACTTAACTTGATAAAATACTTTTCGGATGGTTCAAATCAGAGAAAGGCACCATGGGGTGTCTATTATTTATGAAAAATATCCACAAAAAAGGGACTACATGTAGACTCTTTTTTGTGAATATTTTAATGTCGCATATTTTATAAATTTAAATGCAAACCATTCTCTCTGCTTTTCACCAGGTTTCGCAACGTTTACTATCGGCCTAACTAATTTATTCTTTAAACTATTATATATGTTTGTACCACGCTTTATTGATACGTTTAATCTTTACAGGTGTTGAATTTTTAGACTCATCCTTTGTTGTAACCCTATTATTAGAACATCCTGCTATAGTGAGACAGCATGTAGCCAATAAAACTAATAATATTAATTTCTTCAAATAGCCACTCCTATATAAGGGAAATATTATATTGAGAAAATTAAACATAACATCGAATCTTTATAAAAACAATATATTTCCTAGTTTTATTATCCATTCGCAGATTCATTCACACCTTAAAGTGTATGAATCCGCTAATAAGCGTAGAACCTCATGCTCATTAAGTCAATGTCCAATTTCCATTTTATCCGATTCTCAATATTTATTCCAATATCAAAAGATAACTATTTTTGTTGAAAACTAAGTGTCTCTCAAAATGCAAAATACGAACTGGATTCCTATAACTCTATATATGTTTATTCAGCTAAATCCTCCCCTGTAACAATCTGAAACAACGTGGCCGCATTTTTATCTTGTAATTGAGCGTACCGATTATCTCCTGAGATGATTTCCACTTTATCCTTATTAGCACTTACCCAAATTTGATACAACACAGCTTTTGCCTCTATTTTCGGATTTTTAAATTGAAAAATAAAGTGATAATCAGCTGGACGAGACATTTCCACTTTTTTGTTTTCAAAAGCAGTATCATTTAATATTTTCTTTACTTGCAAGACCTCATTATTATCTGTCACTACCTTAAGTTCACCATATTCATTATCACCAATATGTTTTTGGACTTCGATTCTTTGCTCTTCATTTTCTAATACATTTGAACAGCCGGTTATTATGAATATACAGATACTAATAATAACTAGAGACCAATTTCTAAATTTCATATTAATACCCTCTTTTCAATACAAAATATCTTAAATTGTAAAATAAAGGTAATTAATTTAAACTTACAAATATAAATAATAAAGAGGGAGGAGTGTCGTTCCATGCAGTTACAAACATACACTTGGAAAAGTTATACGTTTCTCATTGTAAGTATATTCGTTACTACTAATCTTTTTCTCTTTTCACCTATTTTAGACAGAGTTGGAGTAGAATATGTCGTGCCTTTCGCCTACTTCATATTAACTTCCGCTGTTATAGCAATCATATTAGCAGTCGTCTCTTTTTGTAGCCGAGCTGAGAAGAAAATTTTAGCCATAATCGGTTTATGTTTTACGCTATGTAACACAGCGATTATTTTATTTTCCCTTTGGTTTGGTTACCATTTCACTTAAGTGAAATATAAATAAATTCCATAAGCCACAAATGTAATTAGTAAAATAGAAATGCTGAGCACCGTGTATATAATCCATTTTACATTTGAACTCATATACTCCCTCCTCTCACCTTCTAACAATTCCATTATATAACAAAAAAGCATTGGATACCCAATGCTTTTTTACACTTACGCAAATAAAGACGTATTCGCATATAATGCTGGTGAACCACCTGAATGTACGAATAAAATGTTGTCTTCTTTATTAAATGTACCTTTTTTAATTAAGTCGATTAGTCCCGCTACTGCTTTACCCGTATACACTGGATCCAGTAAAATACCTTCAGTTTTCGCAAGTAATTGAACTGCTTCCACCATTTCTGGCGTTGGCAACGCGTAACCTGGTCCTACATATTCATCAAAGCATGTAACAGCTTCACGCGGGATAAAGTTCGGAATACCAACGTGAGCTGACGTTTCCTCTACAAGTTTTGCTACTTTCTCTTCTTGTTCTGCTTTTCCTCTACTTACATTGATTCCGATTACAGGAATGTTACTTTGTGTTCCAGCAAAACCAGTAATTAAACCAGCGTGCATACCCGCACTACCACTTACACAAACAACTGAGCTGAAATCAATTCCTTGATCGAATGATTGCGCCATAATTTCTTGCGCACAAGCAACGTATCCCATTGCACCAGTAGGATTTGATCCACCAACTGGTATTACATATGGTGTATTACCTTTTTCACTAACTTCTTTCGCTACTTTATGCATCTCTTCCATCAGATCTGCTCCGTTTGGTACAACAATTACATTTTCAGCACCTAGTAAATGATATAAGAAATAGTTTCCGTTAAAGTCTGGCTTCTCTTCTGGCTCAAGCCCTTCTTCTAATACAAGAATACATTTCATTTTTTCTTTTACCGCAGCTGCAAGCGTTAGACGGCAATGGTTTGACTGAATACCACCAGCTGTAATTAACGTATCTGCACCTTTTTCCTGTGCATCCGCAACTAGAAACTCTAACTTTCTCGTCTTATTACCACCAGCTGTTAAACCAAGTAAATCATCTCGTTTAAAATAAATAGTCGGCCCGCCAAGTGCTTCAGAAAAATTGTTTAATTTTTCAATTGGTGTATATGATTCTGTATATTTTTTTCTCGGGAATTTAGCTAAATTCATTAATAACGCTCCTTTGTACTTCTTTCACAATATTATGTAACGATACTATTATTACATGTAAAAATGATGAAGTCACCTTTCTGGAGGAAAAATGTATTGGAATTCGGTTTAGATGTATGAAATTGCATTAAGGATTTTAACTTCATTACGGTACATGAAATTTATTTCAACGATTTTTTCAATATATCGACTTACCGACAAAAACCGACAACCTAAAAAGAGCCCACTCATTCAAAAGTAGGCCCTTACCAATCACTTATTTGCTGAAAATCGAAGTAGCTGCGTTAATCCTGGTTCTAAATTCATTTCGCCTTTATGGCGTACGTATACAATTTTGTCCCCATCAAATTTTGGTGGATTCCCTGGATTATACGTATTCCACTCACTCGTTCCTTCTACAGAGTACTCCATATACTCCGTTGCACCGACGATTATATTTTTACTATCATCAGCGGTTACATTTGGTGCCATTTGTGCAATTTTCGAATCACTAATTAATAATTTTTTTATCTCTTTATCACGTTTGTAATCATAAGCTGTCACCATTACATCGCTACCATACGCTTTCACTTGCAACCCTTGTTTAAATGAATAACCATCAGGAGCAGTCTTCTCTCCACCATTTGGTCCGGCTGACATCCAGCCCGTTTCAATTCCACCTGTATTTACTACAGTAAATCCTTTTTTATCTCCCCCTGCAATTTTCTTTTTACCAGCCCAGTCTGGCAAGTTTAAATCCCAATGCGTATGACTCGTGAAGAAAACAACTTGCGGATAGTCTTTTAATATATCGTACAACTTATCGACGTTTAAATAATCTTGTAAGTACGGTGATTGTCTTGATCCAGATACTGTATCAGGTAAAACGTGATGAGAGAAAATGAAGATTGGCTTATTTTTATCTTTTTGACTATATTCTTCTAAATTTTGTTTTAACCAACCTAATTGCTCATCACTCATAAATACTTCATCCCACATTTTTGAATCGTGGTATTTCATATATTTTTCAGTTCCTAAAAATAAAAGCGGATAACCGTCTAATTCTTTTTTATGATATACTTTTTCTTGCCCGCTAAATTGTAAGTAGCGGTTGAATAGCGTTTCTTCCGTTACACCATTTGGCCATGTACTTTGAGAGAGCTTCCCATCAGCTGTCCATTTACCCGCATAAAACTCATGATTGCCAACAGTTGACCATACATTCTCTGGATGCTTATTTTTGTTTAACACACGCTTCACATCATCATATTGTGACTGTTGTCCAGTTGACGTTATATCCCCATTCATAATAAGTGCTCTAGAAAGTGGCATCACTTTGTTCATATCTTTTAATACGTGGTCAAAATCCCCTAAGTCCCCTTGAATATCACTAATAACATTAAAAGTTGTAGCTGATTTTCGAACTTGCTCTTTCCCTTCCGCATGTGCTGAAAACGTCGGCAATAATACCGCCATAACCGCTAACGAAGCAACTGTCTTTTTCATACAAATTCTCCCCCTAATGATAGAATGTATAAACTGACATGTTCTGTTTTCTCTTAGATGCTTGTCCAATTCACATTATAAGGAGGGATTGTAAAGATAGATGACGTTAAAAGTTAAGTGTTTTTTAAGAGATTTTGTCGTTTTTTGCAAACCACAATTAGCGATTCACGCCAATCTAGCTTTCTAGCCTTTAACATTACATACATGTAAATTTTGATGTTAAATCTTTTATTTTCATACGTTGTTTTTTATTACTTCTAATTTTCGGGAAAAATCCACTAATTAATAATGTTATAATCCATACCATTATTAGAATAAAATTTATTGTATTACCGGAATTCAAGCTGAAAACTCTCCACAAGTAGGCAGCACAAAAAACGAGGATAGCAGTAATAATAAGTAAAAATGTCCTAACTACTAATCCGATGTAGGATTTCTTCTCTTGCTTAAAAATGAAAGTTCTTCTACCTTTGTACAATCTAATTACGAATAGCAGCAAATATACACTAAGTATGGCTCCAATAACAATTGATGTAATGGAATTACTTTTTCTCTGCTCAGCTAGAGAGAAGTAACTTTCAGGTAATTTTCCAGTTTCATGTTCAATCCATGCATGGTAAATATCCTGTCGTAAGTCTATACCACCTTCACCATTTGTAAGGATTACCAATCCATCCTTTGTATTAGGAATGAAACCATAAAAAGAATGCCAGCCTCGATTGTCACCAGAATGATAAAGTAATTTCCATTGATTAGATAGTTTTTTTTCAAATATACCTAAACCATTCTCCCCTAATACTGGCTTTTGCATTTCTTCAACACGTTCACTTTTGATGACACCACTCCCTTTATTATTTGCATCCATGCTTGCAAGTATCAATGTCATCATATCCGTAACATTTGTCTTGAGGCCTGCAGCAGCCTGTTCGGTAAATTGGTAACTAGGGAGCTCCTCTCCAAAATATCCATAGCCTTTCGAAAGGTTAGGGTTTTCAGGATTTTGTAAAAATGAACTAGAGTTCATTCCCAAAGGTTTCATAATTTGTTCTTCCATATAACGATTAAACGGTATTCCAGTAACCTCTTCCATTACAAGTTGTAAAATTGTATATCCTCCACCAGAGTATATTGTTTCTGAACCTGGTTTATTAGTAACCTCCACTGGTTCATTAAGCCATCCTTTTCCAGACAAAGACTCCTCGATAGAATCAAGATGTTTTCCTGGTGCAACCCCAAGGTATCCTTTATGTGCAGACAGCCCTGCTGTATGACTTAATAATCTTCTTATTGTGACTTCATTATTATGAAACTCTGAATTAGATAATTTCCATTTGGTCAGATATTTTTCAACTGGATCATCTAGTGATAAACGCCCTTCATCTACAAGATGCAAGACTCCCCACGCTGTAAGGCTTTTAGATATGGAACCAGCTTGAAATACAGTATCATCACTCAACGCTTTTTTTGTCTTTTTATCTACATAACCGTAGTTTAGTGTATAAGCAATACGCCCCTCATGTACAATCCCTATTGCAACCCCTGGTACCTCATAATTCTCCTGCCATTTTGGTACCTGTTCATCCAGCTTTTTTTTGAAATCCTCTATACCCCTATCAGTCAACTTACTTGATTCTGCCCTCACCACATTTGTAAACAATGCTTCATTCGTAATGAATATACAAATGATGAAACATAAAATACTTTTGCATATTATCGATGCCTTTTGTCTATTCTTCATTTGCTTTGCCCCTTTTTTTCAGAATATTCTTTCCGTCACTCAGAATATCCCATTCATTTATCTAGTTCTATCGATTTTTATTACTTAACCTTACAAAATTGTAATAAAAATCAAAGTTCTACATACTTAGGGGTTTTAATGTTCTTTATTCAAGGGCAGTGAATGTAATACAAAAAAGACACAGAGATTCCTCCCCATGCCTACTAATTTCCTACCTTTTCACCGCATGCACATAATGCACTGTCTCAAAAGCTTTCAAATAATCGTTTCGTCCTTCAAAATATAATGTATTTATATCTTCTGGCGATAAATGTTCATAAATGAGTAAGCCCGCCTTCTCTAACAGTGCTTCCATTTCGGCATAAGAAAAACATGATTTCATCGGTTCTCCGCCTACCGCAGCCATTTTCACCATATTTTCAACTCGATTGGACAGTCCCTTTTCCGTAAACAAGTTTTCATCGGGATAATCGAAAACGATAGAACTTCCTGCCGGAACCACCTCAAATAAACATTCTATTAAACTAGAAAGTTCCTCTTTCGTTAAATAGTACGTTACACCTAATAGACTAAAGAACGTCTTTTTATTTTCAAATCCTTCATTCCGTAACTGCTCATAGAAAAATCCTTTCGTGAAATCCATCGAAACAAAATGAAGGTTATTTGGAACTTCAATTTCTACTTCTTTTATTCTTTCCTTCTTAAACGCCTGCGTAGAAGGATGATCCACTTCAAATATTTCTATTTTATTTTCTAATTCTCGGTGTCTAAAACTGAACGTATCTAAGCCTGCACCGAGTATGACGTATTGTTTCGCTCCTAATGTAATTTCATGTAGTAATACTCTTTCACAATATGCAGCACGTGCTAAAGGTGTTGGTGATAACTGAACTTGCGTAATCCATTTTAATATTTCTTTTGGATTGTCTTGAAACTGCTCTGCAATGTCTTTATTGAAAAAGTGAATCCCTTGAACCATGTTCGTTTCAATATTGTTACGTTCTTTTTGTGAAATGAAATCTTTAGCTACATAATCATCAAAGATTTTAGGATTATCAAATTCACTATGATACGCCCTTCCGAAAGCTGATACTAACGACGTTACACTTGCTTCACCTTGTTTCACGCACATACACTCTCCTTCATTTTCACAACAAAAATAGGGTTCCCCTGGCCAGGAGAACCCTATTATACACCTTATTTTTATATTGGTAAATTATAGCATAAATAAGTTTTTTTGTCAAGTTTTCAACCTACTAACGCTCCAACAATTTGTGTAATCTCTAGCAGGAAGACTTCGATCTACACCGAATATTCCAGTTTATAACAACACAAATGGAGGGCGTCATGAAAAGATTAGTCATCATTACAGTAGGGAAAACACACAGTGGAAAAACTACATTTGCAAAAGAGCTAGAAAAAGAGTTACCTAATTCTTTTATTATGGACCAGGACAACCAAGCTGAATTTATTAACACACATTATGAAAAATTACAGCCGACAGAAGGTTCAAATATACTAAAGCACGGTCTTTCAAAATTCATTGTTGATTATGCGAAAGAACATACAAATTTACACCTTATTATTTGTAACTCCAATCGCAGTAAAAACGGAAGATTCTATTTACTAAACGAAGTATTTCCACAAAATGAATATATACGCATACTCGTTCATTTTGCCATTCCAGATGATGTACTTTATGAAAGAGTAGGCCTTAGTAAACGAAGTACAAATATTTTTAGGGGAAACTATTCCAGTTTCAAAGAAGTCCTCCACCGCCAACAAGTTAAATCACTACATGAAGACGTAGTAGATCCTATAGAAAATGGAGCTGATTATTTGTTTGTTATTCGTAACAGTAAGGATGTAAACTCTACTATATTAAAAATTGTCCATCTTGCTAAAGAGTTCTCCCCTACTCCAAAATAAGAGACTATAAAAATTACATAATCATAGATTATTATGCAAATACTTCCTCTAGACGGCGCAGATGGTATATAATGATGGAAGAATCTACTTCTATATGCTCATTTTTACACAAAACAGCTCATGCATATGAAAGAAAAGAGGTACAAAAATATGAAAACAAAACAAACAATCGCTGCGTCTACACTAGCTTTAGCAATGATTGCTGGCGCAAACTCTGCTCATGCAGAAGTAAATGATGCTACTCCTCAGCAAAGTACGGGAGATCGATTAGCTGAAATTAAGCAACATAAACAAGAGTTAGATGCGAAATTACAGCAACACAAAGAAAACGTGGATCAAACATTAAATGAACTTAACAAAGTTAAGGAAAATGTTGATACTAAAGTGAATGAACTACATGAACGTAAACAAGTTGCTGATGAAAAGATTAACGAAGTTAAACAGCATAAACAAGAACTAGATGCAAAACTTCAGCAAGACAAACAAATCGCCGAAGATAAAATTGCTGAAATTAAAGAGCATAAAAAACAAGTAGAAGATAAAGTTGCTGAAGTAAAAGAGCATAAGCAAAATATCGATAACAAAGTTAATGAGATTAAAGAACATAAACAAACTGTCGATGAAAAAGTGAATGAAATGAAGCAACATAAAGAGAACATTGATCAAAAGGTTAATGAACTTAAGGAAGTTAAAAAACAAGTAGATGAAAAATTAGCTGAGTTAAAAAAAGCGAAACAAACTGCTGAGGACAAACTCGCTGAACTAAAAGAAAACAAGCCGAATACTGGTAATACGTTAGAGGAACTTAAGAAAATTAAAGGCAATTTAGACAGTCTTTCCGCTAACTTAGAACTAGCTAAACAAGATGTAAAAAACAAACTAGCTGAATTACAAAAGGCTAGAGAAGATTTACTAAATAAAATTAACGAAATTAAACAATCGAAACAAACTGTTTCAGACGATTTAACAAAGAAAAAACAAGACTTAGATATTAAAATCAACGACTTTAAGCATACTGAGAAAAAAATTGACGACAAATTAGCTGAGTTACATACAACGAAGCAAAATGTTGATAACAAGATTAATGAAGTGTCACAGTCTAAACAAACGCAAGCAGATAATAGTACTAAAAACAATAACGCTAAAGAACTTCCTAACGCTGGTAGCGAGCAATCAAACAATATGGCTCTAGGAATGCTATCTGTATTAGGCGGGATTTTATTAATAACACGCAATAAAATTAAAACGTTATTCTCAAAATAAAGCCATTATACTTATTAAAAACAATGATACAAAGGCCAACCGCATATACGGTTGGCCTGTTTCTTTATATTAACTGTCCATCTCGAAGCGTCAATATACGATCACATACATCAAGCATTCTTTCATCATGTGTAATCATAATTGCTGCTTTTTGGCTCTCTTTCACTTCGCGTTTCATCATTTCAACAACTTCACGTGCGCGTTTTGAGTCTAAGCTTGCCGTTGGCTCATCCGCTAATATTAAATCTGGGTTGTTCATGAACGCACGAGCGATTGCTACCCTTTGTTTTTCCCCGCCAGATAATTGATTTGGATAATGATTCTTTCTTTCTCCTAATCCAAATGCCGCTAATAAATGATCTGCACGCTTTTCGGATTCTTGTTTACTTTCTTTTTTTAGCTTTGCAATGTAAAGTAACTGTTCTTTCACATTTAAATATGGAACAAGGTTTGCAAACTGGAAAATGAAGCCGATTTTTTTCAAACGAATGTCTGTCATTTCCTTTTCTGATAACTGTGTAATATTTTGCTCACGAATGTAAATATCCCCTTTTGATGGTGATAATAATGCACCCGCGATTGATAATAACGTACTTTTCCCTGATCCAGAAGGACCGACGATTCCGATAAATTCTCCGGCTTTCACATCAAGCGATATCGGATGAAGGGCTGTTACTTCCGTATTCCCTTCTCCGTACACTTTACTTACTTTGTCTAATTTTAATAATGAAGTCATTACATCCCGCCTCCAATTGCTTCTAATGCATCAACTTTTAATACTTG
>Ga0102589_1006053_pt1 | contig 10164 bp, 6 predicted proteins | sample AraplaMF_Col_mLB_FD_76858 | JGI IMG/M metagenome (GOLD analysis project Ga0102589, IMG submission 76858) | Arabidopsis root microbial communities from the University of North Carolina, USA - plate scrape MF_Col_mLB | ecosystem: Host-associated > Plants > Roots > Endosphere | place: USA... | reverse complement strand
CACGCCTCGGCATGAAAAGCGGATTCATCGGCAAGCTGTCCGATGATCAGATGGGCCGTTACATACGACAATATTTGAACGATCAATCGATAGATACGTCGCAGCTTGCTGTTGATGATACGGGAGCAATGACAGGATTAGCCTTTACTGAAATTAAAAGTCCTACAGATTGCAGCATTCTGATGTACCGTGACCATGTAGCGGATCTCCTCCTTAAGCCGGAAGAGGTATCTGAGGAGTATATCAAGCAGACGAAGGCGCTGCTCATATCAGGAACGGCGCTCGCTGCGAGCCCGTCACGCGAGGCAGTATTCATTGCCTTGGAATATGCACGCAAGCATGGGGTATTCGTATTTTTCGATCTAGACTATCGCCCGTACACCTGGAAAAATGTTGCGGAAACCTCGATTTATTATCAGCTTGCGGCGGAAAAATGCGACTTTGTCATTGGAACGCGCGAAGAGTTCGACATGATGGAGAAGTTCTCCGGTCAGCAAGCGGACGATCGACTGACTGCGGCGAAATGGTTCGGGCATCATGCGCAGGTTGTTCTCATTAAGCATGGCTCGGAAGGTTCGATTGCCTATACGAAAGACGGAGAAGCGCATAGAGGGGGCATTTTCAAGACGAAGGTGCTCAAGACATTCGGAGCGGGCGATTCCTATGCGTCTGCCATGATTTATGCGTTGATGCAGGGCTGGGATTTGCCGCGTGCGATGGAATACGGCAGCGCTTCGGCCGCCATCGTTATCTCGCGCCATAGCTGCTCAGACGCGATGCCAACGACCGCGGAACTGGATGAATTCATCAGAAGCGCGGAGCGTGGGGAATAGACCTGAATACCGCTGACACACGACCAAATCTTCAATTGGAATGAAACTGAATTGGATTGAATGCAGCCATAACGGCCCGATGGGGAAGTTTGCGGCGTATGAGATAGTGAGCAAGTTATAAGTCATTCAACATGGAGGGACGGTTCATGCTCGTTACATTAACGGAAATGATGCAGGGGTTGCAGGAACGCAATGCGGCCGTGCCGGCATTTAACGTATTTGGTTATGAGGATGCTTCGGCGGTCATTGCCGCAGCCGAGGAAATCGGAGCGCCGGTCATATTGGCGACAAATAAGGTGGCGATTCGCTACATGCCTCTTCAAGTATCAGGAGCGTTGTACAGAAGCTTGGCTGAGCGTGCGAAGGTGCCAGTATGCATCCATTTGGATCACGGCGATGGATTCGAGTCGGCAGCCGAAGCGATTATGAGTGGATACACATCCATTATGTATGACGGCTCGCAGCTGCCACTCGCGGACAATATTCGCAGCACGCGGGAAATTGTAAAGCTGGCGCATGCCTGCGGCATTCCTGTCGAAGCGGAAATCGGAGCCGTCGGATATACGGATCCGTCCATGAATGTGGAGGCTAGACTGACAGCACCAGGCGAAGCAAAGGTGTTTGCGGAAGAGACTGGTGTCGACACACTGGCAGTGGCGATCGGAACGCTGCACCGGATGGAAGAACAGTCCGCACCGATCGATTACGAACGGCTCGCGGAGATTGAGCGCGTCGTATCGGTGCCACTCGTGCTGCATGGATCGACAGGAGTGAAGGACGATGATTTGCGCAGGCTTGCGGCTACACGCATCAGCAAGGTCAATATCGGTACGGCACTCCGCATGGCGTTCGGCAAGACACTGCGCAGCGAAATACTGAACAAACCAAATGAGTTCGACCGCGTTGCCTTATTCGCCCGTCCGATGGAAGCGGTGAAGGAAGCGGCCAAACAGAAGATGCTGCTGCTGAATGCCCATCAAGCTTTGAATGTGTAACTCTTTTGAACGTATAAAAGGAACGGTTTGCTAGGTTCACATCCGGATTTCAGATGTTCTTTACTATATATGAAATGACGAGAGGAGAATGGAACATGACAGAAGCAATCACCATTCGCAACTATGTCGGGGGACAATGGAAGGAATCAACATCAGGTAAAACGGAACCGGTATACAATCCGGCTACGGGCGACATTATCGGGCATGTCCCGTTGTCCAGCATGGAAGAATTGAATGAAGCGGTAGCTGTGGCTGCGGAAGCGTTCCGCACATGGTCGCGTACTGCTGTTCCGCGTCGGGCGCGCATCATGTTCAAGTATCAGCAGCTTCTCGTTGAGCATTGGGATGAGCTGGCCAAGCTGATTACGCTTGAGAACGGCAAAAATTTCAAAGAAGCACACGGTGAAGTGCAACGAGGCATCGAATGCGTGGAATTCGCAGCCGGTGCACCAACGCTCATGATGGGCAAGCAGCTGCCGGACATTGCTACCAACATTGAATCCGGTATGTACCGTTATCCAATCGGTGTCGTTGGCGGCATTACCCCGTTCAACTTCCCGATGATGGTGCCGTGCTGGATGTTCCCGCTGGCGATCGCTTGCGGCAACACGTTCGTATTGAAGCCTTCCGAGCGTACTCCTCTTCTGGCTTGCCGTTTGGCGGAGCTCATGGAAGAAGCGGGCTTGCCGAAGGGCGTTCTGAATATTGTCCATGGGGCGCATGATGTCGTGAATGGATTGCTTGATCATAAGCAGGTGAAGGCGATCTCCTTCGTTGGCTCCCAGCCAGTCGGCGAATATGTGTACAAGCGCGGCACTGCCAACTTGAAGCGCGTGCAAGCCTTGACCGGAGCCAAGAACCACTCGATCGTAATGGAAGACGCGAATTTGGAGAACGCTACGACGCAAATTATCAATGCAGCATTCGGTTCGGCCGGAGAACGCTGCATGGCCTGCTCAGTTGTGCTCGTGCAGGAATCGGTTGCGGACGAGTTCGTTGCACAGCTTGTGAAGGCTTCTGATGAGCTTATTATTGGCAATGGCGAACGCGATGACGTGTTCCTTGGGCCAGTCATTCGCGAAGGTCATAAGGAGAGAGCGATCGGTTACATTGATGCTGGCGTGCAGGAGGGGGCCAAGCTTGTGCGCGATGGCCGCCAGGACGCAGAAACCAATGGCGATGGCTTCTTCATGGGGCCGACGATTTTCGATGAAGTGACACAGCAAATGAAGATTTGGCAGGATGAGATTTTTGCGCCGGTATTGTCAATTGTGCGTGTAAAGGATATCGATGAGGCAATCGCTTGGGCGAATGAATCGCGGTTTGCGAACGGTGCCTGCATCTTCACGTCGAGCGGCGCTTATATGAGACAATTCCGTGAGCATATCGATGCAGGGATGCTCGGTGTAAACGTTGGCGTCCCAGCACCGATGGCCTTCTTCCCGTTCTCTGGTTACAAGGATTCCTTCTATGGGGATTTGCATGCGAACGGCACGGACGGAGTAGAGTTCTATACCCGCAAAAAGATGGTCACTACGCGCTGGTAAGGATGGTGTTCGGGATGGAAACGATCCGTTTAACAATGGCGCAGGCACTCGTCAAGTTCCTGGATCAGCAGTATGTGGAGTTTGACGGTGTGGAGCAGCGCTTCATTAAAGGCGTATTTACGATATTTGGTCACGGCAATGTGCTTGGATTGGGCCAAGCGCTCGAAGAGAACTGCGGCGGCTTGGAAGTATACCAAGGGCGCAATGAGCAGGGGATGGCTCAGGCTGCCGTCGCATTTGCCAAGCAGATGCGGCGCAAGCAAATATGCGCCTGCACCTCCTCTGTCGGGCCGGGCGCAGCCAACATGATAACCGCTGCGGCAACGGCGACGGCGAATCAAATTCCGGTGCTGCTGCTTCCGGGAGACACGTTCGCCTCTCGCCAGCCCGATCCGGTGCTGCAGCAAATTGAGCAGCCACATGATCTTACCATATCGACGAATGATGCTTTTCGTCCGGTAAGCAAGTATTGGGATCGAATCGTGCGTCCAGAGCAGCTAATGACGGCACTGATTCAAGCAATGCGGGTGCTGACCAATCCGGCCGACACCGGTGCCGTTACGCTGGCATTGCCGCAGGACGTACAGGGGGAGGCATATGATTATCCAGTCTCTTTCTTCGAGAAGCGGGTGCATCGGATCGATCGGCGGCCTGCATCAGCGGCGCAGCTTGAAGATGCGGTTCGCCTCATCGCTCGCAAACGCAAGCCGCTGCTTATCTGCGGCGGAGGCGTTCGCTACTCCGAAGCGGGAGATGCACTGGCGGCATTCGCGGAAGCCTTCCATATTCCGTTGGCTGAGACGCAGGCGGGCAAGAGCGCGATCGCAAGCTCTCATCCGCTTAATCTGGGCGGCATCGGAGTTACAGGCAATTCGGCTGCGAATGCGATAGCCAAGGATGCGGATCTCATTATTGGGGTTGGCACCCGCTTTACTGATTTTACGACAGGTTCTAAGGAACTGTTCGGCAATCCTGATATAGATGTTGTGACGGTGAATGTATCCGAATTCCAAGCGATTAAGCTGGATGCAACTCCGATAGTGGCTGACGCAAAAGTGGGATTGGAGGAGCTTCATCAGCGGCTTCAATCCCTGGATTACCGTTCAGCCTATACAGGGGAGATTCAAGAAGCGCGCGACGCTTGGGATAAGGAATGGCAGCGCTTGGCTGGCATTCAGTACGTACAAGGCGCAGGTTCATTTACTCCAGAAATTGAGGGCCATTTGGATGAGGCACTGCCAGAATACGCGGCGGCGCTTGGCAGCAGCCTGACGCAGACACAGGTTGTGGCCGCCTTGAACCAACTGCTCGGCGACAATGCGATTGTTGTGGGCGCAGCCGGCAGCCTTCCAGGGGATTTGCAGCGGATGTGGCGGGCTGAGACACCGCATTCGTACCATATGGAATATGGCTACTCATGTATGGGATACGAAATTGCAGGCGCGCTTGGCGTGAAGATGGCGGAGCCGGAGCGAGAGGTATACGCTTTTACCGGTGATGGCAGTTACTTAATGCTTCACTCTGAGCTGCTGACGAGCATTCAAGAGGGACGGAAAATTAACGTCCTGCTATTCGACAATAATGGTTTCGGATGTATTAACAATTTACAGATGGGCAACGGCATGGGCAGCTTCGGCACGGAGTTCCGTTCGCGTAACCCGTATACGGGCAAGCTGGACGGGCCTCTTGTCGGCATCGATTTTGCGCTTAGTGCCTCGGGGTACGGAGCCGTTACGTATTCGGTACGCACCATGAAGGAGCTCGAACAGGCCGTGATGGCAGCTAAGCGCCAGAAGGAATCGACGTTGATCGATATTAAGGTGCTCCCGAAGACGATGACCCATGGCTATGATGCATGGTGGAATGTCGGCGTAGCAGAGGTGTCGGACAAGAAGGCAATTGCCCAAGCCTATGATGAGCGGCGCCAATCCCTGAGCCAGGCACGACCATATTAGCCAATCCTCTCGTATATTCGATGGCAAGTTCGACGGCAATAACCTTTATTAACATGTCACAGAGCAGGAAACAGCAGTAATGGAGCAGGCGGTGGACAGTCGGGCACTGTATTTCGTAGGTGGAAGTTGCATGGAATGTTCGATGTTCAGAGCGCTTGACGGGCAGCAGAGGTTGGAAGGTTGTTTTTTAGAACCTAGCTTTGCGAGGTGTTCGAGCTGCCCTTCGAAGCTGATCCGCCTGCCTCCATGAATCTTAATTATGACTTCTGGGGAGGAATGGGCATGTTTGCAGCAGAGAGTGTGAAGATTGGGATTGCTCCTATCGGTTGGACGAACGATGATATGCCTGAATTAGGCGGAGGAAATACATTCGAGCAATGCGTGAGCGAAATGGCGCTCGCTGGGTTTGCCGGCACGGAAATCGGCAATAAGTATCCTCGTGAAGTTGAGGTACTGCGGAAGGCGCTGCATCTGAGGAATCTGGAGGTAGCGAGTGCCTGGTTTAGCGCTTACCTGACTGTGAAGCCGCTTGGAGAAACGGTAGAGGCATTTATTCAACACCGTGACTTTTTGCATGCGATGGGCTCGAAGGTCATTGTTGTATCCGAGCAGGGACACAGCATTCAGGGAGAAATGGATACTCCGCTTTTTGATAATAAGCCGATATTCAACAACGAAGATTGGAAGCGCTTAACTGAGGGGCTTCATCGATTGGGAGAGCTCGCTCGGGCCATGGATATGCACCTTGTGTACCATCATCATATGGGAACTGGCGTTCAGACAACGGTGGAAATCGAGCGACTGATGGCTAGCACAGATCCGGAGCTGGTGTCCTTGCTGTATGATACAGGCCACCTTGTATTTTCCGGAGAGAATCCCCTATACATATTGAATCGTTATATGGATCGCATTAAGCATGTTCACTTGAAGGATGTGCGCAAGGATGTGGCGCGCCGCGTAATTGAAGAAAAGCTCAGCTTCCTGCAGGCGGTAAAGGAAGGGGTATTCACGGTTCCCGGAGATGGATGCATTCCCTTCGAACCGGTGTTCCAATCGCTTGCAACGGCTGGATACCGCGGTTGGATGCTGGTGGAAGCGGAGCAGGATCCTGCTCGGGCGAATCCGCTCGAATACGCAATGAAGGCTAGACAGTATATTTTGCAGCAAGCGGGCGTATAAACGGAGGGACGAACAGATGAAACAGGGCAAACAGATATCGGTAGGTCTTGTAGGCTTAGGAAGACTCGGGCGGCAGCACGCGGATAATTTGGCGCATCGCATTCCGAATTGCAAATTGATGGCCGTATGCAGTGTGATACCGGAAGAGGTGGAGGAAGCTCAACAAGAGCTGAATGTCCCTTACGGGTATACGAATTATGAGGATATGCTGCGCAATCAAGAACTGGACGCCATTTTTATTGCTTCTCCATCTTCTTATCATTGCGAACAGATTGAGCAGGCGCTGGAAGCTGGGTTTCACGTATTCAGTGAGAAGCCGCTTGGGCTGTACATGGAGGAAGCGCTGCGCGTGCGGAAGGCTGTTCGCAAGCATCCGAATCAGGTGTTCATGCTTGGTTTTATGCGCAGATATGACCGCTCTTATGCGTATGCGAAGAAACAAATTGAAGCGGGTGCGATTGGCGAACCCGTGCTGATTCGCTGTTATGGGATCGATCCGGCACAAGCGATGCCTGGCTTCATGCAATTTGCCAAGAGCAACTATAGCGGGGGTTTGTTCCTCGATATGGCAATTCATGATTTGGATTTGGCTCGGTGGTATTTGGGCGTGGAAGCGGAACGCGTGTGGGCAATCGGCGGTTCTCATCGATATACCGAGCTTGCGGAGCTGAACGATGCAGAAACTGGAGCAGCACTTGTACAATTTGCAGACAATAAGATGGGGATATTTGTAGCGGGTCGCAATTGTGCGCACGGCTATCATATCGAGACAGAAATTATAGGTACGCAAGGATCACTGCGCATCGGGACTGTACCAGAGAAAAATCAAGTCATGATTCTCGATGATCGGGGTGTCGTGAGAGAGTGCGCAAATGGATTCCTTGAACGGTTTGAACAGGCTTATATGAATGAAGCAGTTGAATTTGTACAGGCAATCCTCGAGGGAAGACAACCGAAAGTAACAGTAGAGGATGGGGTGCTGTCGACCGCGCTTGGGTATGCATGCAAGGAGTCATTTGAAAGCGGCCAACTGGTTGACGTTCGAATGCCTGCTGCTATGACTGCCATCAAGTAAGAATGGGATTTCGTAATCCTTCTCGGTGCCATCAGTCCCATTTACTAGAACTAGCAATGATAAGCACAAGATTTCTCTATGCATAGAGGAGGGCTTTCATGACTTACATCACGGTCATCACCTTTTTACTGTATACTGGAATTGTTGCCTGGTACTCATGGTACAAGACGCGCAGTGTGGATTTGAACAGCTCGGATGGATACTTTCTGGGCGGGCGCAGCTTGACAGGCATTGTAATCGCTTTCTCGCTGCTGTTGACGAACTTATCGACGGAGCAAATGGTTGGATTGAATGGGCAAAGCTATGCAACTTCCATGGTTGTCATGGCTTGGGAGGTAACTTCGCCGATCGCGCTCATCTTTATGGCATTTATCTTCTTGCCGCGTTATTTGAAGTCAGGGATTACGACAATCCCGGATTTTCTGGAACAGCGCTATGATTTGCGTACGCGTCAGATTATCTCGATTTTGTTTTTGCTTGGATATGCTGTTGCTTATTTGCCTACCGTGCTCTATTCTGGTGCACTTGTGCTTGATACGATTTTTAATATTTCGGCTCGATTTGATCTGAGTGATTTCAATATTATATTGGTTGTATCTCTTGCGATTGGGATTACAGGGATTGCTTACGTGGTACTAGGCGGTCTGCGCGCATGTGCACTGTCGGATACGCTGAATGGAGTCGGCCTTATTGTCGGTGGTCTGCTCATTACCGTGCTTGGTCTGGTTGCACTCGGAGGAGGCAATTTGTTCGATGGGGTCAGCACACTGCTGCATAAAGAACCCGAGAAGTTGAACTCCATTGGTGACAGTTCTTCGCCAGTTCCTTGGGTGACGATCTGCGCAGGGCTTCTCTTCAACAATTTATTCTATTGGTGTACGAATCAGGCGATCGTTCAGCGGACGCTGGGCGCCAAAAACTTGAAGGAAGGCCAAAAGGGCGTGCTGTATGCCGGCATGTTCAAAATTTTCGGAGCATTCTATCTCGTTCTTCCGGGCATTATTGCCTATCATCTCTTTAACAATTCGCTTAGCAATGCGGATATGGCCTATCCATCACTTGTTATTGAGGTTCTTCCGACGTTACTGTCTGGATTTTTCGCGGCCGTGTTGTTCGGTGCGATATTAAGCTCATTTAATGGGGCGCTCAACAGTTCGTTAACCTTGTTCACCTTGGATATTTACAAGCCGATATTCAAGCCGAACGCGACGGATCAGCAGCTCGTGAAGGCAGGCAGAATCTTTGCCGTCGCGCTTGGTCTTATTGCAGTAGCTGTTGCACCCTTTATTCTGTATGCGCCTTCAGGATTGTATTACTACTTGCAGGAGATGTTCGGATTTTATAACATCCCGATCATTGCCGCTGTCGTTGTCGGCTTCTTTAGCAAGAAGGTACCGGCAATTGCGCCTAAAATAGCATTGGTTGTCCATATTGTACTCTATACCCTGTCCAAATTCTTTTTGGGTACGCTCAACTTCCTGTACATTTTAAGTGTATTGTTCCCAGTCTGCGTGTTAGTCATGCTGCTCGTCGGGAAATGGAAACCGCGCGAACAGGATTTCGAGCTGTTTGAATCAGGCAAGGTGGATTTGACGCCATGGAAGCATGCGAAGGCATTTACCGTCGTCATGATCGTGCTTATGATCGCTGTTTACATTCTATTCTCTCCATTAGGAATAGCTGCTTAATAGGGAGAGAGGAGTCTATCTTCTAGTACTATGAATAAGGGGTTAGCCTGAGAAAAGGAGCTTGGGAGTTTGGGATTCCATGCTAAGTGTGGGCTGCCCCTTCTCTAGTAAGTGGTGTCATCATTATCCTAAGTATCCCTATTATTAATAGAAGGAGTTAGAGGAGAAACATGGCTGGGATAAACAAATTCAAAAAAAGAGGTTGCATTCTTTTAAGTAGCTATGGTATATTCTAATTCCTGCTTCGCTAAGAGGTGGGCAACAACAAATGAAAACAACTTAAAAACAAGTTGAAAAAAGTTGTTGACTTCGAATGAACGAAGTGATAAGATATAAAAGTCGCCGCTGACAAAGCGGTGAGAAAAAGAAAGTAACTAAGAAATTGGTTGCTGACTGAAATTGTTCTTTGAAAACTGAACAACGAGCAACGTTTGTGAATGAGGTAGCAATACCTCGTCAAAAGATATGAGCAGTTCAAACTTAACTTTAACGGAGAGTTTGATCCTGGCTCAGGACGAACGCTGGCGGCGTGCCTAATACATGCAAGTCGAGCGGACTTGATGGAGTGCTTGCACTCCTGATGGTTAGCGGCGGACGGGTGAGTAACACGTAGGTAACCTGCCCATAAGACTGGGATAACCCACGGAAACGTGAGCTAATACCAGATAGGCATTTTCCTCGCATGAGGGAGATGAGAAAGGCGGAGCAATCTGCCACTTATGGATGGACCTGCGGCGCATTAGCTAGTTGGTAAGGTAACGGCTTACCAAGGCGACGATGCGTAGCCGACCTGAGAGGGTGATCGGCCACACTGGGACTGAGACACGGCCCAGACTCCTACGGGAGGCAGCAGTAGGGAATCTTCCGCAATGGACGAAAGTCTGACGGAGCA
>Ga0102589_1006043_pt1 | contig 10183 bp, 13 predicted proteins | sample AraplaMF_Col_mLB_FD_76858 | JGI IMG/M metagenome (GOLD analysis project Ga0102589, IMG submission 76858) | Arabidopsis root microbial communities from the University of North Carolina, USA - plate scrape MF_Col_mLB | ecosystem: Host-associated > Plants > Roots > Endosphere | place: USA... | reverse complement strand
GATTACAAACCTAATATCGAAGGTTAACCGTTAAGATTTACTAAGAATGTGATTCCGTTCCACCTTACTGCTCCTAGGCGAGTTCAGGATGTCATTTGACTATGTCGCACCAACCCATAGCTCTCTGTACAAATACATGACCTTACTACTCCTATTCAATGCATTTTAATATTTAGAATATATTTTCTTTTGAAATTAATATGAAGTATATCGGTTATATTTATAACTGTCAAGGGCTATATTAAAATTTGATGAGAAACCTTTTTATTATCCTTCGTCAGACAAAGCATCATCGTAATCCTGTAATTCTTCCATAATTTCTTTTAACCGGTCAATATTATTTATAAATTCGCCGTAAGAAATTTCTTGGTAATCGAAAATTCCCTCACCGTATTCATCGCTATCAAACATTTTCACTTCCGCACCTAACTTCAACAAGTTATCAACTAATTCCTTTAAATCTTCCATATCATCAATATCATTTGCATCTGTTTCGGCAAAAAAATCTTTGTTTTCAATTTTATTTTTTATCTCTGTAATTCCTAAACCGGTGTACTTTCTTAATGGTACTACACATTTACTAAATAAACCATTAGAGCTTATTTTAATTGCCATTTTACTCATCTATTATTCTCCTTTCCATTAAAATTCTTCTAAATAGTTTGGATTAACAGGTTTACCAGGTGCATTTTTACTATACCTTCCGCCATGCCACCAATTTTCAAATGATTTCCACCAGCTACTTGATCAGGATTATGAAGAGCTGCTTGTGTCTTCATCCATTTTTTAGCATTTTTTCAACTTCTCCTCTAGATAGCCCTTCTCTTCTAAGTTCTTTTGTTTTTTGCTTAATTGTTTTCCCTTTCAGCTTGTTGAGATGCATTTCCTTCTATTGCTCTACCTTTATCAATAAAATGCTCTCGATTTTTCTGGTACTCATATACAGTTAATTCATTCATACCTTTTTCTTAATCCTTTAACTGTCTTGCAAATTTCTCTGAATCGAATTTAGTTTTATAATTAAAGTTTATTTCAATTTCATCAATTCACGCAACGTTATCTAGCTTCCTCACTTCACCCGTACGCTTATAGTTGTTATCTCACGCTAATTTTTAATTAGGGATTTTTTCAATACACTCAACAAAAGAGATCTCAAATATGAGGTCTCTTTTGTTGAGTCTTCTTCATCTATAACTTCCTCTTTACTTATTCAATATCAGACAATCTTCCTTATTGAAATATAATAAAATCCTAACTCTCCATATACTGATAAGCCTCTTTCAGGGAATACTGTCCTCCCCCTGAGACATTTCCTACTTCAGCCATGGCGAAGCCTTTTCCCTCGCCTGGGATCCATTTGTACTCCAGTAATGTTTTTACTGCGTGCTGGATCTTTTCATTCCCCTGCAAGAAGGTTGTTTTTACGGTTGTGGCACCTTTGTTCCATAGGCTTCCGATTTTGTCGGCAAATCCTTTTGCTGTGGAGGCTACAAAGTTTACACCTTCTGTTACTTTGTGGCTGGCTGTTTTTATACCATCGACAGCTGCTTTTTAGTAGATACTTTTTATTTTCTCAATCTAACGAAATATTAACTTTTTTATTATATCTTATTTCTATACTAAGACGAAAAAAGCACTTGTTGCCTTTAGTCGACAATCAAGCGCTTTAAGTTCATATGTTTTTAAGTAGCATAAATTTGTAAATCTTGCAGTAAAAATACGATACCTTTTGTATGTCATAAAAACTACTACGTTAAAACTTACGAGTTTGTACGAGTTCATTAGTTTAATATACATTCCATGTGTTTATATTCATCACCCAGTAAAATGTCATCTCGCCTAAACTCGTACTTCGTTTTCTATTCTATCATTGCACATAGTACTCCATGATGGTACAACCATCATGAAGTACGTACCTTCTAACAGCCTATGCTTTTTTTCACTGCAAATATACTTTATTTTTTACTCATCTACATATATGCTTGTTATCTTTAACCATGCACCACAACTTTTGACATTCTCATGTGTAAAGTCACTGTAATTCATTTCGTATATTTGCTTAACCTCTTAAATTATTAATTACAATATACAAAAGTTAATAATTAAGGATTCTTCAATCCATTAATAAAATCCTTAAAGCTATTAGCTATTTTATACGTATTTTCTTCTTCACTAGAATGTGGAAAATAAAAAGAGTGATCCCAATAATATACACCATGGTTTTCAGTATCTGTAATAAGTACAATTAACCCTGAACTCGGATCATCTCCTATTATTAAACTGTTCGGTAACATATCTTCTTCAAACTCTTCATAGCATTCACTTAAATCAAAAGTTTTTTTTACACCTATACCATACAAAACATCTAAAGGGATTTCCTGATTTAATTCTTTAACAAAAAATTTACTATACCTAACTTTCGAAGTCCCTCCGTTATATTCACTTAAAAAATTTTTATAATCTTCCGGAAGTAAAAATCCTAAAAACTCTTCTAATTCTTTAATTGATTCTTCAGTTGCTTTACCAAAAGCATTTAAATTCATTTATTTCACTCCTATTTAATCTTTTAACTTCTTAGCTAATGACATTCCACCCATATGTCGAAATCTTCTGTGCATCTCTTTACTAACTTCTTGCATTGTTGTTAAATCTTGATGATGGTGCCATGTGTTTTCATCTAATTTTGGTCCATTTGGAGCTAATTCATCAGCCTTAGCAAAATCAATGTCATATCTATTAAATTCACCTATCGGAACTTCTTGTCTTACCAACCCAGCAGATTTAAAGTCGGGAAAACCTCCAGGATAAGAAACTCGATTTGGAGGAATCTCCCAATCAATATAAGTCCATATTCCTTCCTCACTAATTTCGATTTTCCCACCTTTTTTCTGCCATTTTTCAGGATCCCTAGAATATAAGGGTTTAGTAGATAATTGTTCCTCTGTAAACTTTACTATTTCTGGATTTTTACCCGTACCCTTATTTAAAACCAAAAGCGATAATTGGGTTACCAATTATCGCTTACTAAGTCAAACCATTTGATGTACTATAAAGTAACAAGTATTTTATTATCTATGATAGTTCTAAAATTGGTGTAATTCCTCATCATGTTATTACCATATGCACTAACTGCTTCATTACCATACACCATACTTTCATAGTTATCTTTAAATTCTTTTTTTATTGACTCTTCCAAACTGTCATAGTATCTTTTGATAGCTTCCTCTGCCAATTCACGTGACCCGTGCTTTAATATAAAATTAATATCTACCATATAACCCTTTTGAGGATAAAAACCCCTTTCAACAACCTCTTTTACAAAGTTGTTCAAATCATTCGTGCACCTTTCTACAATTGGCATAAATACACTATTTAACCAATTGGTGAATTCGTTAACTGTCCGCTCCCATTCTTCCTCATTTGCTATGTTCCAATATAACTGATTGCTTGGTACATTGCACTGACGTGTATTAATATGAAATATTTTATCTTTAGATTTTAAAGGAAGAATTGCGCATTCACCATAAAATACTACATTTTTATCAGATATATTATTCCAACTTGTATAAAAGAATACCTTATAAATGAAATTTTCATCTTTTTTACTCATCCAATGACCCGACTTAGAATATTTCCAACCATTATCTAAATACTTTTCAGATATTAGATTACATACGCGCTCAAATGCTTTATTCGCTTTCATATTACATCTCCAATTCAAACTACCTAAGATTCATATATTTTAAACTCAATCCTCAAATCTTGAGTATTCTTCCTAAAAACCTCTAATAATTTATTACAATTTTCAGTCGGTTTATATTTAAATCTTAAATCAATTATAAAGCCATCTACTAACTTAGCATCCGGATAAACACTATAGATTTGCCCACTTTCAATAAAAGATACATAGGCATTAATTTTATCTTGTAACAATGCTAAGTGCTGAAGTTCATCTTCCCAATCTAAATGATCTGCAATCATTAATGCTAACTTATTTTCACCCATACTCTTGCCAATTCCATCTATCTTATTTTTGTCTAATATCGACACTTATCTCTCACCTCATTTATTCATCAAAATAAGTTGTCCCTTCAGGACGAACAATTTGCGGTCGTGTTCCACTAGGCACTTCGTATCCCCCTGAAAAATCTCCCTTTCCTTCACCTACGACTGCCCCACCAGAATTCTTCAATTCAGGGAATCCCTTTCCTTGATTAGTAGTATATGGAGCAGTAGCGGAACTTTTATATTCTTGTATAATAACATTCCCATATTCATCAGATGCAATTGCGTCAACTCTCACCTTAGTTCCTTCATGCGTAACAATGGTTATTTCTCGTTGAGCATTTTCATACTGCTGTGAAAATAGATTAAAACTTTCATCAGAAAATTCTTGCCCCTGCTCTTTAAGTGATGCCCATTTTTCACTTGCTTCTTTCCACTCCAGTGGCTCTTTAGGCGCTTCACCATTCTTATATTTCCTTTCACAATATACATCATACTTCGTTTGCAACTCAGCATCTTTAAACCTACCGGTATTATCAAGTAAATCAGAATTCCCTTTTCCAACTTTACCCGTACCCTTAACAACCTTACTCTCCATATACTGATAAGCCTCTTTCAGAGAATACTGTCCTCCTCCTGAGACATTTCCTACTCCAGCCATGGCGAAGCCTTTTCCCTCGCCTGGGATCCATTTGTACTCCAGTAATGTTTTTACTGCGTGCTGGATCTTTTCATTCCCCTACAAGAAGGTTGTTTTTACGGTTGTGGCACCTTTGTTCCATAGACTTCCGATTTTATCGGCAAAGCCTTTTGCTGTCGAGGCTACAAAGTTTACTCCCTCTTTTACTTTGTGGCTGGCTGTTTTTATGCCATCAACAGCTGCTTTTCCAGCTTTTCCGGCTACCATTGTTACGCCTTCGCCTAGTCTTTTTCCTGCTTTTACAATCGTCTTCCCAAAGCTAGAAGCGACATACTTTATTCCTTTTCCAGCAAGACTCGCGACTTTTCCGATAGGAACAAAGTTTAGGAGTGTTCATCCTGCAGCGATGAGTCTTTCTTTTGTTGATAATTCTTTTCCTGTAATAGGGTCTTTACCGGTAACTGCACGAATTGCATCATTTACTCCAATGAATTCAGCTGCTCCTTCTATTCCTTTTTCCCACCATGATTTTTCATGTTTCTTTTCTTTTGTATGGGTTTCTTTCAATTTTTCGGTTTGTTTCTTTTGATATTCTTCATCTGCTTGGCGAAACTTTTGAGCAATACGCCGTAATTCTTTTTCTGTAACTTGTAAGTTACGTATGTAAGATTCCATGAGTCTCATTGATCTCATATATTCCCCGTAAAAATGTTGACTCGTTGCTCCTTACCATTGCATTTGAATACTAAACATAGATTGATTGAGATTTTGTTGTATATTCTGGCTGTGTGTTTGCATCTCTGATATGTTTTGGCAATTTGTTCGAGTTGTTCAGGTTTGACCTGGATCTCCAAACCTTCCTCTTTTTTATACCAAAAAGAAATAGAACTGCATCAATTTTCACTTATTCTCTTTAGAGAAAACATCAAAAATACTGTCATCACAAATCGCTTCAATTTCTTCCTTTACAAATAATTTTTGAAATTTTGTTCCTGGGTTCAATATGACATTTGCCTCTAAATCTATCGTCTTCAATAATTCAACTGCATTCATTGAGACATACGGACATTCTTCTGGAATAACCATTTCTAAATGCCTTAAATCTGAATACAGTGGTAACATTAATCCTTCTTCCATTTCAAAATAATGAATTAGCAATTGTGTATTATCAGTTGAAACCAAATCCCCTTCTTCATCTACAGTTGTATCTCCCTCGACAGAAGCTACAACGTATAAATTTGATTTCTGTAATATCTCATAAAAAGGTAGAAATATCCTGTCCCTTTTCCTGACATGTTTCAAATAAGTTTAATAATTTCATACCAAGAAATTTCGCAGCGATTTCACCATGAAAAGACATTCCTACACCATCACATAATACAAATATGAAACTAGTTCCATTATCTTGAAATACCAGAAAGTCTTGTCCACTCTCATTTAATTCCTGTGTTTCTTTAGCTCTTACGTAACTATATCGATAAGTAAAATGTTTACTATTCTTTTCTTGTAATACCGTTTCTTTCTCTTGCGACAGGATATATTTCACCATACTTATCCCTCCTATCGAACTGGCGTTGCAGCAGACATTTGAAATCCAAGTGATACTAAATCCGCATTTGTACCAGGAAACATCATCACCGCACCATCTGCAATATGGAAACCATGTTCAGTCATCATCTCACGATAGCTTCGAGGGATAGGCGATGAAAGTCTTTGCAACTTTGCACCATACTCATCTGTAATTTCTGTATTTGGCATAATCCCTTGCCACTTCTTTATGCTAGTAATTTGGTCTTGCATAATTTCATCTGAAATAAAAATGTTTTCAATTAGTACATTTCCATCAGGTACAGACATCTCCATAATTCTTCGCACAATTAATTCTGGATCTTCACCAGTTGAAGCCCCGTCTGTCATATGACAGACAACAGGAGCTGGTCCATCTTGTAAATTTGGTAATTCCTTCTGTAATAACTTCTCCACTACAGAAAAAGCTTTTGCTGTATCAGTTAAGCGATGCGTTTGGATTTTTTCTAGCGGACGCAGTCTTGCTACTTCGTCGATTGTTTTCACCCCACCCAATAAATCAAAAACATGATCACTATAGGCTAAAATAGACAATTTATACCTCGGGAGCAAACGACTACCTTTCGTTGAACGGAATACCATTTGGCGAATTGCTAAAGAAAGAGCATCCGTTACAATATCAATTCTTCTTTTTTCTTCCCCCCCTGCATCCATCATTTGATTCATTGATGCGCTTACATCAAGAAGATAAATTATATACGCTGGTGTTTGTTGTGTTGCTTGTGTTTGATATAGCATGTTTCATACCCTTCCATACATTATTATATGAACTATTTTTATATTCATATTTTATTATAACTTATGAATTTTCTTTTTCTCAATTCATTATAAAATTTTCTTGATATAATTTACATTTTTTCACACAAAAATCCATTATTATCTCCTTTAACTTATGTTGAAATGCATAAAACCCTTCTATAATATAGAAGGGTTTTAATGTTATGGTATAAGACGTGTACAATCTCTCGGAAAAGCGCTCGCCTCTCGTACGTTTGTTAATTCTAAAAGTTTATATACGATCCTTTCTAATCCAATTCCAAAACCGCCATGCGGTGGACAACCATATCGGAATGTATTTAAATAAGATTGAAATTTCTCTGGATGTAATCCTTTTTCTTTAAAAGATGCGAGTAACATTTCATGATTATGAATACGCTGTGCACCTGACGTTATTTCTAATCCTTTATATATTAGATCAAATGAATCCGTTATGGCTTCGTTCTCCTTATTCGGCATTGTATACATCGGTCGCGCTTCTTTCGGATAATGTGTAATAAAGACAAATTCACTATTATATGTTTCCTTCACATATTTCCCTAATAACTTTTCACCTTCTGTATCTAAATCCCCAATCGGCGATTCTTTCCGGTATTTATTTTTCAAAATATCTTGTGCTTCTAACAATGTGATTTTAGGAATTTCAGTAATGACAGGTACTTCTATTTGGAGTAGTTGTAATTCTTTTTCGCAATTTTTTGCTACTTGTTGAAACATATATCGTAAAACATCCGTTTCTAATTGCATCACTTCATAAAAATCATGAATAAATCCAAGTTCTACGTCTAACGATATATATTCATTCAAATGACGGGAAGAATTATGGTGTTCCGCTCTGTAAACAGGTGCAACTTCAAAAACACGTTCTAACCCTCCAGCTACCATCATTTGTTTATAAAACTGTGGTGATTGCGCTAAATAAGCTTCTTTTTGGAAGTATGGAAGCTTAAAAACATTCGCTCCTCCTTCTGCCCCTTGCGAAACAATTTTTGGAGTAAATATACGTGTGAAATCGTTCTCTATAAGAAATTCACTAAAGCTCTGAACAAGTGTAGATTTCACTTTAAATATCGCCGCGATTCGCTCATGTCTTAATGATAATACCCGCTCATTCAGTAGTTGATCTAAGCCAACTTGTAACTTCTTTTTATTCATTTCAAATGGAAGTGGTTCTGCGCCATTTAATATTTTCACTTCATGTGCAAGCACTTCAACCCCTAATTCTGTTTTCGAAGTCTCTACTATTTGACCAACTATTTGAACGACACTTTCCACATCTACTTTATATCCAGCTAACCCGTTTTCTAATACACATTGAATAACTCCCGTTCGGTCCCGTAATAATAAAAAACTAACATTACCTAGATGACGAACCTTTTTTACCCATCCTTGAAGTAATACAACCTTTCCGCTTTGTTCCTTACATTCTTTTGTGAGTGAACGCTTCATTATTGCATCCATTACATTTCCCTCCATTAATTTTATTTTTATTTACGTTATTGTTGTCATCGTCATCATCCACGGTCACTCACCTCCTTTCAAAGAATACAAAAATCCGCCCCTATAAATAGGGACGGATTTTTCCGCGGTACCACCCAAATTGTCATAATGACCATCTTAGCCCTGATAACGGTAGGTACCGTTTGCTTTTACTAATTATCACGTTCAAAGCAACACTCACAGGTGTCTTTCCATCATGCGGTATCGCAATCTTCCCAGCAACCGATTGCTCTCTGTAGACCTTTGCATCATGTACTTTTCCTGTTCATCACTTTTTATATTTACAGAGTATTCTATCTCTTCTCTTTGTAAAACGCAAGCCCTTTTAGAAAATATTGCGACTTTTCACTAAACAGACACCTTCTAAGAGTATGTAATATGAACATTGAACTCTATACAATTATCATTTGACAACTTAGAAATATTTTATCCTTCTCAAATTCTTTCAATTGTACTTATTTTTTCCATTTTATTACATAAATTCCGTATTTCCCACACATATTATTACTAAATTTTTATCGGAGGTGTACATATGAAAAAAATAATAAGTTTCTTTCTCCTTTTGTTATGCCTAATTGTAGTGAATGAAACGCATGCTTATTCACCAAAATCTTTACCAATCTCTCAAAACTCTGATCAATGGCAAGTGAATATTGATGAACCGAAAAAAACAAACAAAAATATGCTTCAAGCTAAACAAAATGAATTTCAAACATATCAATTTTCAGTAAAGAATGTTGGAGAAAACGAAGTATATAACGTACAAGTTGAAGTCTTCCGCAATGAACCAAATATGAAAACAAAATATGAACTCTTTTCCCTAAAAGAAAGTCGTCTAGCGAGTGGAAAAACTGGATTTAGACACGCTAACTTCCCTGTTTCTACAAAATCAGATGAGGTTGACGTATTAATCACTTGGCAAGAGCATCCTTTCCGATCTATGCGAAACGGCCAAAAAATTGAGTCTAGAAAATTTAAAGAGCATTTTGTTTTTAAAGAAGCAGTAAAGTAAACTTATCGGTATATGTACATTATTACCGATACCAATAATTTTTCCAGTACCAGTCCTTAAGCAAATTAAAAAGTCGTGGCTTATAAACGCCACGACTTTTTATATTAATTCGTACTAATTCCTCTCGCTGCCCAAATACGATCGATTTCAGCAGCATGTTGCCCGCCGTATAAAAGAGCATCTGCTTGCTTAATCGCTTTCGCTCCATCACGGAATTTAGCATTTGGCGTTAATGACCAATGTGATTGTAAAATAATTTTTGTTGCTACATCACGTCCAAAAGACTGCGCCATTTCGTATTGACCTTGAGCCCAAATTTCCCCATCATTATGCACTTCATTCGTTATATCTTTCGGGTATACTTTATTCGTATCTAATCGGCGTAAGCACGTCGGATCTGAACTAGAATAAGCAGTCGCATCCCATTCTCCAACACATGCTTTCCCGTATCCTGTCGTTGATACCGCATCTTCATACGTAGCACCTAGGAAATCTCCAAACCCTTCTCCCATCGCTCCACCTTCTGGTGAACTTCCGAAGCCTGGTACTTGATTATCTTGAATAGAATGACCATATTCATGCGCGATAATGCCCGCATCTTCTGCGTCATCTACACCGCCAGTACCAAAAGTTAAAGCTTTCGTTGATGGAGAATAGAATGA
>Ga0102589_1006042_pt1 | contig 10184 bp, 9 predicted proteins | sample AraplaMF_Col_mLB_FD_76858 | JGI IMG/M metagenome (GOLD analysis project Ga0102589, IMG submission 76858) | Arabidopsis root microbial communities from the University of North Carolina, USA - plate scrape MF_Col_mLB | ecosystem: Host-associated > Plants > Roots > Endosphere | place: USA... | reverse complement strand
ATTCCACGAAATCCATTTGGAGGAGAAGGGTCTGGCCGCCTGTGTTCCGTACGTATTAAATAAGTCGGAGAAGACATGGTAACAAGTCGATAGAAGGACCCAAAAGCCAAGATGAAAGATCGCAGCGCTTCCCCATGCAAAGCCCCATAAGAAGGAGAAAATCCCCGTAATCAGGACTGTCCATAGGAGGAGGAAAGGGAGGGAATGTGTAATGCCGCGGTGATGACGAATGTACAAAGTGTTGCTCTTGAGTCGAAGAAATCCATCGAAATCAGGCGCTTGCCCTGCAATGACTGCGCCAAAGAATACGGCAGATGCCAGAGCAGGATCCGCTGCGACAGCGGGATCGATATAGGATAGGCCTGCAATACCAAGGCCCATAACAAGATGTGTGCCTGTATCCAAATCGTTCTCTCCTTCATGATGATGTTCTATTCAATATTTACCATATTTAAACTTATTATGAACGGAAATACATATTAATATGAGCAAAGTCGTCGATTACTTCCTAAATCCTATCAATGTATTGTCAAATTGATGAACTGTGACGGCGAACATTGTCAAACATCGAATGCATTTGATATGATAAATCTCACAGTAGTGTAATTGTAATTATTAGAGGAGGATCTTCAAACGTGGATAAACAGTTGAGTTACCAAGCTCCTTCTTCCGACTCGGCACCCCTTTCTCAAGTTTCGATACAAGCAGGCTCCTGGAAAGACTTTATTAATGTGATTAAGCCTGGGATTTTACGTTCGAATTTGATTGCTGCATTCGGCGGTTTCTGGCTAGCATCGCAATGGGATATTAACTTTGTCAGTCTCGTCTGGATGTTGCTTGGTACAACGCTTGTTATGGCTTCTTCTTGTGCTTTTAACAATTATTACGATCGTGAATTGGATATGAAAATGACACGCACACGTGACCGCGCGCTTCCAACAGGCCGATTAACACCGACTGTTGTGTTATGGTATTCCATTGTGCTTGGGGTTCTCGGGCTTGCCGTCCTCTTCGTATTCACGAACGTATTAGCAGGTGTACTTGGTCTTGTCGGAATGTTGGTATATGGTGGAATTTATACGTTATGGCTTAAACGTACTTCGACATGGAGCACATCCGTGGGTGCAATTTCGGGGGCCATGCCACCGGTTATCGGGTATGTTGCAGTAACGAACGCTATAGATATGGGGGCGATCTTGTTATTCGCTCTGTTGTTCTTATGGCAGCCGCCGCATTTCTGGGCGCTAGGCATCCGTAGAGTGGAAGAATATCGTGCTGCGGGTTTCCCGTTATTACCTGTTGTCAAAGGTATTCGCCGCACGAAGTTCCAGATGATTCCTTATGTCGCGTTGCTCGTGCTTGTATCCATCTTATTCTATGTATATGGATATGTCGGTTGGATCTTTTTGTGCGTTGCAACATTACTTTCCGCGGCATGGTTATTCATGACTTTTAGCGGATTTAAGGCAAAGGTCGACGAAATTTGGGCGAAGAAACATTTCTTCATGTCGATCAACTATCTCATGGTGGTCTTCATCATCATGATCATCGATACGGCGCATAAGTAAGGTCAGATTGTAATCAAAAATAAGAATTTAAAATATTCCGCGATAAGAACCGAGAAGGTTGGATGAAACTAGGGAATGAGGAAACGGAGCGTAGGCGAGACTACGTGAGTACCGGAATTCCCGGTTGAATTCAAGATTCGATGTCGAACTACTTCCTGAGTTCCTTCGTTAATCGTGGGATATTTTAAAAACATTAATCAGAACGGGGTTGGGTCGGGGTATTGTATATACTCCTCCAACCCCGCTTTTTCTAATTGTTGAATGATGTATTCATCAGGTGTTCCTTCAACACCCGCGTACCCACGCCTTGTATAGATTTGTTCTGCATCAGGAAACGCATCGCGTAGGATGGCTCGTATTTTTTTGCCTGATGCGTCGTTGTCCATGAACAAATAGACTGCCTCATCTCCAACCTTCCGTTTTAATTCTTCTAGACGATCTGTGCTCAAGGTGCCGTATGTGCAGAGTATGGTGATGTCAGGCGACAATAACCGCTTCAGCCGGCTACGGTCGTTCTTTCCTTCGACGATTATTATGGTCTCCATGCTGCATCCCTCGTTTCTGATCTGTATATATTCCCCGGGAAATGTCGATATTTAACAATCGGATCGTGTACCGTTTATCAATAGTGTACAGCGTTAGACAAGCTTTATGCAAAATTACACCACAAAGTGACGCTCTGAATTCAAAGCTGATTCAGGTACTTTTAGGGACACCGAACTGATAAATTATCATATAAAAAAGGCCCGCTTATCGCGAGCCAAGTGGTAGAGGAAAGAATCGCAAGTTCTCAAAAATCGAGGAGTCACAACATTATAAACGTGTAGCGCGAAGAATAATAACGAGCAAGATGAACAACACCAAGATCACACCAGTTGTCGTCCCCAAACCACCGCATCCAACACCGCCTACGACAGGACCACAAGGAACGACTGGCGATACAGCTACTGGGGATATAATTCCACAATTATCGAAACCCATTTAAGTCACCTCTCTTTCAAGCTCTTGTTAGAGACAATGTTATAGTATGTGTGGAGAGGGCTATCGTGCTGTGCGAATACCTATGCCTATGAAAATGGGTGAATCCCTATTCATGCAATGTTGGCGTGAGTTGCGTGCGCGTTCTATGATGCGCAGGCAGTATGACGAGTGCGGTCATTAGAATGAAAAATGCAATAAAGTAAGGAGAGACGAAGGTGCGCAGATTTCCTGCTAATAAAGGTCCGAAAAAATAACCAATAGACGATGCGATTGACATCGTGGAGAACATCTGACCATAACGCGTGCCGCCACTCAGTTCAATAAGGTAGGAAGACATAGCTGGGAAAATGATACCTTTCGACATCCCGACAACAAAGAGAAGTACAATTAAGGGGAACGGCGTAGGAATCGCGATAACAAAAAAAGAAATGGCAAGAGACAGACTGCCGATCCATGTTCTCACATAAGGCGAAAATCGATTCAAGAACAGTAAGCTGAGTGTAAGTAAAGCGCCAAGACTGATGACGGAGAAAAAAACGCCAGCTTTCATGATGGATTCAAGTGCTTCTTTCATCAGGGGCAGCTCAAAGAACAGAATGCCTTGTGAACAGGAGATGGCAAGCGGCAAGATAAAGAATCGCCACGGCATTTGCTGTATTGGCGCATTTTCAGGGAGCGTAATCGCCTCTTGGGAATCAGTGACTGCTGCAGGTCGATCATGAATGGCAAATACGGCAATCGCTGCGACAGCAATTAAGACCCAACCCAGAACACTAAAGGCTTGAGAGAAGCCAATTTTCGCTACGAGGAGTGCCCCAGCTGCAGGAGAGACAACAGAGGCTAACGTATGGACTAGACCATTGCCAGCCATGAGCTTTCCTTGCGTGATATGATCTTGAGCAAGTCTTGCGAGGAGCGACATACAGGCAGGAGAGAGGAAGGCGAGCACGAATCCGCTGATGGAGCGGAGTATAAGCAGTTGCCAAGGATTCGTCACATGCGCTTGGAACAGAAGAATTAGACCCGCACCAAATAAACTTCCGAGAATGAAAATTCGGCTGCCGTAACGGTCTACGCCTATCCCCGCTAGTAAGTTGCCAGGCAGGTGCGTGAATGAGTAAATCCCCATCATGAGACCGATAAAGGACGGGGCGGCTCCGAGAGAAATTGCAAAAGGTGTTAATATAGGATACTGCGCATGCAGATCAAAGAAAGCGACGAATAAGAACAGGTACAGCCATATAGCAATCTTCACAGCCACTCACTCCTTAAAGGTAGTTCAAAAATCTAAGAACAATTATTTGTAATCTCCTCTGCTATCTACTTGTACGCCTCGCGGGACGAACTTATGCCCTTATTTTAATTCAAAGGTAAGATTTACGAATAAAATGGCTATCATGTATAATGTTAAGATGTGGAAAGGAGGGAATACCATGAGTCAAGAAGTAATCATGAAGTTTCTCGAAGAGAATTGGATGCTGCTTGCCGTTGCAGTCGTTGTCCTATTATTAGTCGTAAGCTTCCTGAAGACGGTATTGAAATGGGTGCTCGTAATCGGAATCATCCTTGGGGTGGCGATCTACAGCGGGTATACGATTGATGATCTTAACAAGGTTGTTACGACGGTCACAGATGATGCCGTTCAGACACTCAAAGATCAAGCGATGAACGCCATGCTGAAAGAAGCCAAAAATGCTGAATATACACAAAATGATGACGGAACTTATAGCATAAAGACAGATAACCTCGAAATCACAGGGAAAGCGAAGGAAGATAAAGTGAAGGTGTCATTCCGTGGCATATCGCTCGGCGAAATGAGCCTAAATGATGCGACGGTCAAATCGTTTATGGAGCAGGCGACCAAGTAATATTTCATTCGCTACATAGGAAACGCTTCGATGAAATTATCGAGGCGTTTTTTTGTGTGGCAAGAATCATAGTAAAGATGCAATAGAGGGGTGAAATATGGTACACTACTTCTGGTAGTTTTAACGGACATTTGGTAAAAAGGAAGGATTAACGAAGTATGAGCAATCATTCGATGGATGACCAGCAAAAACGGGAAATCACGAACCGACGGAACTTCTCTCTGCGGCTTAATATATTTTTCTTCATTTCATTTATTGTCTTCTCGGTATTAATTGTGAGACTTGCTATTTTACAATTCGTCGAAGGGCCGGAATTGAAGGCGCTCGCGGATCGTATGGGCTATAAGGAAGTCTCTATTCCTCCGATTCGGGGATCGATTTATGATTCGAATAAGGAGCCTATCGCTTATTCCACCTCGACACAGTCTTTATATTTTACGCTAAATAAGAATTATACCTTGGACGAGAATAAGGCAGAATTAAATCAAATCATATCCAGCTTGAAAAAGGTATTCGATAAATACGGAGATCCGAATGTGCCTCAGATGAACGAAGACGACATTCGCTACCAGATGGATGTCGAATCACGGCTCAATTATGGTTATGTGCCTCGGCGGATTAAATCCGGTCTGACACAGAAGGAAATCGCTTATTTCATGCAGCATAAGGAAGAGTTCAAAGGCATTGATATTGTCGAAGAAAGCATTCGGAACTATGATCCCGATACAGTGGCTGTTCAATTGGTCGGTTATCTGAAGAAATATAAATCCGCGATCAATCCACAGGGTGGTCTCGACTACTATAGAAAAATTGAAGAAGAGAGCAGCAATCTAGATGCTAAATCCGACGAGAAATATTTGCAAAACGAAGATGTCGGATTTGACGGTCTGGAGCTATTGTTCCAGAAGGAACTGCGCGGTAAGAACGGTATTAAGAAATTCCCTGTTAACAACGCAGGCCGTATTATTGGACCGATGGAGCTTACGAAGCCAGTCAAAGGTGATAACTTAATTTTAACTTTGGATAAGAATGTCCAATTGAAAACCGAGCAGGCAATTATGGATGGGATTAAACGAATTAATGATAATGCGTACAAGTCACGCGGTTTTAAACCGAATCCACGTGCTGGCTATGCGGTTGCAATGGAAGTGAAGACAGGCAATGTAGTCGCCATGGCCAGTATGCCGGATTATGATCCGAACATTTGGCGTGGGGGCAAAATTAGCACAGATGATTATAACGAAATTGAGAGCCGCTATGTGAATGGGACGATTCGTTCGGTATCGCAGAAATATAAAACGCAGAAGGAACAGAACAAGCATCCGTCTTCCATTGTTCCGCTAGGTTCGGTTATAAAGCCGCTATCCGTATTAATCGGATTACAGGAGCAAATATTTACTTCACGTACTGTATATCAGGACCATGGATTCTTCCAGTATGGTAAAAAAGGTCATGAGACAAAAGTAAGAAACGCCTCAAGTAAGCCAAACGGGCCGATTACAGCCAGTAAAGCGATTGAGAAATCCTCCAATGCATTTATGGCCTCGATGGTTGGTGATGGGTTATACAACCGTTACGGCAAAAAGAGCGTCGAGAAATGGGATGAGTACATGAAGCAGTTCGGGCTGGGTGTATCAACTCAAAGCGGACTTCTGAATGAAAATACAGGGATTATTGATTATTATAATTCTGCGGAACGAGATAGCTATCAATCCGCAATGGTTTTCTCGTCCTTCGGTCAGCAAGGTCGATATACGACGCTGCAGTTGGCACAGTACGTCACGATGCTTGCGAATCATGGTAAACGATTAAAGCCGCAATTCGTGAAAGAAATTCAAGATACAGACGGTAATACTGTGAAGAAATTCCAGCCTGAGGTACTTAACGAGGTTAAGTTTGACGATTCCCATTGGAAGACCATCGAAGCAGGAATGAGTAAAGTTAAAGTATCTGGCTTTGAAGGCGTCCCTTATTCGTTTAACCGTAAGACAGGTACATCCCAACAGACGGTTGGCGGAAATCTAACAGTCGAGAATGCGGTATTTATCGCCTATGCTCCTGCTGTAAATCCAGTGCTTGCTGTCGCTGTCGTTGTGCCGGAAGGTGGATACGGCGGACAGGCGGCAGCCCCGATCGCACGTGAAATTTTCGATGCGTATGATGCAGAAGTGGGACTCGACGGCGTGCCGAAGAACCCAACGAAGAAGCCAGAGACACCTGCGAATGGCCAACAAACAGGTACATCAGTTACAAATTCAACAACCACGAATAAAAACGGAAGTAATGGTTCCACGAGCAATAGTGGTAGATAACACAAGAGCGACGGACGTAATAGGATTGAGAAACCCTGAAAGTTTGGGGTTTCTTTTTGTTTCTGAATGATTCAGGCAGGAAAATGATTGTTTTTGTCAAAGTATGTTGTTAATCAAATCTGATCAATTAATGCATGGGGAGGTTCATAGCATGGCAGTTATTCGAAGATTACAATCCGAGCAAGAATGGAAGGAGGCAATTGCCCTCTCAGATGCTACATTTCGGGATCATGAGCATCGTTCGATGGGTGAAGCATATCCTTATGTGTTCTCCAGTAGTTTAGGTCAATCCTATGGTGCATTTGTTGATGGGAGATTAGTTTCATTTATGGGACTCGTGCCTGCTGTGATTCGCATAGGCCCCGCAGCGTTGAATGTATATAGTCTAGGCTCGGTATGTACACATCCCGATTATCGGGGCCAAGGGATTGCTGGGGATATATTGAGCGAAATATTCTCACATATCGATCATGCAGATGGAACCATGTTGTTCGTATCCGGCAGTCGTTCATTGTATTCTCGGGCAGGTTGTTACCCATTCGGACGAGTGTATGGATATCGATACGATTCATCCCACTTATCCAGTCAGGAGCTCAGAGAGGCAACAGATCAATTCGTAATTAGGGAAATTCAATCGACAGATTGGTTTCAGCTTCATCATCTAACCCAAGGTGAATCCGTACGGTACGAGCAGAGCCTATGGGACTTAGCGCAATTGATTGAAGCCGGTGCGGTCGCGAGCAATAGAAAGCATACGATGCACTCACTGGTGGCTGAGCGTGAAGGTAAGGTTCAGGCTTTTATTGTCTACAGTATCCCTACAGCAGCATCGACCGAGGTCAGCACTGAGCTGTATCATTATGCAGGAGATCGAGATACGATTCGTATGTTGTTCGAGCACGCGATGGTAACCCATGCTGCAGTGGGATTGAACATAACCGTACCTGATCATGATCTCGAGATGCAAGAACAATTGAAGCATGTACCTCACGAAGAACGGAGATGCGGAGGGACGTTGAAGATTATTCGTTCAGAGCGACTGCTCGAACAACTGCGTCCGTATCTTGCGACGCAATCATCGGAGGTTGCAGAACAGATCGCTGTATCGTCACTGGAGAATGGTCTTTCATTAATTACTATCGGTGCTCGATCTGTCGAAGTCACACCAGAAGAGCTGCTGGATGTGCTATTCGGTTCAAATGAAGCCATTTCCATGGAGGAGGAATTAAGAACCCTCCTGAACCATGTTTTTCCCGTTCCACTCCCATTCAATGGCGGGTTGAATTTCGTATAACACATGCGCGAGAAGAGAGCAGAGATTTGCTCTCTTTTCTTTCGTCCAATAGTTTCCTATATCCAACTTTTTTGGAGGGGCGGAACAATCGGATAAGGTCCTGCATTTAATGGAGTATGAGGGGACAAATTAACCCCTCACGAGAGGTGGGATGGTGCGATGCGTAAAGGGCGTAAATGGAGTTCCTCCCTGAAACGGTTTCTGATGACCCTTGTCTTTTTAACTTTTTAACTCGATCTATGGTAAAATGTCGATATGCAGCAAATGCGGAATATCAGATAGAGAATTGGAGGAGACAATGGGAAGCTATAAATTGCTGGCACTCGACATGGATGGAACGGTATTAAATGATCAACAGCAGATTACACCGGAGACAGCGTATTGGATACAGGAGGCTGTGAAGGCGGGCATTACGGTCAGCTTCTCAACAGGACGTGGATTCGATCCTGCTATGCCTTACGCGAAGCAGCTTGGGTTAGATTCACCGATGATAACGGTGAACGGCGGCGAGGTGTGGTCAGCGCCCTATCAGCTTCATCGCAGACATCTGATGGATGCAGGAGTCATGAAGGAGCTGTATCAGATCGCGAAGCGTTATGATGTATGGTTCTGGGCTTATTCGGTAGGTCAAATCTATCTGCGCTCGAGCTGGGATAACGAGATCATCTTCGAGGATAAAGAATGGCTCAAATTCGGATATACCGTCGAAGATGAGGGGATGCGTCATGAGATCTTATCCCAGCTTCGAGCAATGGGCGGGCTGGAGATTACGAATTCTTCGCCGACCAATATTGAATTAAATCCGAAGGGCATATCTAAGGCATCAGGACTTCTGGATGTATGTGAGCTGCTCGGGATTGGTATGCATGAAGTGGTTGCCGTTGGCGACAGTATTAATGATCTAGCAGCGATTCAAGCCGTCGGTCTCGGGGTTGCGATGGGTAATGCACAAGAGACGGTGAAGGAAGCAGCAGACCAAGTCGTAGCTTCGAATGAAGAAGACGGTGTCGCTGAAGTGATCCGTAAATTTTTATTGAAATAGGAGGAGTTCGGGATGACTCTAGAGATCATCGGCTGGATCTTGGTTGTCGTCTTATTCGTAGTAGGCATGGCTGGTACAATCTACCCGATTCTACCGGGGGCAGTGGCCATTTATGCGGCATACTTCGTTTACGGACTATGTATTAGCTTCGAGCCTTTTGGAATATGGTTCTGGAGTATTCAGACAGTCATCGTTATTGTGCTGTTCATCGCCGATTATGTGGTCAGCGCCTGGGGTGTCAAGAAATATGGTGGATCACGCGCATCCATTATTGGGAGTACGATCGGGATTATTATTGGCCCCTTTGTGATCCCGATTGCAGGTCTACTGCTCGGGCCGCTGCTCGGTGCAATGATTGGCGAGATGATGACGGGTTCCGATATGAATCGTGCGATTAAGGTTGGTTTTGGCTCATTAGTGGGCTTGTTCACAAGTACCCTCGTGAAGATTGTGCTACAGCTTGCTATGATCGTAATCTTCATCATCTGGGTTGTTAATGCGTAAGTAGAGGAGAAGGGAAGATTGTTGTCGTGGCAAAAGAATCATTTATCAAAGGGACGCTCATACTTGCTGCAGCTGCGTTAGTCGCGCGCGTGCTCGGTGTGGTACAGCGGGTGCCTTTGGAGCATATGCTTGGGGTGAGCGGAGGAGCGTCCTTTGCATTGGCATCGAATGTCTATTTAATGCTGCTGACGTTCGCGACAGCCGGCATTCCAAGTACATTAGGTAAGATGGTGTCCGAGAAATATGCGCTGAATCGTCCTGAAGAAGCGCAGCGGATTTATTTTGCATCTATTCTATTCGGTTTAGGTATGGGGGTATTCATCACAGCGCTGCTCTACATATTCGCGCCTGTCTATGCAGAGATGAGTTCCGTTCCGGAGGCGACGCTTGCCATTCGGGCTTTAGCGCCAGCGCTGATCTTGTTCCCTGTTATCGCGATGATGCGCGGTTATTTTCAAGGGCGCAATCAGATGGCACCCGGTGGGATTTCACAAATAATTGAGCAAATTTTACGGGTGGTAACCGCTGTTGGTCTTGCATATCTGTTCTTGAAGTGGGGCTACAGTGAAGAGAAAATGGCTGCAGGTGCTTCTTTCGGCGGCGTGCTTGGCAGTA
>Ga0102589_1006039_pt1 | contig 10190 bp, 8 predicted proteins | sample AraplaMF_Col_mLB_FD_76858 | JGI IMG/M metagenome (GOLD analysis project Ga0102589, IMG submission 76858) | Arabidopsis root microbial communities from the University of North Carolina, USA - plate scrape MF_Col_mLB | ecosystem: Host-associated > Plants > Roots > Endosphere | place: USA... | reverse complement strand
CAACGCCCTCATGTTTCCATTTTTATTTACAAATATTTATCAATTTGAATGTTCCTTTAATTCCTCTTTACTACCTACATTGTCTAAAGACTTATCTTTTTCAATCTTATGCATCTCTAGAACATGTTGTGAAGGTGGAATAAGTAAACTAACGATAACAATTGTTATACCTGTGATCACAACTCCTGAGAAAACAGGTGCCTGCCACAGTTCATTTAATAAACCTAAGAATCCTTCTGATTGGATATGAAGACTAGGTACATATGTTAAAGATGTAATGATGTAATATACTAACCCGACGGATATACTTGTCCACACTGCGGGTGTACTTACTCGCTTCCAAAACGGTCCTAAAACAATTGGCCAGAAAATTGTCACGAATATAATGTCCCATGCCAAATATGCTAAATCAATTACTTTCTGGAAGCTGACCGCTAGAACCAAACCTAGCAAAGCGCTTAAAATAATAATAAGTCTTGAAAATCTTAATAGTTTTTTAGGATCTGGATTGCGATTAATAAAATCTAAATAAATGTTTTTTGTAATAATTCCTGAAGTCGCAACATAACACGCGGCTACAGTGGACATCCCCATCGCTGCCATCGCTGTTAAAAAGATGGCTGCTAATAATGGTGGGAAATATCCTTGAGCAAAGGCAAGCATTAACGTTTCTGGATTTGAACTACCAGGATAAATCGTTTTAAACGCTTCTCCTAACATACCCGGAATCCAGCTGATCGCGATAATAATTGTCCCAGCTATAATCATACTGCGCTGCGCTACCTTTGGACTTTTCGCCGCGGCCACCCTTTGTCCTAAGTCCACTGCTGGAATATCACCAAGTGCTAACACAAGATATAGTGTCCAAAACTCTGCTCCAGCCTTATTGAAGAGCTCACTAATATTCCACCACTCTGGATTAAATGTTACATCAGGGTAATAGAATAAGATAAAAATTGTAATCCCTAAAATACCCGCTACTGCAAGTGCCCCCTGAACAATTTCCGTATAGGCTACAGCCCATAAGCCACCAATCACAGAGTATAAGGCAGTTAATGATACAAAAAGTAATGCTGCAGGAACGAAATCAATTTGTAACAGCTGCTGAATAATATACGTACCACCAACTGTTAACGCCGCTGCATTAAAGACACCAAAGGCAATTGCCATTACGACGCCTGTATAAGCACCTAGCTTTTTACTGCCATATCGTAATCCATAGTAATCTGCTAATGTCCAGCCCTTTAATCTACGTAATGGTTTCGTCCAAATGAGTGATCCAAGAATCATACAAGTCCCTAAACCGCCCATTGTCGCTGAACCTTCAAAGCCGCCACTTGTGTAACCAGAGCCTACTGCTGCAAAGAAGAATGGGGCTGCTAATAGGGCCGCCACTAAACTTCCTGTTACAACAGGTAAAGGCATGCTCCACCCAGCAACAATTAAATCCTCCGCAGTATTAACTCGTTTGTATCCTTTATATCCAATGTAATAAATAAAAATTAAGTATAAGCTAAAGATGAAAATATTTAACATTGTATTGCTCCTTAGTATTCACATTAACCGTTCATAACGACTCCGCCATTAGGCGTTAATACTTGACCCGTATAGAAATTCGCATTTTCTGAAGCTAAAAATAATACAGTCTTTGCGATTTCTTCTGGTTGAGCTAATCGTTTTAACGGATATTTAGCAGACTCTTCCTCTACATAATTCTCTCCAAACTCTTTTAGGATGTCTGTAAATGTACCACTAGGAGCTACTGCATTTACTAATATCGAAGGCGCTAACTCTCGCGCTAAAGCCTTCGTAAATGCATTAATGCCACCCTTTGCAGCAGAATAATGCGTAAATTCCTCACAACCTAAACTACCAATATCAGAAGAAATATTAATAATTTTTCCTTTGTTTCGTTCTTTCATTCTTTTTGTTGCTTCTCGACAATTGTAGAAACAGCCATATAGATGAACTTTAATCATTTTATCCCACTGCTCATCTGTTAAATCCGTAATGCTTGAAGCTTGTGCGAAGCCGGCGTTATTGACAAGAATATCAATTTCACCTAACTGGTTGTCCATATATTGATACATAGCTTGTACTTGCTGAGAATTCGATACGTCTGCATTAAATTTCATGGCCTGTACACCAAACTTTTCTGCTTGTGCACGAACCTTTTCTGCCTCGTTGTCATCACCAATATAATTGATTAATACATTGGCTCCTTGCTCGGCAAAGCCTAAAGCAATAGCCTTACCGATTCCTTTACTTGAACCCGTAATTAGTACATTTTTTCCTTTAAAATTAATTTCCATTATTTATCGTTCTCCAATTTGAATTTTGTTACAAGTACCTGTAATTCTTCTGCCGTTTTTCCTAATGAAGAAGATGCCTCTTTCACCTCTTGCATAGTCGTCAATTGCTCTTTGGTTGCATTTGATACATTCGCCGAGAATTCAGATGACTGCTCCGTAGATTGCTTAATATTATTGACAGATGCTGCAACTTCCTCCGAAGAAGCAGAAATTTGTTGAGATGCAGCCGAAATTTCGCGTATCTGACTTGCAACTTCTTCTGAGGAAGTGAGAATTTCTTTAAAGATTTCCCCTACTTCGTTTGTAAACTCCATACCAGCCTTTACATCTTCTTTACCTTTTTCCATAACAGTGATGGAAGCGTTCGAATCAGCTTGGATTGTACTAATTAAATTGTATATTTCCGTTGCAGATTGTGATGATTGCTCCGCTAATCGTCTTACCTCATCAGCGACAACCGCGAAGCCTTTCCCATGCTCTCCAGCTCTAGCAGCTTCGATTGCCGCATTCAATGCTAGTAGATTTGTTTGATCTGCTATGGCTGTAATAAGATTTACGATATCGCTAATTTTTTTGGTATTGATATGTAATCCATTTATCGTTGTACCGATTTGCTCAACAGAATCATTAATCAACTCCATTTGTGCAATGACTTGCTGAACAACATGATTTCCACGTTCTGAAGCTTGAGAAGCAGAAACAGATGATTCAGCAGCCGTATTAGCAGAGTCAGCAATTTGCTGGATGCCTGTCGCTGTTTCCTCCATTGCAGCAGCTGTTTCCTCAGTCATAACCATTGAAGCCTCAGCGTTTTGCGTGATCTGTCCCATGTCTTGAGCAATAGTTGTTGCGCTATTATAAGTCTCTGTTGCATTAACAGTTAGCTGATTAGCAGCCGAAGAAACGTTATCAGATGTATTTCTAATATTTAAAATGATATGTTGTAAATTCGAGACCATCGTATTAATAGATTTAGATAAATTTCCGATTTCGTCCTTCGTTATTTCTAAATCTACATTTACTAGTTCTCCATTCGCTACTTGATTTGCTGCATTTACCACTTTCTTAAGTGGTTTTAATAGACGATCAATAATTATGTAGAGTAAAACTAATAAAAGTAAAATTCCAATAACAGCAATAACAATTTGTTTTATGACACTTGTTTTAATGATGGTATTTATGTAGTCCGCAGAATAATCTATACCCAATAACGCAATGAGCTTGCCATTGTCATCATTAATAGGGGTAAATACAGTTCGCCATGAACCATAAGGGTCTTGGAAAATAGCAGTTACCGCAGTGCTATTATTTTCAATTGCCAATTTAGCTGTTTTTATATGTTCATCTGCTAAATCAGTAAAGATTTCACCCGCTTCATAGACTTCGTTCAAATTAGATGTATAGCCTATCGGGATCACGCTGCCTGCGTCCTTCACATCCCAAATATAGCTCCAACTCATAATTCCTTGTTCTTCTTGAATCTTATCAAGTTGCTTTTGAATTTTCTTAAATCCAGCGTTAGTCTCTCCCTTTTCAGTCAATAAATCTTTAACGTCTTCACTATCAAGATTCATAGCTGTCAATAAACCAACACTTTTCAACTCTTGTTCTAAATCAACAGACATTCGATTGTTTAATTCTCTAATACTCTGCGTAGTAATAATAGCAATTAGAAGTAAAACAATAATAGAAACCGTTAGTAAAATTTTGTTTTTTAATGAAGTATTTCTCAACAACTTCATAATTATTACTTCCTCCTTTATCATATTTTCGGTAAAAAAAAATAACCTATTTCAAAAGAAACAGGCATCAAAGATTTGACTAGCAATATATGTACTTAACTAGTACTCCTTTGCAGCTCAGCCATCATAGTATTTATTACCTTAGATCTGTAGCTTTGCGTCTCTACCTTTTAGTAGATTTGCCCATCTTTTTCCTCCTCAAATTAACACAATAGGTAAAAGTAGTCAATGTTACCAGGTTGAAATGCACATATTTTTTACTATTTCACTTTAATGCAAGATGAACAATATTACATAATTATCTCGGCTAGTCCACAATTCTCTTCGGAGCAAATCAATTATGCCTCGACATAATTGCGTCCAGATGATTTAGGCCAAAAAATGTTTTTTGCGCGAAAGCGTAGTGAAACGAAGCGGCAACAGCGGGTCTTGACTGCGCGAAAGCGTAGTGCAACGAAGTGGCAGCAGCGGGTCTTGACTGTGCGAAAGCGTAGTGAAACGAAGTGGCAGCAGCGGGTCTTTGGACACCCGCTGAAATAAATTAAAAGCAGCTACAACGCAATATTGTAGCTGCTACTATAATTTTGAATAATCAATTACCCCTAAATGATTATTCATATTAAAGACCTATTTATTTTAGTGTCATGTATAAGACTGACGGTATGAATGCTAAAGCAAACATGCAGGAATACCACATTGATGTACGGCGTAATGAAAAACGAACTTGTTTCTTTTCTGCATAAAAAATGTCTAACATCACTGAAGCAACAACAAGTGGGATAGTAACACATGCGATAGCAACTAATAAAATGTTTAAACCAAACATAAAAGCACCCCTCTGTTCGTGAACATTTATTTTTCCTCTTTGTGACAACTTTATGTCAATTACAGTGTACACAATTTCGCCACAAACTGTCAACTAGATTCGACTAAGGAAAATGTGTTTTTTTATAGATAATTTTCAACACAAAATAGATATTTACGTAAAACTCTTCACAAAAAAGCAGCTACAAAATTGCAGCTACTTTGTTAATCATTAATTTATTGGCCATTGGCTAAATTTTCCGCTTGACTAATTATAAGGAACACAAGAACGGGTTTAGTATTGAGCCATTTTAATCTCTGTATTTATATGTCAGCCCTCTTAAAAAATTTCTCACAAAGCGATCGCCACATTCTTTATAGTTACGATGACTTGGATTTCTTAAAATGGCACCTAATTCGCCTTTTGAAACACTAACGCCTCCATCATATAAAATATCGAGCATCTCCTCACTCGTTAATGCTAACGCAATCTTTACTTTCTTTAATAGCATATTATTTGGGCTTTCTTTTCCTGAAACAGCTGGTGGTCCTTCTGGCTGACCAGACTTAGACTTTTGCGGCCCTCGTTTAAATGTAATAAATCCATTTAAAAATGCCTCTACCATTTTATTATTACATTTGATGTATTCTTCTGGTGCTTCTTCCTCATCATTAACTTTAATGAGCATGTTCAATACTTCTTCCTTCGTAAAGTCCATGCCGCCTAATTTAAAAATTTCAACCATATCTTTATTTTTGATATCTAATGCATATCTTAAACGAATTAAAATATCATTGTTCGTCATTTAAAAAACCTCCATTTTAACTGTAAAAGCGCTTCTAATAATCATATCCTCGAAATTGAAGCATTACTTTATTATAGCAGAGACATACACAATTTTAGTTAGCTTTCCAAAAGTTACTTTACTATAGTTTTTAGAATGTGCATTTTACTTTTTAACATGTATGATTAGCTAACTCTCGACCATTCTAATTACAAGGAGGTGAGAAAAATGGCTAATCGTAGTTCAAATAAGCTTCTAGTTCCTGGTGTACATGAAGCTGTTGATCAATTGAAGTATGAAATCGCACAAGAATTTAATGTACAATTAGGGCCAGAAGCCTCTTCTCGTGCAAACGGTTCAGTCGGAGGAGAAATTACAAAACGCCTCGTTGAAATGGCTGAAAAACGTTCAAAAGGTTTATTATAATAATAAATATCAAAAAGAACGAATCCCTTTTTAAATTGGAATTCGTTCTTTCATGTTTTAACTTCTTTCAGCGGATGTCACGGAATCGGAAAGGAACTCTTAGAGGATGTTAGCCTAAAATCATTGCATCCAACGGCTAACCGTCCTGCATCGGTAAAAGCGCCACGTCCTGTGGCATTATCGAAATGACCGACATCGTGTCGGCCCTCACGCAGGCCTAAGCACAAAACCGATTCCAGACGCAATTATGCCGAGGCATAATTGATTAATTAATTTCTACCGGTTGCAAAGCCTCGCTTGTCCCTTTATTAAGAGTTAGCATCACAATAAAGGAAATGCAATATAAGGCAGCTAAGTAGATCATAACGATCGTCATATCATAACTTTGAAGGATATATCCGACAAAGATCGGTGAAAATCCTCCAATTGCTCTACCGAAGTTAAAAATCGTGTTTGTAGCTGTACTTCGAATTTGCACTGGATAAAAGCTACTAATTAAAGCTCCATACCCTGCAAACATACCATTTGAGAAGAAGCCGACAATTGCACCACCGATTAAAATTGCGACACTTCCTGTGGCATATGAGTATAAAAACACAGCACATGCTGAAGCAAGTAAAAAGAAACCAAATGCACGCTTTGCCCCAAATCGGTCCATAAATCGTCCAAATGTTAGCATCCCGATAATCATGCCCACTGCTGTACTAATCGTCCATAGTGCCGAGCTTGAAACGGATAGACCTTGAGATTTTTGCAACATAGATGGCAACCAAATCATTAAGCCATTGTAACCAGCAATTTGAACTGTTGCCATAACGATTAATGTGATTGTTGTCATCGATGTTCGTGGCGTTTTAAATAATTGTGCCAGCTTGCCTTTTTCATGTTGCTTTTCGATTTTTTTATTTTTCTGAGCAGCCAGCCACTCCGGTGATTCCTCAAGATTTTTTCGTACAATAAAAGCAAAAATTACAGGTACCACACCAACAAAGAATAATGCTCTCCACCCTAAAGTCGGAAGAATAATGGCACTTAGTAATGCTGCTAAAATAACCCCGTATTGTGCACCTACACTAACATATGAAGAGGCTCTTCCTTGCTTATTCTTCGGCCAAGCCTCGGCAACAAGCGCCATACCAATGCCGTATTCGCCCCCTGCACCAAGACCTGCAATAAATCTATAAATATAAATTTGTTCAATATTTGTTGCTAATCCAGTTAAAGCTGTACCAAGCGCAAACAACAAGACGGTATAAGTAAACACTTTTACCCGCCCATACTTATCAGCTAAAACCCCGAAAATAATGCCGCCTAACAGCATACCAATATTCGTTACGGAAGAAATGAGCCCACCCGTTGCAAGATCAATGTTAAACTCCGAAATAATCATTGTCATTGCAAAGGAGATAAACATAATGTCCATCCCTTCTAACGTTAAACCAGCTACTGAAGCTACCACTGTTTTCTTACGATAATCCATTCTTACAAACCTCCAGTTTCTTGTTGATTGATCAATTATGCCTCGGCATAATTGCGTCCGGAATCGGCTTTGTGCTTGCACAAAGCACTCCTTTCCGATTCAGTGACATCTGCCAGAGGCTTTAACTTCTTTTAGCCTATTTGAGGGAATGGATTATACAATTCTTGTCCATTCTCTTTTGAAGCCTCACGGGACTTCTTTTAAAAGAGGTGTTTAATTAGCAAAATAAAAGCCCTTCTGTCACAGAGGACAAAAGGGCATGAGAAAACAAAGATATTGTTAGCTTTTAAAATATCATGTAGCCCTTTTCAGCCTCTCTGGACCGTATTAAAGGAAATTTATTTCGTTCATTTATATTGTTCTACATTCTATAAGATTATTATTGAAAAAGCAATACTTTTTAATAGGGAAAATTACCTCAGCTCTTAGAAAGTAGAGTTAAAAATTTTTTATACTGATCGTTGGGTACAAGAAATGTAATTGCATCAAACGGCGAATACATTCATGATGGAGGGAATAATTATAGGTTGATACGACGACGAAATAATGGCGATAATATCCAAATCACAATTTTTTATTAGTAAATAAATGATAACACAGGACAAAATTATTAAAGGGGGCTCGCATAGCTAGCCCTTTAACCTGCGAAATCTTCTACTACTAAGAGGGGGATTATTTTGAGCCAATCATCAACAGAGATTTTTATACGTAACTTTGAAAATGGAGATATGCCTTTACTTGGCGAGTTGTACCGATCCGTAACAGCAAAAGAAAATGCAACATTTTGGTGGGTTGGAGATGAAGATAATTGGTGTAACGTTTATTGCGCATTTGAAGATGGGAAAATGGTCGCTAAGGGGCAAGTTAGTATCATTAACGTTGTACCTCCCGGTCTTCCAAAAGAGAACAATCACTCTATATACGTTAATCTTAAAACCCTTTCCGAAAGAGAAAATGACATTGCTCTGCTCGATAAAGTCTATCAATATCTTTTCATAAGAGCACATCAATTAAAAGAAACTTTACCTAAAGAATATGGAACGATACTTTGTGTTGGTAACGATTCGGAAGAAATCGCAAACAATCAGTTTTTTATTCAAAAAGGATACCTCCATCTAAATAGTTTGTATCGCATGAATAGAGATTTAAATACACAGATTCCTGAGATAAAACTACAAGAAGAATTTCATTTCTCATACTGGAAGATGGAGACAACTAACGAGGAAAGAGATTACCTCGGTATAGAAGCTGAAATTTGGCCTGACACTCCACTTGGTCATAATAGGTTATCTGAATACAAGAGTAACAAGCTATGGACATCCATGGTTATACGTCATACAGACATAATTGTTGGCGGACTGATGGTATGGCAAGAAGAAGACCATGGTGTAATAGAGGATGTTTTTGTCCGTAAACCATGGAGGAAGCGCGGCATTGCTCAGTATTTGCTTACACAAGCTTTGAAATATCTTAAGTCTCATCAGCTACAAGAAGCTAATCTCATGGTATTAACTACAAATAAATCAGCCTTATCTCTATACGAATCTGTCGGCTTTAATACGGAAAATGAAGAGATAAGGTACTATACAAAACTGAAATAGGCAACAGAAAAGAGGGGTTCTTTGCCCCTCTTTTCTATCTACCGTCTATCGTCAATCGACATTGTTTGATTCAAAGTTATCAAGCAATGCACGCACTTCATCTGTTGATTTCGTGTTCATCAATTGATTTCTTAATTCACCAGCTCCACGGAATCCTTTGACATAAACTTTGAAAAAGCGATGAAGCCCTGTGATTGAACGTGGCAGTTCTTCCGCATATTGATCTTGAAGATCAAGCTGCAGTCTTAAAAGATCAAGGTACTCTTTACTGCTATGCTCTTTTGGTTCCTTTTCAAAAGCAAAAGGATTTTTAAATATACCTCGCCCAATCATAACGCCATCAATTCCATATTGTTCAGCAAGCTGTAGCCCAGTTTGACGGTCAGGAATGTCTCCATTGATTGTTAGTAGCGTATTTGGTGCAATACGGTCACGTAATTTTTTGATTTCCGGAATTAGCTCCCAATGTGCATCTACTTGGCTCATTTCCTTTCTTGTACGTAAATGAATAGAAAGGTTCGCTATATCCTGTTTTAAAATATGCGTTAACCACTCCTCCCACTCATTTACATCGCTAAAGCCAAGTCGTGTTTTCACGCTGACAGGTAGTCCGCCCGCTTTTGCTGCTTGAATAAGCTCTGCCGCTACTTCTGGACGCAGAATAAGGCCACTACCTTTCCCTCTCGATGCCACATTCGGTACAGGGCAACCCATATTAATATCGATGCCTTTAAATCCTAGCTCTGCCATACCAATACTCATTTGACGGAAATATTCGGGATTATCTCCCCAAATATGTGCCACCATTGGCTGTTCATCTTCTGTAAAAATCAAACGGCCACGCACACTTTTCATGCCCTCTGGATGACAATAGCTATCCGAGTTTGTAAACTCTGTGAAAAATACATCCGGTCGCCCGGCTTCACTTACTACGTGACGAAAAACAACATCTGTCACATCTTCCATTGGTGCAAGTACAAAAAATGGTCGTGGTAAATCACGCCAAAAATTATCTATCATTTCAAACTCAAATCCTCTCA
>Ga0102589_1006038_pt1 | contig 10190 bp, 12 predicted proteins | sample AraplaMF_Col_mLB_FD_76858 | JGI IMG/M metagenome (GOLD analysis project Ga0102589, IMG submission 76858) | Arabidopsis root microbial communities from the University of North Carolina, USA - plate scrape MF_Col_mLB | ecosystem: Host-associated > Plants > Roots > Endosphere | place: USA... | reverse complement strand
CGCAGGATCACAGTTTTCAACACAACGTGTGTTGGCGACCGCGCGCTTCCGGTGCAATTTTCGAATCGCCGGGAACCATGGAAGTGTGAAATGACGTCAGACAAAGGTAATTCTTTTCTCCGCCAACGCCGCACGGTTCTTGCAGGCCTGGCCGGAGCCCTCCTGCTCCCGCGCATGGCTAGTGCATTCGACGTTCCGGACGTGCCGAGACTGATCGATCACGACTATGCCAAGGTCCGCAAGCACTTCCATACCAAGCTCTTGCAGAAGGGGCCGGCTCCCGACAAGTATGAACCGCTCGACGCGCCCGCGGACGGTGAGAAGATCTTCTACCGGTCCGGCTATGGCGGCGAATTGGAACTGGTTGCCTGGGTCTCCAAATACAAGCGCGGCGGCAAGCCAAAGCCAGGTGTTCTGTTCCTGCACGGCGGCAACGCCATGGGTCTTGGCCACTGGGTTCTGCTCAAGGCCTATGTCGACGCGGGCTTCGTGGTGATGATGCCGTCGCTGCGCGGCGAAAATGGCCAGATGGGCAATTTCTCGGGCTTCTACGACGAGGTCGACGATGTGCTCTCGGCGGCCGACCGTCTGCAGCATCTTCCCGGCGTCGATGGCAACCGCCTGTTTATCGCCGGCCACAGCATCGGCGGTACGCTGACCATGCTTGCGGCGATGAGCAGCCACAAATTCCGCGCCGCGGCGCCGATCTCCGGCAATCCGGATGCGTTTCGTTTCTTCAATCGCTACCCGCAGGACATTCGTTTCGACGACAGCAACGCCCACGAATTCGAGGTCCGCAGTGCGCTCTGCTATGCCAAGAGCTTCAAATGCCCCGTCCGTGTCGTCCATGGCACTGAGGAGGCGCATTTCAACGACCGCGCCGGCCTGCTTGCCAGCCGCGCCCGCTCCGGCGGTGTCCAGATCGAAACGGATACGGTGACCGGCAACCACACCTCGGCGCTGCCGGCGGAGATTGAACAGAGCATAAAGTTTTTCCACGGGGTCTCGGCCTGATCGTGGTCTGACGTCCATTGATGCGAGGCTGATCTGGTGACCAGCCTCGCGCCAGCCGCAAGTGCCATCCTTGCCGCAGCTATACGTCTCGCTGTTGTCGATGAGGGTGTTTTATGACTGTTCTCAGCCGGGTGTCGCCATTTGCCGGGCTTGCGGCCGCTGCTCTTTGCCTGAGTGGTTGCAATATCCTCATTCCGGATACCGGTGCCACCGATCCTGCCCGCTTCGTGCAGGAAACATCCCCTGTTTTCTATAACCCACCCGGTGTCGATCCCATGCGCGTCAAGCCGGTGGATACGCCGGTCCCGCAGAGGCCGGGTGTGCCGCCGACGATCTATAATCAGACCTATGGTATCCCAGGCGCGAACTTCAGCCGGACCTACGGCCTGCCGGTCACCAATCCGGTGAATGGCACCTTGTATGGCCAGGTGCGCGATACCGACTTCACGTTGCCAGCGATACCGATCAGCCGCATCGACCCACAGTATCTGCGGCAGGAGGTCGCCTATCCGACCAAAGAGAAGCCCGGTACGATCATCGTCGATACGAAAACCAAACACCTTTATTTTGTCGAGCCTGGCGGCAAGGCGATGCGCTACGGCGTCGGCCTCGGCCGCGAAGGCTATGCATGGTCCGGCCGGGGCGTCATTCAGTGGAAGCAAAAATGGCCGCGTTGGACGCCGCCCGCCGAAATGGTCTCACGCCAGCCTGACGTCCGGGCCTTCTCGGCGGAAAACGGCGGCATGAACCCAGGTCTTGGAAACCCGCTGGGTGCGCGCGCTCTTTATATCTTCAAGGATGGTCAGGATACGCTTTACCGCATCCACGGGACTCCGGATTGGCAGTCGGTCGGAAAGTCCACGTCGTCGGGTTGCGTACGCATGCTGAACCAGGATGTGGTCGACCTCTATGACCGCGTTCCGGCGAAGGCCGAGATCGTCGTGATGTAGACGCGCAACAGCGCGGGCGATATCGTCGGTCGTCGGACGGACACGACTTCGTGAGGTAGTGGTTTATTTAGCGCAAGACGGTAATTTCCTTTGTCGTCACCGGCGTTGAACCACCCTCCGCGAAGGGCGTCGTCCTTCCAGCGCAACAGGAACCCAGACCCGCGTTATGAGCTTTGAAACATCCCTTTCCCGCCGCAGCTTCCTTTCGCTTTCGGCCATGACCGCGGCTTCGGCCCTGGCTGGCTGCGCATCCACGGCCGGGCCGCCTCCCATGGCTCAGCCGGTCGTCATGCGCACCCCCCCGGTCAACATGTTCCAGGCCCCGCTGGCTCCGGGTGATGCCGAGCTGGAGGTCATGTACGGCCCGATAGAGGACGGCGGCTTTCTCATTCCGGCCGTGCCCTACCAGAAGATCGATCCGCGCTTTTATCGTCAGCAGGTCGTCGATCCGACCGGCCAGGCGCCCGGCACGATCGTCGTCGATACCCCCTCACGTTTCCTCTACCTCGTGCAGCCCGGCGGTACCGCGATGCGTTACGGCATTGGTGTCGGCCGCGAAGGATTTGCCTGGCAGGGCACGGGCGTCATTCAGTGGCGTCAGAGGTGGCCGCGCTGGAAGCCGCCGAATGAGATGGTCGCACGCCAGCCGGAGCTCACCAAGTATTCGATTGAAAACGGCGGCATGGAGCCAGGCCTGAAGAATCCGCTCGGCGCGCGTGCGCTCTACATCTTCTCGAATGGCGAAGACACGCTCTACCGCCTGCACGGCAACCCGGAATGGCGCTCCATCGGTAAGGCCGTGTCATCGGGCTGCGTGCGACTGCTGAACCAGGATATTATCGACCTCTATGATCGCGTGCCGAACAAGGCGCCGGTCGTCGTTCTGCAGTGATCGATTTGCGTCCCGCTGTCTCCCTTTTCCCCTGGGGGACAGCATCTTCCCGCCAAGGGAAATCGCGCCTTACCGGGGAGACGGTACCGTCTCTCCGCCCACATTTGGCCGGGCCGAAATTTACCGCCACGAGTAGCTATGTGAGATGATCGCGTCAGGATCGATGCCTCTGGCTGACTCATGCCAACCGGCAAACTCGTCGTGTCTGACGATGCCGATATCGGCGAGTTGCTCGTCGTCAAGCTTATCCAACGCCCGGCATGCAGCATGATCTGTCGTTGAATGGTATTCCCCATGCGGGACCAGATGCGCGAGCGCGTGCCATGTTCCCGAAAACGCTGCTGTCGGCGAAAAAGTGCGAACGCCATGTAGGTGCAGGAATGTCATGGTGGCTCCCCCAAGCTGCAGTTGTAACGGCAAAGCCTCCCATTTGTCCGTGTGGTTGTCGTGAAGCCCGGCTGAAGCGCTTTTGAAATTTCTCTGAAATTCTTTGGTTTCGGTGTCGCGCTTCGATACACTTCGTTGTCGTGGTGGGAAGCGTTTGCTAAATTGCGCGCCAACATTCGGAGCATCCAATGTCGATGTTCGAATTCGCGGGACACCAACTCGATTTGCAACAGGGCCGGTTGCGCAAGGGCGGGCAGGATGTTCGTTTGCGCCCCAAATCCCTGGCGTTGCTGACTTATCTGCTTGAAAATTCGGGGCGCGTCGTCACCAAGGACGAACTGGTTTCAGCCGTCTGGCCAAATGTAGCCGTCACGGACGGCTCGCTCAGCCAGTGCGTGACGGATATACGCAGGACGCTGGGCGAGGGCGCAGTAAAGCTCATTCGCACCATTCCGTGCCGCGGTTATGCCTTGGACGAGAAACTCATGCGGCGCAGCGAGGCTCTGTTGCCGTCTGCGGCAGTCAGTCCGTCGGGGCGGCCCTCGATTGCGGTGCTTCCGTTCACGGTCGCGGTGCCTGGTGGTCGGCACACATGGATCGCAGACGGCATTGTCGAGGACATCATCACTGCGTTGGCGAAGATTCCCAATCTCTTTGTCGCATCGAAGAACTTGAGCTTTGCTTATCGCGACAAGGTCGGTCGCCTGCCGGACGTCGCCCTAGCGCTTGGTGTGGCCTACGTCCTTAGCGGAAGTGCCCGCGTGAGCGGCCGCGAATTGCGGTTGACGACCGAACTTGTCGATGCGCGAACCGGCGGAATCGTCTGGGCGGACCGCTTCGATCGTCATCTCGGGCAAATCTTCGAGGTTCAAGACGAGATAACAACGGCCGTTGTCGAGCGGCTGAAGATCGAGCTTCTGCCGCAAGGCCGCGGCGCTGCTGTCGTCGAAAACCAACGAGAATTTGACCTGCCGGGCAACCATTCCGGCCATCCGGCGCTCTGGGATCGGTAGGGTTTGGCCAATCCTGTTGCTGCGACCGCGACCTCTATACCGCAGCCGTAAGGTTTGAACGCAGGCCCCTCAACAGGCCTCGGATGGTCTTCATTTCTTCGAGTGTGCAGCCCGCCGCCTGACCGATGGCGGTCATGATTGTGTCGATCTCGCTCCGCATCGCCCGGCCCTTGTCTGTCAGCGATACGATGACCTGTCGCTCGTCGCGGGAATCGCGCTTGCGCTTGATCAGTCCGGTTTGCTCCAGGCGCTTGAGCAGGGGAGAGAGGGTGCCGGAGTCGAGATCGAGTTGCTCGCCGATTGCCTTGACCGGCTGTTCGGACTTCTCCCACAGCGCCAACATGACCAGATATTGCGGGTAGGTGAGGCCGACCTTGTCGAGAATCGGCTTGTAGGCGCGCGTGAAGGCATGCGCCGTCGAATAGACCGCAAAGCAGAGCTGGTTTTCCAGCCGTTTCTCTTCTTCCGGAATTTCCATCGTCTTTGCCAGATGCGCTTTCATTGTCGTTGTCCTTGAGGCGTGATTGTCCTCTTTTCGAATTCGAAGTGCAATTTGCAAAATTAACTTGCGTACAATTTAATTGTGCAATATACAAAATCCAACCCCAACGCAAAGGAGACTGACATGCCTATCCTCTATACGACCAAAGCTTCCGCCACCGGTGGCCGCGCGGGCCGCGCCGTTTCCGAAAACGGCGTTCTCGATGTGACGCTGACGGTTCCGAAGGAACTCGGTGGCGACGGCGCGACTGGCACCAACCCTGAACAGCTCTTTGCAGCCGGTTATTCGGCCTGCTTCCTCGGTGCTTTGAAATTTGTCGCCGGCAAGGAAAAGGTCAAGATTCCCGAGGACACCGCGGTCAGCGCGACGGTCGGCATCGGCCCGCGCGAAGATGGCACGGGATTCGGCATTGAAGTCGCCCTGACGGTGAACATTCCCGGCCTCGACAAGCCAACGGCTGAAAAGCTTGCCGCCGCCGCCCACATCGTGTGCCCCTATAGCCACGCCATGCGCACGTCGACCGAGGTTCCGGTCACCGTCGCCTGATTATAATTGTGGAAGAGCGTCGCGGATCGCGACGCTCTTTTCATATGAAAATAAAGTGCTATATTCTTTCCTGTGAAAGGAATATGGCATGGCTATAGCGCATCAGATCTCTGGCGTCCGGTCTCCTGAAGCAACCGTGATCACCAAGGCCGCCGTCAATGCCGCCGACCATCTCGGCCTCAATGCCCGAACGCTTTCGGCGGTGCTCGGCGTTTCGGAGGCAACTGTCTCGCGTATGAAGCGGCAGGATTATCTGCTTGAGCGTGGCTCGAAGTCCTTTGAACTCGCGATCCTGCTCGTGCGTCTGTTTCGCTCGCTCGACGCGATCGTCGGCGGCGACGAAGCCATCGCCCGTCAATGGCTGCGCAACGCCAATACGGCGCTCGGCGCGACACCGCTCGAAAAGATTGTCAGCATCTCGGGATTGACCGATGTCCTTGCCTATCTGGACGCCCGCCGCGCTATCGTCTGAGACGCGGGCGATCTCGGGCAGGTTTTGGCGGCTGGTCGAGGCGCAGCATCAGATATCGACGCTGAAGCTTGTCGATACGCTCGACGAGCAGGCCTTGCTCGAAAACCTGCTCGAGGAAAGCAAGCCGGCGCTGCCGCCGGAATGTGTCGGGCTGGACTACCTGCTTGCCACGCCGTTCCGCTATGGCGCGGTCTATCCATATGGTTCGCGTTTCCGACGGGCAGGCCGCACGCTCGGCGTCTTCTATGCGTCCGAGCGGGTAGAAACCGCGCTTGCGGAAATGGCTTTCTATAGGCTGCTGTTCTATTCGGAATCGCCCGCCACGTCGCTTCCCGCTAACGCCGCCGAATACACCGCCTTTGCCGCTGCGATCGCTACGCCGTCAGCAATCGATCTCACGTGCCCGCCGCTCGATTCTGATCGGGAGATCTGGACCGATCCCCAGAACTACGCGCCGTGCCAGGCCCTCGCGGACGCTGCGCGGGAGGCGGGCTCCCAAGCAATCCTCTACGAATCCGTGCGCGATCCGCAGCGCGGCCGTAACATCGCGCTTTTGACGGCGGCGGCATTTGCTGCCCGCGAGCCCGTTGAGCGCCAGACGTGGAGGATCCGGCTTTCGGGCATTGGCGTCCAGGCGCTCTGCGAATTTCCGAAAGTCAGAATTGGATTCTCGGTCGAGGATTTCGCCTCAGACCCGCGCATGGCGCGCGACTAAAGCGTTGTCACATGCGACCGGTCTTCAGGAGAGCGCCTGCAGGTCGCGTCGCAATCTTCCGATGTCGCCATCCGGCAGGGCCTGATCGAGGCTGGCGTGGGTGCTTTCCCAGATCGGCACTGCGGCCGCGAGCACCGCCTTGCCCTCCGGCGTCAGGCTTAGCAAGCGCCGGCGCTTGTCTTTCGCATTCTGCGTTACATTTACCCAACCACGGCGCTGCAATGGCTTGAGCGCTGCCGTCAATGTCGTCTGATCCATCGCAAGCAGGGTCGCGACCGGTCCCATCGGCGGTGGCTCCGGGCGGTTCAGCGACATCATCAGCGAGAACTGGCCGTTGGTGAGCCCGACAGGGCGAAGCGCATCGTCGAAGAGCCGCGCCAGGGCGCGCGCAGCCCGCTGCACATGCAGGCAAAGGCACGTGTCGCGCACCAGAAGCGTCGTTGAAAAGGGAATCTCTACCGCGTTTGACATGTCCAATTTCTATTGATATCAATGTAATTAGTCAAGGAAAAGCAACATGGACTGCCACGTCTCGATCGCGCCGGAGGAGGGTGCTCGTGATGCATAACCAAGTCGTTTCCCGTGAAGAATGGCTGGAAGCCCGCCGCGCGCTGCTTCTCAAGGAGAAGGAAGCAACGCATCTGAGGGACAAGGTCAATGCCGAGCGCATGGCCTTGCCCTGGGTCAAGGTCGACAAAAATTACGTCTTCGATACGCCGCAGGGAAAGAAAAGCCTTGCCGAACTCTTCGATGGCCGCAGCCAACTCCTGATCTATCACTTCATGCTTGGCCCCGATTGGGAGGCCGGCTGCCCCGGATGCTCGTTCCTGTCGGATCATGTGGACGGAACGCTTCCGCATCTCAACAATCACGATGTCACCTGGGTCGCCGTTTCACGCGCGCCCGTGGCCAAGATCGAGGCCTACAAGAAGCGCATGGGCTGGAAATTCCCGTGGGTGTCATCCTTCGATAACAGCTTCAACTTCGACTACCACGTGTCTTTCAGCCCGGAGGATCTGGCGAAGGACAAGGTCATCTACAATTTCGAGGCGATCGAGCCCGCCAATGCCCATGACGAGCTGCCCGGCCTCAGCGCGTTCTACAAGAATGACGACGGCGAGGTCTTCCACACTTACTCGACCTACGCACGCGGGCTTGAAGAGGCGGTCGGCACCTTGATGATCCTCGATCGCGCGCCGAAGGGCCGCAACGAAGATAGCACGATGGATTTCGTCAAGCGTCACGACGAATACGAGCCGGCCACGAGCGAGCCGTCCTGCTGTCACTGAGATCTGCGACCATCATCCCACGGGAGAAGGACGATGCAGCAAGCAAAAGCTCTGAAGGAGCACGAGTTCCTGGAAGACCTTGTCGGCGTCTGGGATGTAATAGCGCCCGGGATGACCGGACAAGAGCCTTGGACGGAAATCGTGCGGTCGCTCCACGGTATTTGGTTCGTCGCCGAAGGCTTCGGCCAGATGCCGGGCGGCGGCGCGGCAACGACCGTTCTCACCCTCGGCTACAACGCCGACAAGGGCAAATATGTCGGCACCTGGATCGGCACCATGATGGACCATCTGTGGGTCTATCAGGGTGATGTGTCCGACGACGGCAAGACCTTGAGCCTCTATACGACAGGCCCCGACTTCGCTGACGCAAGGAAGCTTGCCGAGTATCGCGAGCAGCTCATTTTTCACGATCGCGACCACCGCACGTTCAATTCTGCCGCCAGGCAGCCCGACGGCTCCTGGAAGCAGTTCATGGAGGCGCACTACACCCGCAAGCAGTAGCTGCGGGCAGAGAACGGCGTGCCGTTCGTCAAACCCAAAATGGAGAACACGATGTCCGAAACCCACGGCAAATTTATCTGGTGCGAACTGATGACCCCCGATCCCAAGGCCGCAGCCGAATTCTACGGCAAGGTTGTCGGGTGGACCACAAACGACATGACGATCCAGGACCTGCCGCCCTATACGATCTTCGAAGCCAATGGCGCGGGCGTCGCCGGGCTGATGGATTTTCCCGCCGAACTGGAGGGGAAGGGTATCCCGCCGAACTGGACGGGCTACGTCGCGGTCGATGATGTCGACAAGACGGCGAAGGATTTTGCCGCCAACGGCGGCTCGGTCCGCCGCGAGCCTGCGGATATTCCGACGGTTGGACGCTTTGCCGTCGTCGCCGATCCGCACGGCGCGGTGATCTGCATCATGACGCCGCTGCCGAGGGACAATCCAACGCCTCCCGCGCCGATGGGCACGCCGGGCCACATCGGTTGGCACGAACTCTATGCCGGCAACGGTGCGGAAGCCCTCGCATTCTATTCGAAGCTTTTCGGCTGGACGAAGGATCATGACTTCGACATGGGCGAGATGGGTGCCTATACGATCTTTGCCGAACACGGCACCCCTGTCGGCGGCATGATGACCAAGCCGCCGAATGTCCCCATGCCGGCATGGGCTTATTACTTTAATGTGCCGGCCATCGATGCGGCCATCGAGCGCGTCAAGGCCGGCGGCGGCACGGTGTTGAACGGTCCGATGGAAGTGCCCGGCGGCAGCTGGATCATCCAGGCGACCGATCCGCAGGGCGCATTCTTCTGTCTCGTGGCGCCCGCCAGATAGACGCGACTGACGATGACATCAGCGCAGCGTAAGACGGCCGGACGCCGTCCTGCGCTGCTTGATTTGAGGGTTTCAAGCCGGTTGATGGAATGTGATCCAGCGTGGCGCGGACATCGAATCGAGAGCCGAGGGCGCGCTGCGGCGAATGCCGAAGCTCGTTCGTATTTCATTAATTTTATTAGAATTTTAGCGTTTCCGGCGATATTCGGGCGCCTGCTGTTAACTCTTCCTCAAACATTTTTGGGTGGATGCATAACCGGCTATGTCTGAAGCCGCCGCAAGCATTGATTTTGGTTCTTCTGCGTAATTGATTGGTCCCAGTTTCACATTGGGGTTGTTTTGTTATGTCTATCGAAGATCCGCGCATTTCCGCTATCGCAAGCGAAAACGTCTCGCACGACTTCCGCCAGGACATTCATGAAGATGCAAGTATTGAGACTTCCGCCCGGCAGGGCGTCGAGGTCGCACAGGCCGATAATAGCCAGCAACCTGAGAAGACCGACCGCGTGCCGGCGGCTCCGCAGATCGCAGCTGCCAACGGCAATGCGGTTGAAGTCGTCCCGGATCAGCACAACGTTGCACATCTGCCGGCTGACGTATCGATCGACGACATCCGCGTCGAAGGCAACAATCTTGTACTGGTCCAGGCTGATGGCACGGAGATCGTCATCGTCAACGGCGCCCTGCACGTGCCGACCTTCCTGCTTGGCGAAGTCGAGCTGCCGCAGCAAGCCGTGATCGCCGCCCTCGAGCAGAACAACATCAACGTCGCTGCAGGTCCCGATGGCTCCTATTCGGCGAGCGCATCCGCTCCAAGCTCAGGCGGCAACTTCGACACGATCCAGCAGCCTCCCCATCTGCCGCCGCTGATAGCGGACCTTCTCCCGCCCACAGACCAGCCCGATGGGCAGCCCGGCGGCCTCTTCGGCGGCCGCGACAGCGGCAGCGGCAATCTTCTGGCCGCAAACCCGCCGAGCGTCGACACGCCCACCCCGGACAATGGCGTAACGATCGGCGACCTCGACAGCGCTGCCACCGGCAGCGACGCCGTGGTCTGGGAAGCCGGGCTCCCCGGCGG
>Ga0102589_1006037_pt1 | contig 10191 bp, 8 predicted proteins | sample AraplaMF_Col_mLB_FD_76858 | JGI IMG/M metagenome (GOLD analysis project Ga0102589, IMG submission 76858) | Arabidopsis root microbial communities from the University of North Carolina, USA - plate scrape MF_Col_mLB | ecosystem: Host-associated > Plants > Roots > Endosphere | place: USA... | reverse complement strand
GTAGGACATCCCCGTGATCTGGCTAATGATGTCCCCTAGGATTGCAAAGCCGGTCGAGGAATAGTTCCAATTCTCCCCTGGCTGACAGACCAATGGTCCAGCTAGTACGGACTTGATCCATCTAGACCTGCGATAAGCAATATCCTCCGCTTCTGTTCGTTCTGGCTTCGAAGCATCCGAATCATCGCCAAATGCAAATGCAATATCCCAAGGACCAGACGGATAGGGCTCGGTGAAATAACCCGGGTCCGGTGCGAGCCCCGATGTATGTGTTAATAAATGTGTAATCGTAATCCGTTCATAATGGCGATGATCAAATTCTGGGTACCAATCCTTCACAGGCTGTGTTAGATACAGCTTCCCTTCCTCCATTAACCGCATGATTGAGACGAGTGTGAACCATTTCGTGACCGAAGCGATCTTCCGGATCGACGTCGGCTGCAATTCGCTGGCAGGGTCTGTGTGCCGAAGCGCGCCAAGCGCACGTACCGCGAAAGTCTGTCCGCCGCGCGCGAGCATATAGGAAGCGCATTGCAGCTTCCCTTCATTAATTAATCCCATTAAGAATGTGTCGAGCTGTTGCAAGGTACTCTCTCGGTACCCTGCTTCCGAAGGTGAAATATCGGTCAGTCCATGATGTATACCAAGGCTCATATCGTTTTCCCGTCCTTTCTTTCTTCCATTTCAGATTTATCGTCGCTCACTACAATAATGCTGACCAAATAATCGCTCGCGGATTAATGATGGCTTGCGGCACCCAACCTGTTTGGCTTGGCACCATAAATGCATAGACGAGCCGTTCAATAGGGTCAACGAATAGACCGCAATGTCCTGCACCCTCATGCGCATACGTTCCCGGTGAGCAAATATCATGATGACTCAGACTCCAGCCGAGCCCCATCTGAAAATTAGGATTTTTATCGCCCCAACACGTCGATGGAACGTTATTTAGCTGATTCGAGACCATCATCCCTACTGTTTTGCGTCCAATAATGCGTTGTCCATGAAGCTGCCCATCATCTAACATGGCTTGTCCAAGCTTCCACAGATCCTCAAGGGTTGAGAATAGACCATGGCCAGCCGCTGCTGGAATTCCTGTCCGGTCAAATGAGTCTTGCACTTCTTTTTCTTGCCAAGGATTCACAATACACGTCTCTGCTCGCAAATGTTCCGGAACACGCAGGAATGTACGTTCCATCCCTAGAGGCTCCGTAATCCGTTCGCGAACATACTGCTCATAAGACATGCCTGACGCACGTTCGATAACCAGACCGAGCAGCGCAAACCCTGCCGTACAATAATTCCACTGTTCACCGGGCTTACAATACATCCGGCCGCTGACAATCGTCTTTATCCCTTCTTCGAGCGTCCATGCATCTGTACTAGACTTCTTCTCATGCAGCCACCACTCGTACCAAGGAAGTGTGTAAGGCTCTGTCTGGACGCCAGGATCGCCCATAAGACCTGACGTATGGGTTAACAGATGCCAAATCGTAATACCGCGATGCTGATCCGTATTCAGCTCAGGAATCCATTCACTCACACTCTGTTGATAGAAGAGCTTCCCTTCTTCTGCTAATTGTGCGATGGCAATTGCTGTAAATACTTTCGTAATCGAATAGACTTTACGAATCGAGTTCGGTAGTAGTGCTGGACTGTTCTCTTCATATGTCAGATGACCTTGGGAACGATGGACGACAATTTGGCCGTCACGGGCAACCAAGTAACCTGCCCCTTGAATTGTGCCGGCTTCAACAAGACCGTGGAAATGCTCATCAAGCAGCTGCAGCCGCGCTGCATCAAGACCTACCGCGTCCGGTGCAGCATCGGTTCTGCCTTCATGGATGGATAGCGTTGTTGCGATCAATGCGAATTCCTCCCTTAACTGCGAATATAAAATTGAAAATACTGGTATCATTCTATCGAATGCCTCTATTTCCGTAAATAGGAAATATCATATATATCTGTTTTTTCCTTAAAAACCAAATAACGCCTAGTCTGTCTCCATCCAGACCCAAGCGTTATGCTTTTTTTACAATTGAATTAAGCCTGAATCACGGCACCGCCCTGGCGCTTATGATCCAGATCGCGAATCATTTGATTATACACGATCGATCTTATAGAACATGAACAGAACAATTGAAATCACGTAACAAATGAGCGGAAGCCATACAAAGTTGAATTGGCCAATATTCAGAATCCATGCTGCAAGCGCACCGCCGATTCCCATACCGAACTTTACTCCGAACGCGCTTGCTGCGGTTAACAACCCTTGCGTACGGACACCAGATTTCCACTCCCCATAATCTACGGTGTCCGCCAGCCTCGTGAATAGGATTCCTGCTGCAAATCCTAGACCCACATTACCGATCACAATAGCGATAACAATCAATGGGATGGAGCTCATGCCTGCCGCAACCAATGCGATAAGCTGTCCCACCGTACCGATACCAAAGCCGAGCACAGCTGTCTTCGTCTTCCCTAACCGCTTCGTAAGTGCAGGCGCAAACGCAATCCCGACAAGCAGCATAATATTAAGTCCATTAACTAATGGAATCAGGTCTTCACGAGCGAAGTTATATTTGAAGAAATAATCGACGATTGGCCTTTCCCTGTCATTGCAAGCCACAGAAACAAGTTAATGACGAGCAGCAAACACCACGGCGTATTGCCTTTTATCGGGGGCCTATGAACTTCGCAGCATACATGTTAATCGTGAACATGGAAGCGCTTATGATACATGGCTTGCCATGAGGGCGCCAGCGGAAGTGACAAGGGGTATGGTCGATTATTTGAACCAGAAAGCCGTGCCTTTGCAAGAATATAAGATCATTGAACTAGACGGTACAACCGCGACATTTAAGCATACACTGAGTCCACATGAGGTTCGATTCTATGAACTGAGGCCGTTGCGACATTTGTGGGGCTGATGACGATGACGCGGAATGCATCGGAGTGATTCTTAACGTCCGAACTGGGGCTAACGAACCGTACAAGTCTTATTAGGTATAAATCGCGTGATCTGTCATTCTAACGAATCTCAGGAACGTTGTTCCTTGCAAAAAGGGATTATTTCGCCCTTGGAAGACTTAATAGCGTTTATTGAGTTCGTTAGATTTGATTTGGATTCATTTTCGCTGATATCAGAACATTATGGTTCGTTAGAGGGGGCTCCACATGAGGAGTAACGAGGATCACGTTGCGTTACCCCTTCTTCCCGCTCCCATTCTAGCTCTGCTGTCGGCCACGCTGACATGCTCCAATGCCCCTATCTATGATCCCCGTTTCAAAATTTCTGTTGTGTTCGGTACTCTACAAGAAAGTAGTACAGTGCCTTGCTCGGGTCGGATGCCATAACAAAAGCCAGCTGGGATTCCCCTTAGAGGGAATCAGCAAGCTTTGGCATAAAGAAGTGCAAGAGATAATTAACCGCGTAAGAAACGAATGATTTTGCCGAAATGATCACCGCTCGTATGATGACCGTTAAATGGATAGACTTGCATTTCCTTTGGCGATGTTATTCGGTTATAGACTGCGAAGACGGTCTCGGGCTGGCAGATCGGGTCTTTCAATCCTACCGACATGAAGGTCGGCTTCGTGAGACGATCTGTCAGATTAAGAATGTCGAAATAACTGAGCGTCCGCATGACTTCCTGCAAATGTTCAGGGTACGTCATGACAAAGGATGCCGCCTCTGACAGTGAACCGACGGAATTAAAAATGCCAAAATCCATATGGCACATGTTCGGAATATCTGCGATGACTTTGCATGGGATATCACTGAGTGCCGACGTGATCAGCGCGAGTCCTCCGCCCTGACTTGCCCCCGCGACAACAATGCGTGAAGCATCGACTTCCGGCTGCTGCTTGGCCCATGTGAGCGCCTGAAGCGCATCGACGGTAATCGCTTGGTAATAGCTCTGTTCGGGAGCGAGAAGTCCCTGCGTAATCCATCCTTTGGTCATACCATACGACTGCGGCAGCAGGTTCCCTGTCTCGCCGCCCTGCCCACGCACATCCATCGCAAAGACAGCAAAGCCCATCATCAGCCAGTTCGCATAGTTCTCGGGTACGGATTTACTTCCATGATAACCGTGATAATGTACGACACAAGGCAAACGACCTGCCCCGGGATCAACGAATTTCGGCAGGATGTACCACCCATGAATCGGTGTCTGATCATAGCCCTCGTAAGTGACCTTGTACGTTGTTATATATGGAGAGAGGCAAGTTACCTGCTCCCGGCGATCATTCAGCGGCTTCTGTGAGGCTAAGTGTAAGGTGCGTTCCCAGAATGAATCCAGATCCTCCGGTGCCGTCTGATCCGGCATGTATTGATGCAATTCAGCAAGCTTTTTCTCGATAAAATTCATCGTGACCATGACCTCCAATCGTTACTCTAGTAACGCAATCTCCTTCTTCTTACTCGTATAATTCACACAATAAATACTGATGACAATTAGGACTAATCCAAGCAGCAAGGAATAGGTAAATGGTTCATGCAGGAACACCGTTCCCGTAAGGACCGCAATGAGTGGAACCAGGAACGTAAAAGATGCGACCTTGCTCGCCTCTCCCGTATTCATCAGATGAAAATAGATTACAAAAGCGATCGGAATCCCAAGGGTCGCGCCGAACCCCAATCCTATGAGATAGGTTCCGTTCCATGTAATGCTAGACCAGCTTTCAATCCCCGTACCGAGCACCGTTAATAGGCCCCCACCGATCATAAATTGAAAAGCGACCATCCACATGGAATCAACCTTCCCGCTCTCCTTCTTAACGTAGATCACGCCGAGCGCCCAACTGATGGCAGCTAATAAGGCCAAGGCTACGCCCACGAAGGAGACTTGTCCTGTGAAGCTGCCTGAGCTCACGGCCAAGATCCCGATGAATCCGATCAGAAGCCCTGCGACTTTGACGAGTGTCATCCGTTCACCCAGCCACATCCATGCGAAGAGACCTATCAATACCGGCTGGAAATAGACGAGCACGGAAAATAAACCACCCGGCAAGTAGATGAGCCCCACCGTCTGCAGCCCATAGAAAAATGCAGCATTTAGTAGACCTGAAATGACGTACCGGAACCAGTTCTCACGCCACTTCAATTTTTTCCACGTCGGTAGTAAGAAAAGAGTCAGTAACAACCCCCCTAGGAATGAACGCATCCCTGCGAATAAAATCGGCGGCGTATAGTGCAGCGTTACTTTATAGATGGACCAAGATAACCCCCAGATCAAGACTAGAAATGCAATTGATAGAATTGTTTTTGTTGATCCTTTCGTGTGAGCCACGTGATGCGCCTTCTTTCTCTCTGTTGTACCTCCATAACTATACTCCTTTTTTAAAATTTTTCTAGCGTCTGGCAGGATGGATTGACTATAATTTTCCAATGGGATATTATTGAACTGACTAGTCAGTTCAACTTAATCAAGACACGTAGAGAGGCCACCAACCCATGAGTAGAATCAAAATTATTCAAGCAGCAGAAGCTGTATTCTCTGAACACGGGTTCCACCGCGCAAGTATGGATGAAATCGCGCTACGGGCGAATGTCGCGAAGGGAACCCTGTACTATCATTTCAAGAGTAAATCCGAATTGTTCAAGACGATCGTCGCCGATGGATTGACGGAACTGATGGATCGTGTCCATGCGGATCTCAATGCGGACCTCCCCCTCGAGGAACAAATCATGCGGATCATTAAGCATAATCTCGATATCTTCTTAGAGTCGAGCGGCTTCGCCCACATCGTATTTAACGAATTATCCAATGGGCTAGATCCGGAGGTACTGGAGGAAGTGCGGAAGATGCGGCTGGATTACATTTATTTCGTCGCCGATAGCCTGGAACAATCTCAACACTCCGGTATCATGCGTGATGGGAACTGCAAGCTCGCTGCAACCGCGCTGATTGGCATGATCGACAGCGGATGCAGGTATTACATGAATCACCAGAATGAATTAACCCGGGAACAGCTGGAGCAATTTATGTACACGACGATGACGACAGGCTTATTCCTGACCACAACGTAAACCCCTATTCTGATCAGAAGGCGATGGTGAATACTATGGAATGGTTAAAGGCAAACAATGAATTAATCCCGTTATCTTGGTTCGAGCAAATGCGGTCGAATACGCCCGTATCCTTTAACGAGGAGTACAATAACTGGGATGCATTTCGGTATGAGGATATCAAAGCCATGTTCACGAATCATGAAGTCTTCTCCTCTCAGTTGAACGACACCGTAAGAGAGCCGATCGATGCTAGCATTCTCTTCCTTGATCCACCGAAGCATAGGCAGCTTCGCATGCTCGTCTCGCGGGCTTTTACCCCTCAGGTCATCGAAGCTCTAGGTCCTAAAATCACTGCCATCTCCCATGAGTTATGCGATCAGATCGAGCAGCGCGGGAGCATGGATGTCGTCCATGACTTCGCAAGTCCGCTGCCGATGATTGTTATCGCCGAAATGCTCGGGATACCCGCTGCGGATCGGTTACAGTTCAGGGAATGGTCCATCGCACTTGTCGGAAACGACTACGAGGCCTTCGTAGCATGCCAACAAGAGATGAGTGAATATTTCACCGCCATTGCCAACGATCGGCGTACAGCACCACAGCAAGACCTCATTAGCAGCCTCGTTCATACCCATGTCGATGGCGAACAGCTGACCGACCTTGAGATCATTGGATTCTGCGTGCTGCTGCTCGTGGCAGGAAATGAGACGACGACCAACTTGATCTCTTCGTCGATGCTCTGCTTCGATAGTGAACGAGACGCGCGGGATCAGCTGATGGCGGACCCTTCCCTCTTCCCGCAAGCGATCGAAGAGGTGCTCCGCTACTGCTCACCGGTTCAGGTCACGAGCCGTAAAGTGAAGCAAGCAACAGAGCTGCGCGGGCATTCACTGCTCCCGGGTCAACAGATCAACATCTGGATCGGATCGGCGAACCATGATCCAGACGTCTTCGAATCACCGAATACATTTAACATTCATCGTAGCCCTAATCCACACTTAGCCTTCGGGCACGGCATCCACTTCTGCCTAGGTGCGCAACTAGCCAGACTGGAAGCTCGAATCGCGCTGCGAATCCTCTTCGAACGCTTCCCGAATTTCCAACGTGATCAGCGTATGACGTTAGAACGAGCGGATAGCTCGATGATCTTCGGATTAGAATCTTTGCCATTCTTCATCGCATAAATCGAATAGGGAGACCGCTCCGCATTCGGAGGGTCTCCCTATATTCATGATTAGCAAGGATCAAGGCTTCATCTGACCTCAACCAACCTTTTAATGAAATACTGTTCCATTTCCTCAACTGACAAAGGCTTGCTGAATAGGTACCCTTGGACTTCATCACATATTTCAATCTTTTCGCTTATTGAGCATCATGTCGAGTATGAGTTCATCCATCTTCAAGGAGCCTTCATTCCCAAGTCGACAGAAGTTATCGATACTCTCGTCCAACCCCTCACCAATGATCCCGTTCGTTCCAGGAACCCTCATGCCAGACGTTGCGAGCAATGCGGATTGTACCGCTGCTCCCGTACAAGTCGATACCTTCATGGCACAGCCTGCCTTCGCGCCATCACACAGCATCCCGGTGACATTGCCAATTGCGTTCTGCATTGCAAATGACATTTGATTCACATCACCGCCCAGTAAATACGTTATGGCTGCAGCCGCACTCGCTCCTGCCACCGTCACACCGCACAGTGCAGATAGACGCCCAAATTTGGATTTGATCCAGATCGCGAGCAGGTGGCTGAAAGCTACCGCGCGAATCATTTTTTCTTCACTGGCTTTTATTTTCTCAGCGACAGCGACGACTGGCATCGTGACAGCAATCCCTTGATTCCCGCTCCCCGAGTTGGACATTACCGGCATCATGACGCCAGCCATTCGTGCATCCGATCCTGCTGAGGTGAGCGCCATTGCATGCGTAATCACATCATCCGATAGCAGCCCTTTGGTTACGTTCTCTTTGAGAATCTTCCCGACTTGGAGACCGTAGCTATCCTTCAACCCCTCCATGCAAATCGCTCGGTTTAACGTAATACTTTCTTTTACCAGCTCTAGATCGTCAAGAGAAACGTCCTGAATATATTGATAAATCCGCTCAAGGCTCAACTGGCTGTATAGATCGGATTCTTGATCTTCTTGTTCATGATAATATTCACATGCTTTATTGAAAATCAAATCATCCCCGACTTCTATACGCGTAATATTCGTATGCACATCTTCGATGATGACTTTGGCTTGTTCGTTCGCACTATGCACGCATAGCTCGATATACAATTTTTTAGGCGAATCGGTTAGCTTTATTTGTACTTGATTGGCTGCGATGAAGGTTTCAGCCTTACCCTCTGCCTCAGCAGGAACACCCGTCAGCACTTCTAGCTTGCGATTCGGATCCCCTGCGATGGCTCCCAACGCCGCGACGAAATCAATTCCCGTCTGCTTCATACCTGGAATCCCAACGGCCATCGCATTCTTCATCACATTCGGGCTGATCGTCACATCCAAATGCGTCATTTCACCTTGCACATGACTTCTCGCGACGGACGCCGCCCATGCAATCGCAACCGGCTCGGTACAACCTAGCGCAATGACAAGCTCTTGCTGCAGCAGCTGCGTAATTTGCTCATTCAGATTCGTCATGGTACCCACCCTGTTCTTAAATTTTCTGCCCTCTATATGGATCATAAATTATTATTCATCGCTAATCGACATCTTTTTTCTAAAATAACGAAAAACCCTGATGGTTCAGAGGATCGAATCCATCAGGGCGTATCCGAAATAGCGTTATCATCCGGGCTTTCTAGTCCTGTACTTGGACCAGTCTGATCATCGTACTATCATAGTCTCCTGTTAAGCTTAGAAGAATACCTCGCGACATCCAGCCTTGCCCACTTCGGACTTCACCCGTTTCTTCATTTCGATACGGTATGAACGGCTCCAGTCCGCGCAGTCTCACGGGAAGAGCGGGATGTCCGAATTGCTGTGCATGCCGGAACACGAACACGACCGCTTCCTGCCCATCCCTCCCTACGTACTGCACCGAAGTAAGATCCGACTGCTCTGGCGGGGAAAGCCGATAGCAGAGTCCTTCCTGAACGATGGGCCGTATTGCTTTATACTGCGCGATATAACCTGCGGCCTCTTCCATGTCCTGTTCGGTCAAATGGTTCAAGTTCATGCCGATGCCCAGCGTTCCCATCATGGCACAATGGAAACGGAACTTAAGAGGAATTCGGCGTCCATTCATGTAGTTCACCGGTTCGGTCACCCAGCATACCATCGACTTCGCCGTATACGCGTGCGAGTGTCCCCATTGAATCCGCAGCCGGTCGAGCGCATCGGTGTTGTCGCTAGTCCAGAACTGATCCGCGAACCGCATAATCCCCATATCTACGCGTCCGCCGCCTCCAGCGCATGACTCAAACTGCACATGAGGATGCTTATCCTGCAGCCGCCGCCAAATATCATAGAGCGCGTTCACATGCCGCACCCAGATCTCACGATCGCGGCCAACTGGCGCGTCCGGCCAACCCGGCTCGCTAAAGTAGCGATTCATATCCCATTTGATGAACGAAATGGCATGTGTAGACAGCAAGTCATCGACCGCGTTATAGACAAATGCCTGAACATCTTCGCGGGCCAAATTGAGTACAAGCTGATTTCTTCCCTCCGTACGTGGACGATCCGTGAAGTGATAGACCCAATCCGGATGCTGTCTGTACAGGTCGCTGTCCGGATTCACCATTTCAGGCTCGACCCAGATGCCGAAGTCCATGCCAAGCGACGTGACATCGTCAATCAGAGGCTGCAGTCCGTTCGGAAACTTGGTCTTGTTCACATACCAGTCCCCTAAACCAGCCTTGTCATCATTGCGCTTACCGAACCAGCCGTCATCGACGACGAAGCGTTCAACGCCAAGTCGCGCAGCCTTTTCCGCAAGCTGCTTCTGGTTCTCTTCGTTCACATCAAAACTAGTCGCTTCCCAGGAGTTATATAGAACTTTGCGAAGCTGCCCGCTGTTGCGTAGAACGTGCTTTTGCTGATAGCCATGCAGCTTGCGGCTCGCATCACCGAACCCTTTGGCGGTGAACCCACCCACGCTCACGGGTGATACGAAGGTTTCGCCCGCTTCCAGCAGCCAGCGAAAATCAAAGTCATGAATACCCGCCG
>Ga0102589_1006034_pt1 | contig 10197 bp, 9 predicted proteins | sample AraplaMF_Col_mLB_FD_76858 | JGI IMG/M metagenome (GOLD analysis project Ga0102589, IMG submission 76858) | Arabidopsis root microbial communities from the University of North Carolina, USA - plate scrape MF_Col_mLB | ecosystem: Host-associated > Plants > Roots > Endosphere | place: USA... | reverse complement strand
GTCCGAGATGGACGTGCGCGTCGAACACGCGCTGCGCCAGGGCGCGCTGTGGGACGAGGTGAAGGACAAGCTGGGCCAGAGCGCGCTGGGCCTGTCCGGCGGCCAGCAGCAACGCCTGTGCATCGCGCGCGCCGTCGCGCTGCGCCCGGACGTGCTGCTTCTGGATGAACCGACTTCGGCGCTGGATCCGATCTCCACCAGCCGCATCGAACAGCTGGTGGAAGAGCTGAAGAAGGACTACACGATCGTGATCGTGACCCACAACATGCAGCAGGCCGCGCGTGTTTCCGACTTCACCGCCTTCATGTATCTGGGCGATTTGATCGAGCACGGGACGACGGAAGCGATCTTCTCGAATCCGACGAAGCAACAGACCGAGGATTACATCACCGGCAGGTTTGGGTGAGGCAGGCTGCTTGCGCGGCACTGCCGCGCAGCCTGCCGACCGACCGGCCATGGATGGCCGGGCCGGGCGATTCGAAGCCGACCACGTCGCGCCATGGATGGCAATGAGGCGTCTCCAAGGCATTACACGGACAACAACATGAGCACCCAGATGCACGACCACATCGTCAAGAGCTACGACGACGAGCAGCGCCGCCTGCTCAACGAAACCCTGCGCATGGGCGAGATGGCCGCCGCGCAGCTGGAATCCGCGCTGGACGTGGTCCAGCGTCGCGACGACAAGGCCGCCGAACGCATCATCGCCAACGACGAGGCGATCGACGCGCTCGAACAGGAAGTCAGCCACGACGTCATGAAGCTCGCGCTGCGCGGGCCGATGGCGCGCGACCTGCGCGAGATCCTCGCCGCGATCCGCATCGCCTCCGACATCGAACGCGTCGGCGACTACGCGGCCAACGTCGCCAAGCGCTCGCTCGCGCTGAACCTCTCGCCGCCGCTGCCGCACGTGAGCGGCCTGCATGCGATCGGCACGTTGGCCGTGCAGCAGGTGCGCGACGTGCTGGTGGCCTATCGCGACAACAACGTCGAGCTCGCCCAGCGCGTGCGCGCGCGCGACGCCGACCTCGACGTGGCCTACACCGCCCTGTTCCGCGAACTGCTCACCTACATGATGGAGGACGCGCGCAGCATCACGCCGTGCACGCATCTTCTGTTCATGGCCAAGAACATCGAGCGCATCGGCGACCACGCCACCAACATCGCCGAGAACGTGTGGTTCCTCGTGCGCGGCGAGGAAGCCCTGCCGCCGCGTGAGAAGCGCGATGGCAGCTCGACGACCGCCGCGCCGTAATCGATTTTGGTCTTGTAGCCCGGGTAAGCGAAGCGCACCGCGCCCCCGGGCAAATCAGTTCCTTCAGCGATGAACGCGCCGCAGCGCGTTGCACCGCTGACGTGTGGTGTTCCTTTGTCAGCCGTCACGGCTCCCCGGGTGCGCTTCGCTTACCCGGGCTACGGACGCCCGCGTGCCCCGCTTGGGCCTGTTTCATGCTCGATTGGCCGCATCCGCGCATCCCCACCACGACTGATGGCCTATGCATCCGCGCGCCGGATTGCGCAAAGTCGCGATCTCGAACAGACGAACACGCCGTAAACGCTTCCAACCGGCTGCGTCGTGAACCGCGCGCATCGCGGTGCGTGCTGCACCGCGTCACGCCTTCGATTTCACCGATCGCTAGCCTTTCGCCTGTCATCGTTCCCAGGCTCGGAATCCGGGCCAATCTCCGCGGGTTCCCCCGCATCGCGTACAGGAGTTCCACCCATGTCCAGCAAGACCAGCAAGACCGTCGTCCTCGTTGCCGGCGCCGCCCTGGCCGGCGGGATCGCCCTGTCGGGCTCGGCCTTCGCCATGACCGACCTGGCGTCGGGCTACATGGTCAGCGCCGGCGAAGGCACCAAGGCCGCCGAAGGCAAATGCGGCCTGGAGAAGATGGATACCGACAAGGACGGCAAGGTGTCGCAGGCCGAATTCGGCGCCGCGCACAACGGCGACACCAGCAAGTTCGCCACGCACGACGCGAACAAGGACGGCTTCCTCTCCGCCGACGAACTGAAGGCGAAGAAGGGCGACAAGATGGAAGGCAAGTGCGGCGAAGGCAAGTGCGGCGGAATGGCGTAATGGCGCTGCGACGCACGCAACGCATTGCGCATGAGCCTGCCTGATCACTCAGTCGGACTCGGACTGCGGCGGGCCCTGTTGGGCCCGCTGCGGGACGCCGCGCCCGCTTCCGATTCGAAGCGCGATTTCGATTTCCTCGAATGCGCACCGGAAAACTGGATCGGCGTCGGCGGAAAGCTCGGCGAAGCGCTGGACGAACTCAGCGCACGGCACACGATTTCATGCCACGGGCTGTCGCTTTCGCTCGGCGGGTTCGCGCCGCTGGACGAAACCTTCCTCGCGCGCGTGCGGCGCTTCCTTGATCGCCACCACGTCGCGCTTTACAGCGAACACCTGAGCTACTGCAGCGATGACGGCCAGCTTTACGACCTGCTGCCGCTGCCGTTCACCGACGAAGCGGTGCGCCACGTCGCCGCGCGTATCCGCCAGACGCAGGACATCGTGGGCCGCCGCATCGCGGTGGAGAACGTCTCCTACTACGCGACGATGCCGGTCGATCGCGACCAGCACGCGCTCGACGAAGCCGGCTTCATCAACGCCGTGCTGGAAGAAGCCGACTGCGACCTGCTGCTGGACGTCAACAACGTCTACGTCAACGCGATCAACCATCGCTACGATCCGCACGATTTCCTCGCCGCGATGCCGGCCCATCGCATCGCCTGCCTCCACGTCGCGGGCCATTACGACGAAGCGGACGATCTCAAGGTCGACACGCACGGCGCGCCGGTGAAGGACGCGGTGTGGACGTTGCTGGGCGATGCGTATCGCCGCTTCGGCGCACGCCCGACGCTGCTGGAACGCGATTTCAATATTCCGCCCTACGCCGAACTGCTCGGCGAACTGGACACGGTGCGTCGCGTCATGCGCGAACACGCACCCGCATCGCAGGCGCACGCCCGTGCCTGATGCACCGTCGCGCCTGCGCGCGCAGCAACTCGCCCTCACCCGCCACCTGCGCGATCCGCAGGCCGCGCCCGCACCGGATGGCATCGAAGACCGGCGCGTGGCGATCTACCGCGACCTCGTGTTCAACAACGTCGAAAGCCTGCTCGCCGGGAATTTTCCGGTGTTGAAGCAGGTGCTCGGCGACGACTGGCGCGCGCTGGTGCGCGATTTCTTCCGCGTGCATCGCGCCCAGACTCCGCTGTTTCCCGAACTGGGGCGCGAGTTCCTGCGCTTCATGGAAGCACGCGACAACGAAGCGCCGTCGCTGCCGCAGTTCGCGGGCGAACTGGCGCACTACGAATGGGTGGAACTCGCGCTGCAGATCAGCGATGTGGAACTTCCCGACTTCGATCCGGCCGGCGATCTGCTCGATGGCGTGCCGGTGCTGTCGCCGCTGGCCTGGCCGCTCGCGTACGCGTGGCCGGTGCATCGCATCGGGCCGGATCACCAGCCCGACGCACCGCCGCCGGAGCCGACGCTGCTGCTGGTGCGTCGCGGAACGGACGGCGACGTACGGTTCTCGCAGCTGAGCCCGCTGGCGTTCCGCCTGTTGCAGCGGCTCGACGAATCGCCGGAGCTGACCGGACACGCGCAGCTGGCAGCGCTGGCGGTTGAGGCCGGGCACGAGGACGTCGACGGGTTCGTGGCACAGGGTCGTGCGCTGTTCGAGCAGATGCGTGGCGTGGGTGTCGTGCTTGGGACGCGCACCACGTAGCCGCACAAGCCCCGTCATCCGGCAAGGGCCGGGGCCCAGGCCGGGAACGTCTGGAGTTGCGGGACCCGCTTCTGGAACGACCGGGAAGCCAGCCGCATTTGCGCCGTCTGCTAACCTTTCCCGCATGCAGAACGCCGACGCACCCGCCCCGCCCGCCCGCCTTGCTTCGCGATTCCGTGGCTTCCTGCCGGTGGTGGTGGACGTGGAAACCGGCGGTTTCGACTGGAATCGCCACGCGCTGCTCGAAATCGCCGTGGCACCGATCGACATCGACGAGAACGGCCTGCTGTTCGTCGGCGACATCACCAGCAGCCACGTCGTGCCCGCACCGGGACTCGAGATCGATCCAAAGTCGCTGGAAGTCACCGGCATCGACATCGACCATCCGTTCCGCGACGCGAAGAGCGAACGCGTCGCACTGGAAACCGTGTTCGCACCGGTGCGCGCCGCGCTGAAGAAGCACGGCTGCCAGCGCGCGATCCTGGTCGGGCACAACGCGCATTTCGATCTGAACTTCCTCAATGCCGCCGTCGCGCGCAGCGGCCACAAGCGCAATCCGTTCCATCCCTTCAGCGTGTTCGACACGGTGAGCCTGGCCGGCGTCGCGTACGGACAAACCGTGCTCGCGCGTGCGGTGCAGGCGGCGGGGCTTTCGTGGAACAGCGAGGAGCAGCATTCGGCCGTGTACGACACCGAACGCACGGCGCAGCTGTTCTGCCGCATCGTCAACGCGTGGCCGCCTGCGCAGCCGCCGGTGGTGGCGCCGTGAGCGGCACGCCGACGCCGATGCAGGCGATGCTCGCCGGCGAGCTGTATCGTGCCGACGATGCGGAAATCCAGGCCGCACAGGCCGATGCACGCGAATGGATGGTGCGCTACAACGCGGCGCTGGGCATGACGCCGGCGCAACGTCATGCATTGCTGGTCGAACGCCTCGGAGCGGCCGGCGAAGGCAGCGAGATCCGCCCGCCCTTCCATTGCGACTACGGTTTCAACGTGCACCTCGGGCGCGGCGTGTTCCTCAACTTCGACTGCGTGATCCTCGACGTGGTGCGCGTGGACATCGGCGACGGCACGCAGATCGGCCCGGCGGTGCAGATCTACACCGCCGACCATCCGCGCGATCCGGCGCAACGTCGCGAAGGCTGGGAGTTCGGCAAACCCGTGCGCATCGGCCGCAACGTATGGATCGGCGGCGGCGCTATCATCCTGCCTGGCGTGACCATCGGTGACGACGCGCTCATCGGCGCCGGAAGCGTGGTCACGCGCGATGTGCCGGCCGGCGCGACGGTCGCAGGCAATCCCGCGCGCGTGCGTACGCCGGCGGCGTGATGGAGCGTTACGGACTGGCCAGCTTCAGTCCGACCAGTCCGGCGATGATGAAACCGACGCTGATCAAACGCAGCGGATTGGTCGGTTCGTTGAACAGCACGATGCCGAGGATCACGGTACCGACGGCGCCAACGCCGACCCAGATCGCATAGGCAGTTCCGACCGGCAGGGATTTCATCGCGATCCCGAGCAGGCCCAGGCTGATCGCCATCGCGGCGATGGTGGCCACGGTGGGCACGGGCCGGGTGAAGCCGTCGGTGTATTTCAGGCCGATGGCCCAGCCCACTTCGAACAGGCCGGCGAGAACGAGAAGGATCCAGGACATGACAGTCTCCAATGCGAATGGGGCCGTCCCCGAGTGCGAATGGAGCGGCGGGGCCGTCCCCGCTTCCTGATGGAGTCGGATTATTTCACACCCCCGCACGCGGCGCCGTCACGCCGCGGGCGCGGTTCATGTCACAGGCGAGCTTCCGGCGGATTCGCGTCGACGCAGATGATGTTGCGGCCCTGGTTCTTCGCGCGGTACATCGCCGCGTCCGCGCGTTCCAGCAGGCGCGCGGGCGTATCGTCGAAACGGCATTCGGCGATGCCAACGCTGAAGGTCACGCGCAAACCGTCCACGCCGGCCCACGTCGCATGCGCTTCGAACGTCGACTGCATGCGTTCGCAGATGGTGATCGCCTCGTCCAGCGTCGTGTCGGGCAGCAGCAGCGCGAACTCCTCGCCGCCCAGGCGCGCGAGCAGGTCCGCCGTGCGGCTGCCGGCCGCGAACAGGATCGCCGCTTCGCGCAGCACCGCGTCGCCCACGGCGTGCGAGTGCGTGTCGTTGATGCGCTTGAAGTGATCCAGATCGATGAGCGCCAAGCACAGCGGATGGCCGGCGCGCTGCGACACGGCCATGTCGCGCTTGAGGATCTCGTCGAAGCGTCGGCGATTCGGCAATCCGGTAAGCGCATCCTCGCGCGCCTGCCGCTCGTAGGCGACGGCCTGCCGGCGCACGCGTTCGAGCAGCTGCGCGCGTTCGCGATCCACCGCGAGCAGGCGTTCGGCCTGCGCCTGCAAATCGCGCGTGCGCTCGTTGACCAGCCGCGCAAGGCGCAGGTTCTTCGTGCGATAGCGATGCACCAGGTATCGATACAGCGCGTACAACGCATACAGCAGCAACAGCGCGGCGATGGCGCGCACGTCGCTGCGTTGCCACCACAGTGGCTTGATGGTGAACGACCAGCTCGCCACGTCCTGCGTCCACGGCCCGCCCGGATGCGCGGCCGCGACCTGCAGCACGTAATCGCCCGGCGGCAGGCCCATGTATTCCACGGTGCGCTGGCGATCGCGTTCGACCCAATGCGTGTCCAGTCCGATCAAGTGCGTGCGGTAGCGGATGCGATCGCTCATCACGTAGCTCAGACCGACGTACGACACGCCGATGCGCTTGCCGCCCGACAGCGAGGCGCGCGCATCGAACGGAATGTCGCGACCATCGACTTCGACGCGTTCGATCACCGTCGGCGGCGGACGACGGTCCAGGTAGCGTTGGAGTCGCGCCGGGTCCACCGCCGCGATGCCGGCGGCGGTCGGGATCCACACGCTGCCATCGCGACGCAGGATCGCCGACGGCGACGAACTGCCGTTCGCCTGCGAACTCGGCAGGCCATCGGCTTCGGTGTAACGCTCGCTCGGCAGCGTACCCGCGCCACCGTCGGCCACCGCATCGAGTGCTCCCATGCGGATGCGCAGCACGCCGCGATTGCTGGTGACCCACGCGTTGCCGACGCGATCGGGCACCAGTTGGAACACCGCATCCACGGGCAGTCCCTGTTCGAGGCCGACGCGCGCAAGCTTGCCGTCGCGATAGCGATACAGGCCGCGATCGGTGGCGATCCACACATCGCCGTGCACGCTGCGGAATCCGAACACCGAACGCGCACCGCCCATCGCATCGACATCGATGCGTTCGACCTTGTTCCCGCGCAGCACGTGCGCGCCTTCGACCGAACCGATCCACAGCGCGCCATCGATGCTCGCCAGCGCGGTGATCAGGCCTTGCGGCAGGCCGGGCACCGTCGGCGCGTGCGCGCCGTCCTCGCCGAGCATCACCACGCCGCGTCGCGTGCCGGCCCAGACGTTACCGGCGTCGTCGACGGCGATCGCGCGGACGTGCCCGCTCGGCACGCCCTCGTCCTGCGCATAGCGGCGCTGCAGGCGGCCATCGCGCAGGCGGAACACGCCGTCGGTGTACGTGCCGACGTAGAGGTCGCCGTCTTTACCCTGCGCGATGCTGAGGACGGACAACGCATCGGGGCTGTCGGCGCTGTGGGTGCCGCTGTTGACGTGATCGATGTCGACATGGCGAATGCGGCCATCCACGCCGAGGCGGTCGAGCCCGCCACCGCCGCCGATCCACAGATCGCCATCGCGATCCTCGAACACCGCGCGAACGTATTCGCCGGATACGCCATCGCGCCGTGTGATCGCGCTGAACAGCGTTTCGCGAAGCCGGAACAGGCCGCCGTTCGCGCCGACCCAGATGCTGCCTTCGGCGTCCTCCAGCAGGCTTGCGATGCGACCGTTCGGCAGCACTTCGCCGGGCAGCAGGCGCTCCACGCCGTGCGAACCGATGCGCACGAGGCCGTGGTTTTCCGTGCCCAGCCACAGATCGCCATTGCGATCGCGCAGCATCGCGGTGAAGTGGCCCAGGCCCGGCAGGTGCTGCACGAGCACGGCGTCGTCGCCCTGCACGCGGTACACGCGATCGGCGGCCACCACCCACAACGAGCCATCGGCGCCGCGATACGGCCATGCGAGTCCGGGCGGAAGGTTCCAGCGCGACGGTGCGCGTTCCCAGCGTCCATCCGCCTGGCGGATCACCAGTCCGTCCATCGTGCCGACCCAGATGCGGTCTTCGGCGTCGATGGCGATGCGCGGAAAGTTCGCCGGCAACGGAATGCCCGCAGGCGGCGCGAAATAGGTGAAGCGATCATCGGGATCCAGGCGTCCCATGCCGTGGTTCTCGAACAGCAGCCACAGGCGGCCGCGGCCGTCCATCGCCATGTCGTGGATCAGCGCCTGCGGCCAGTCCGGCGCGCGTTCCCAGAAACGCCAGTGGCCATCGGGCTGGAGGCGGCCGAGGTTGCCGCGCGAATCGCTGAGCCAGAGTCGCCCGGCGGGATCGACGTAGAGCGAACCGACGCCGTTGTCGCGAAGGCCCGGCGTGGTGCCGCGGCCAATGACGTTGAAATCGATGCCGTTGTAGCGGACCGCGCCTTCCCAGGTCGCGAACCACAGGTGCCCTTCCGGCGTCTGCGCGATGTCGCGCAGCGAGTTGTGTGGCAGGCCGTTACGCGTGGTCCATGCATCGACGACGTAATCGCGAAGCGGCGGCGGGCCGACGCCCGGCGCGGTTCCGGCCGCCATCGCGATCGCCGGCAGCCACGACGCGGCAAGGATGAGCCATCGCCGCCAACCGCGACGCCCTCCCCGTGTTTGCGTAGCCCCCATCGCGACCCCGAATCGATTCCACGTCCCCGCAGGCGTTATCGTCCCCGTCCGCCCACGCTTAAGCCCGCTGACGTACCGCCTCGAACAGCGTGACGCCCGCAGCCACGGACACGTTCAGGCTTTCCACGCCGGCGTTGTCGCCGCCCGGCATCGGAATGCGCACCAGCTGGTCGCAGTTCTCGCGCGTGAGGCGGCGCAGGCCGTCGGCTTCGCCGCCGAGTACCAAGCCGACGTTGCCCTTCAGATCCAGCGCGTAGAGCGAGCTTTCCGCCTCGCCCGCCAGGCCGTACAGCCAGACGCCGAGCTTCTGGAGATCGCGCATGGTACGGGCCAGGTTGGTCACCGGGATGACAGCGACGCTGTCGGCCGCGCCGGCGGACGTCTTGCGCACGGTCGCGTTGACCTGCACCGACTTGTCCTTCGGAATGATCACCGCCGTCGCGCCCGCGGCCGCCGCGCTGCGCAGGCAGGCGCCGAGGTTGTGCGGGTCCTGCACGCCGTCGAGGATCAGCAGCAGCGCGCGGCCTTGCGCGGCTTCGACCAGGCTTTCCAGTTCGTTCTCGTTCCACGTCTTCGCCGCGGCATAGCGCGCGACCACGCCCTGGTGACGCAGGTTGCCGACCACGCCGTCCAGCGCCTGCGTCGCGACGCGGCGCACGTCGATGTCCAAGCGGCGCGCGTTGCTTTCGATCTCGGTCAGGCGCGGGTTCTTCGCGCCGGCCTCGATCAGCACCTCACGCACATGTTCGGCATCGTGTTCGAGCGCCGCCGACACGGCATTGATGCCGGCGATCCATTGTTTCTGGCTCATGGGGGTTCCGGGAAACGGGGCGCCAACGGGCGCGCCAAACCGTTATCGTCGGGCGCGCGCGGGCACAGGTCCAGTGTTTTTGTGCGACGGGTCGCGGATTGCGGGGTTTTTCGGCGCAATCCGCGGATTTCTGAACGGATTCGGCCGGGGTCGGGAGACGCGAACGCCTCGTAGTCCGGGTAAGCGAAGCGCACCCGGGGCCCCTCAAGCGATACGTTCGCGGCACCCCCGGGTGCGCTTCGCTTACCCGGGCTACCGCCACGAGACTCAATACTTCTGCTTCACCCGCTTCGCCGGCTGCCCGCGCGGCGGCAACGGCTTCGCGCCGCGGTCCTCGACGAGCTTGAAGTCGATCTTCCGCTCCTCGACGCTGGCCTTCATCACCACGATGCGCACGCGATCGCCGAGGCGGAACACGCGCCCGGCGCGTTCGCCCGAGAGCGTCTTGCGGATCGGATCGAATTGGTAATAGTCGTGCGGCAACTGCGTGACGTGGACCATGCCCGTCACCTTCGAATCGACCAGCTCGACGAACAGGCCGAAGCTGGTGACGCCGCTGATGACGCCATCGAATTCGCCGCCGACGTGCTGCTCCATCCACGCGGCGCGGTAGCGCTCGTCGACCTCGCGCTCGGCCTCGTCGGCGCGGCGTTCGCGTTCGGAACACTGCAGCGTGAGCGCGGCCATCTCGCTGGGCGAATAGCGGTACTTCTCGGGACGGCCGCCGGTCAGCGCGTACTTGATCGCGCGATGCACCAGCAGGTCGGGATAGCGACGGATCGGCGAGGTGAAATGCGTGTACGCCGCAAGCGCCAG
>Ga0102589_1006031_pt1 | contig 10198 bp, 6 predicted proteins | sample AraplaMF_Col_mLB_FD_76858 | JGI IMG/M metagenome (GOLD analysis project Ga0102589, IMG submission 76858) | Arabidopsis root microbial communities from the University of North Carolina, USA - plate scrape MF_Col_mLB | ecosystem: Host-associated > Plants > Roots > Endosphere | place: USA... | reverse complement strand
GCGGTCCACACGTAAGTGATAATCGTAGAGGGGACGTGAAGCGGCATTACGAAGAAATATAAAATGTAGATCGGTAAAAACTTGTACACGAACTGGTAGGCAATTTGCCCCCATTCCTTGCTCATCAACTGATAGAACAGATGAACGGGACGAACGAGATCAAGGGCGATCTGTCCGGTTCGGACGGACTGCTGGATGCCAAGTCCATTCGTTAGAAAGGCAGCAACCCACAAGCTGGCTTGGTTGAAGGCGACGTAGCTTACGATGCCGTTCAAGCCATACTCGTCAAGCGGCCTTCCTTCGCCAATCCCTGTCCAGATCGAAATGTAAATAAATCCGAACATGAAGCTGGCGATGTTGTGCACCATATGGGCACTGCGGTACTGCAAATTACTGTGATACTTTTTGCGAGCCAAAGTAAAAAAGAGCATTCTCCACCTCCGTCATCTTCTCGTATTGCGGCGTGCCATACTAGTGATGCTAGGTGAAATAAAAAAGAGAGCGAGGAATATAGTACCAGATCCGTTGCTGAAATGGCAAGTATTATTTTGGATGCAGTGTGGAGCGGCTATAAGCTATTGTTTTATTCCTATACTTGCTAATACCTAGATTTACGATATATAATATATCTAGGTATTATATAGATGTGGGAGGGATGATCGACATCATGCAGCCTAAGGTTAGCAAGGAACTGTTGAAGGGCAGTACGGCTTTGCTTATTTTGTCCATGTTAGAGAAGGAAGAAATGTACGGCTATGAACTGACCAAACGTTTGGAGGCCGCATCTTCGGGATTGTTCGCTTTGAAGGAAGGGACACTGTATCCGATCCTCCATGCACTCGAAAGTAAAGGCGAGGTAGAAGCCTATTGGAATGAGGCGAGCGGTCGAGCTCGCAAATACTACCGGATTACGGATCAGGGGCGCAAGCTTCTGCAAGAGAAGACGGATGAATGGCGTCTGTTCCGACGTTCGCTCGATCAGGTGCTGGGGGAGGTATAGGGATGACCCGAAATGTGGAAGGAAGAGACACGAAGCACAGCTCTATCCTTGAACAATTCGTGGGCCAGGTTCTTTCTCACGTGAAGGCCAAGCAGATGCACAGTGAGATTCAAGCTGAATTGCTGGATCATTTACTGAATGAGACCGAATCAGGGATGGATCATGGTATGGATGAAGCAGCGTCTGAGAAGCAGGCGGTGCGCAACATGGGGGATCCTTCCGTTGTGGCAGCGCAGTTCAATCAGGTACATCGTCCTAAGGCGCCTTGGAAGCTATGGATTTCCGTATTGGTGTGGATTGCTATTTGTGTAGTTGGCTTGTTCGCCGTGCAAGCTGGGAACCCTCAAGATCTTTATCGCTTATCTACCGAAGGTTATGCATGGCGTCTGGTACCGGGGGGAGTAGCTTTTCTGTTTGCATTTTGGGTAGGTTATCAGAAATTACAAAAAGGAGCAGTGTGGCTATATAGCTTAACTCTGCTGCTTAGCATACTTACAATTTTTTCATCTTTGAGTATAAACGGACAATCCTTTCTGTCAATTGGGACTATCTCGATTAATATGTTATATATTAGTCCTTTTTTGGTTCTGATCGCGCTGTATTCGATGTCGGGTGATAAATTCGTCAAGATGCATCGTCCGACACTATTTCTCGCCTTATTATCTCCGCCTATTATTATCTATCTTGCAGATGGACGGCTATTACAGTTATGTACCTATCTATGCGGGGTACTGGTCGTGGGCAAGTTAGCAGGGTGGAAGTGGGGATATGTTAAGTGGGCTGCTTGCGGAATTATAATAGCAGGAGGACTATGTTACGGATTCATAGAGAGGTTGCGCCTTCTTGTGCATATAAGAATTGGAAATTGGCTCCATACGCTAAACGGTTCCGCAGACATTTCATACCTCCAGAACATCGTGCAGCAAATTCTTCGCGAAGCAGGCTGGTTCGGGCATGGTATAGGGGAGCTTGCATCCCTACCTAATGTCGCTAGCGATAATTTAAGCATCGCGATCATTCATATGTTCGGTTGGGTAGGCGGTCTAATCATGCTGATAGCTCTCACTATTATAATCACAACCATGTTCAGGCAAGCTCGGCTATTTCGCGATCCTTATGCCAAAGGTCTTGGTATTCTGATTAGCAGCATGATGGCTGTGCACAGCTTGTTATACATAGGAGGGATTATTGGCATTGTCCCTATCAACGGAGCAGGGCTCCCAATGCTAGGTTCGGGCGGGAGTGAAATTCTGCTATGGATGATGCTGCTTGGTCTGTACTCAAGCGCACATTGGAACAAAGATATGATACCTGTTCTGAAACAGTGATCTACACATATGCTCATAGTAGCAGCAATGAGGAAAAGGTGACATCCAATCGATGTCACCTTTTTTAGATAGGAAAATGTTGTTATTCGACAGGTGAAATCGTATGATCAAGGAGTAGCCGCAATGAAATGAAGGTGGCACCCATTCGGTGTCATCTTTTTTTATTTCCGCCATATAATCTAGCAATAGGGTAATAGAAACAAGGACAAGTTCACGATGACTGCACTACGAAAGGGAAGAAGGAGACGATGATAATGATGAATGGCAAGTTGAAATCGGTAATGATTACGGCGCTGTGCGCCTTGCTTGTTCTGATTGGAACGTTGACGTTCGTAGACGGACAGCCGCCAACGAAGCATATTGCTTATGCTTCGTCAGGGCATGAGGTGGATAGGCATGAATCTATTTCAAATACACTGGTGGGAGTCGGAGATCAGACTTCTGTGTTGTCTGCGGCTGTTTCTTCACAGATTGCAGGGCAGCAGGTTGGTGTGGAGCCTGCGGCTGCGCCAGTTCTAGTAAGCAGTAAGAGCAAGTCTGAGGTCCCTGCCAATAAGCCGGACAAGGTCGTGTATCTGACATTCGACGACGGACCAAGTGTACATACGAAAGAAGTACTCGATATTTTGCAGCAGGAGAAAGTGAAGGGGACGTTCTTCGTATTAGGTCAGCAAGCAGAACGGAACCCCAAGCTAGTGGAGCGCATCGTACAGGAAGGCCATGCATTAGGCAATCATAGTTATAATCATGATTATTCAGAGCTATACAGTGATTTTCGTAAATTCTGGAGTCAAATTAAGCGTACAGGCGAGGCTATTAAGAAGATCGTCGGCTCTGAGCCAGAACTCGTTCGAGCTCCAGGTGGTACATTTTTGAACTTCGACAAGCAGTATTTCGATTTGATGAATCAAGCAGGCTATCTCGTCTATGACTGGCATGTAGACAGCAACGATTCGAAGCGGCGCGGTGTTCCTGCGAAGGAGATTGTTCAAGGCGTCAAAGACGGTGCCCTGCTTCCGTCAACCGTCGTGCTCATGCATGATGGGGTGGGACATGGTGAGACGGTGAAGGCACTGCCGGAAATTATTCGCTACTACAAAACGAAGGGGTATTCCTTTGATGTGCTCTCTTCTTATGTGAAGCCTGTGCAGTTCAAGCTGGCTACCAAGCAGCGCTGGTCGAGAACCTCCGTAAGTAAAGCATGGATAGAGGCCAACGTGAAGCCGATTCAAGCAGTGAGCAATGATAAGGCACAGAAGCCAGATCAGAAGCCAGACACAATTGCAGGCGGCACGACGGATCCGAAAACGAATCAGAAGCCTACTGAACCAGTGAAGCTGGACAGACAGCTGACGATTGTGACGGATCAAGGCGAGCTTGAATTTGCGCCGGATCAGTTCATGAGTTATCAGGATCTTACCTATGTTCCGCTTCGTATGCTGGTGGAGCGATTGAACGGTACCGTGAAATGGAATACAGATTTGGAACGGGTAGATATTGAGTGGAATAATAGTACGATAGGCATTGATGTACGTGCGGGCAAGATGGAGTTGATTGGTCAATCAGGAGAGGACGGTGAGGTGAAGGTGCAGCCTCTTCGTATTGTGACCGAGAAGTATGTAACATGGGTACCATTGCGGCAAGTGTTGGATGCATTCGGTGTAAAGATGACTAGTTATATGCTGTCCCCGCTTAAGCCAATAGAGAAGCAAGAGTAGATGGAATTGAAAGAGTAGAAGTATGATGAAAATGTAGCTGCGATGGATAAGAGAATGCGAAATTGATAGGTTTGAAAACGAATAGCTTGGGCGACACTGGTAAATAGAACGGCCCGGGACGATTACAGGACGTGCAGAGGCACGCGGGAATCGTTCCGGGTTTTTTTGTCATGTTGTTGTCTATGAATTGCAAAGAAAAGAAAGTTGAAAATGATATACACCGTTCAGAGTTGATAGGGAGGGATTCGCATGACGAATGAATGGAGTGTTAGTGGTGGACAGCGTCCCCAGCGGGATACAGATGTGTGGCTGGCTGAGTTCGCGCAGCGGGGCTGGATTTCTTATCTGGAACGCATGGAGCAGGTCATTGTAGGCAAGAGAGAAGTGATTGCGATGGCGGGACTTGCGATGATAAGCGGGGGACATATTCTACTTGAGGATGTGCCTGGGGTTGGGAAGACGGTACTGGCACGTGCCATGGCGCGAGTGACAGGGGGATCCTTCTGTCGTATTCAGATGACGCCGGATATGATGCCTGCTGATATTACGGGCAGTATGGTTTGGGAGCCAAGCAGCGGTGAGCTGCGCTACAGCGAAGGAGCACTCCAGGCGAATGTAGTGCTCGCTGATGAGTTGAACCGAGCCCCTGCTAGGACGCAGTCAGCTCTGCTTGAAGCGATGGAGGAACGGATGGTGACCGTGGACGGCATGACGCGTCCGCTTCCGGATCCATTTATGCTGATCGGTACTCAGAATCCACAGTATTTCGAAGGGACATATCGGATGCCGGAGGCGGAAGCAGATCGCTTCATGATGCGATTGTCAATTGGATATCCGCATGCTGAACATGAGGCAGATATGCTGCTCCGCCAGCGAGAAGAGCATCCATTGATGCGTGTTAAGCCGCTATGGACTCCAGAGGAATGGCGCTTACTCGTGAGACGCGTGCATATGGTGCATGTAGATGAAGCACTGTGCCGCTATATGGCGGATCTGGCGCTAGCGACTCGTACTCATGAATCGGTAGCGCTCGGGGTCAGTCCCCGTGGAACGCTTGCTTTGATGCGCGCAGCACAGGCACATGCTTGGGTAGAGGGACGAACTTATACCGTGCCGGACGATGTGAAGGCTGTTGCAGTCTATGTACTGGCGCATCGGCTGCAGCTCCACAACCATGCCGTACGGGCAGGCATTGTGGCTGAGGAAATTGTGCTGGAGGTGCTGGGTCACACAGCTGTACCCGGATTCCCATCAGGTTCTGCAGGCAAGAAGGGGACGAGCGGAGGTGGGCCATCAACCTCTACGAGCCTGGCGGGAAGGACAAGACAAGCTTCCTCTTATCGTACACATGCAAGGGATGTGCAGTTCCCCTCTGTTCAAGGAGAGCAGACGAACTCACGCCAAGCAGGGAAGCGCATATGGTTCGGAGGAGATTATCAATGAAGCAAGCGCTAAGACACCTATTCACAGCTATCGGCTGCTTGGCACTGGCGTGGATCGGGTTTCAACGGGAAAGTGCTGCAGTCTGCTTCCTGGCAGCCATATTCGGTGTCATGCTGCTTAGCAGCGCTCGTTCCTATTGGATAGGAAGCAGGCTGCGCTCGGTGCAGACTGTACACCAACCGATTACTCCACAACGCAATGAGAACAGGAACATGGTATTTCTCGTCACCATGACAATGAAGCGTCCGTTTCCCGTATTGTGGCTGCGAGTGACAGAGTTCTGGACTCGTACAGGAGGGGAAGGAGGGGCATGGATGTGCCGACGACTTCTATTTCCTCGCCGCCGCCAATCTCTTACATTTACCTCATCCTTTGCAGGGGCTCCGCGAGGTGTATATGAGCTTACCCGCATTGAGCTTCAATATGGGGATGTATTCGGCTGGTTCAAGCACAATGCAGTCATCCGTCCGAGTGAAGAGAATGCGCCTGTATGTGTCATTGCGCCTGATATCGGTACGGGAGAGCGACTGGCTAACGAGCAGTATGCAACGGAAATTACGGAAAGCTTGGGAGGCCCTGAGGACATAAGCATCTATGGGACGGCTAATCGGCAACTAGAGTCAGCGCTGGTCTCCACATCCTTATATGGAGAAGGGGGCGAGCCGTGCACATCAGTGACGAGTGGGATGCGAAGCGCTGAGCTTCGAACGTACCGTGCCGGGGATCAATGGAGATCTATTGACTGGAGGACATATGCAAAACGCAGGGTACTTGCAGTTCGCGTTCCTGAAGCGGGACAACCCGAACAATGGGATATTGCAGTAGATGATACCTTATGGCGGAATGAGCTGACTCCGCATACGAATACTAACTCACATACAAACTCACATACAAATACAAATACAAATTCGAAATCGAATATAAATGATTCGCAAAAGAAAACGAAGCTCCTGCAGCAGATGGAAGCGACGGTTTCTGCGGCAGCAGCCCTTGTAAGACAGAAGATGGAGTCGGGACATGCCGTTCGCTTATTCTGGATCAGCGATGGAGTTAGTGTGTATGGTGCTCGGAATGCTATCATCGCACTCGCTGCCGAGCAGCCAGGCAAGCGTGTAGAACATCGTTGGAACTATGAAGAGGGAACCCCTTCGACGGTGCATGCAAATGCAGCAGTCCCTAGAAGGCTTGCCGTTGTAAGTTGGGACAGACACTCCCAGAAGTGGGGGGCTGCACAGCATTTTACAAGGCTTCACCAAGTGGATCAATGGCTGAATGCTGACGGGATCCAACGATTCGAGCCATCATCGACTAGAATTGTGGGCAGCCAGAACACAGCGAATGCGAGTGTCTCGGCGGCAGCAAGTGAGCGAGTCGGAGTGAGAGGCAGTGACCGAATGAACGATAGTGAGAACCGAGGTGAGTATCGTGTATCTACCGACAGTTGGACGACAGCACAAGGGTAAATCGCAACCGCTGCATACAACTGCGGCTCCAAGCAGCAAGCTTACTTGGTTGATGCGCTGGAAGGCAGCTGGATTTACCGTACTGCTCTTCGCCTTGTTCGCAGAGTGGTTCTATCCCCTGCAAGAGGTGGGACGCAATATTGACTTGAGCGATGTTCGCCCATTTCTCGTTGCGGTGGTGATATATTTGCTTCTTGGCTTAATAGTTCACCATACTGCATTGTCTGTGGTTCTGTATGGGAAGGTGGCGATTGGAACGACCGCTTGGATGTTCGGCTCCGTTCGAGTACTTCCCCATGCGTCAGACACTTGGCTAATGGGTGAAGGGTTTGTCCGTTCTTTGTTAGCAGGCTTAGGCAGAATCGGTACCGCACTTCGCACAGATATCAATGGCTGGATGGATGGCCATTGGCTGAACACAAGTGGTGAATTGCGGACACTGCTGCTTCTCATCGGTTGGGCGATGCTGGCGTCATCGATTCAATCGCTTATGTTAAGCCGCAGGACGGTGCTCTTTTTTACGGTGTCAACAATTGTTTATTTATTCGGATTCGAATTGGGATTCGGACTCGATATAACGGGATCGGTCGCGCGAACGGTTGGCTGGGGGCTGCTCTTGTCAGCGTGGCTGTATTTGGATGAACAGTTGGAATCTGATACAGAACGTTCACGCATCGGATATTGGCCGTTTAGCTGGTTGTTGTGCGCCTTGTTGCTGTCCTTAGCCGTAGTAGGGATTGCAGAAGGAATCAAGCAGGTGTATGCATGGCCGAAGCCGATGCCGTTGGCATCGTTCGAAGCATTGACGCAGTCATTACAGCCAAATGATTTGGCGAAACGAGGCAGGGTAAGCAAGGGTGGGAATAACGGATCAGCTGTAGAGGGGCAGGATCAAGCCCGTACATCCATGTTGGTAACAGGCTATAGCACAGACGACTCTGAGCTGGGGCGTCCATTGCGTGACAATAATGAGGAATGGTTCACAGCGATATCTCCTGAGCCCACGTATTGGAGGGGAGAGAGCAAATCCATTTATACAGGGAGGGGCTGGGCGAACCCTCAAAGGGGAGAAGAGAAAATTGAACTGTCAAGCTCTTTGCAGCCAGACCAAACAGGTGGGCATGAAGGGTGGTCGGAACCATTTCAACAGACGATTATATGGAAGGGGTTCAAGCCGAAGTATCCCTTGCTGTTCGGAGGGGTTCCAGAGCGGATAACCTCTTGGGTTCCTCATGCAGAAGAGGCTGGGAATGAAGTTCCTTCACAGTATTTCGTCCGTTATAATCCTCTATCTGAACGGTATGGAGCTGACATCGGCATGTCGGATACGACGGGGATTCCTTTAACCTATCAGTATGAGACAAGGGTGTTTCGTTTTCAGACAGAACTGCTTCAATCATCACCGGAGAAGACTTGGCCGGATGATATACGTGCGGCGGGATTGCAGCTGCCAGAGGCGCTTCCGAATCGCGTTCGTGAGCTAGGTAAACGCATTACAGCGGGGGCGGACAGTCAATATGACAAGGTTCGGAGCGTGCAGCAGTTTTTGCAGAAGGAATACATGTATACCAAGTCGGATACAACTGTGCCACCAGCCGGAAGGGATTTTGTCGATTATTTTCTGTTTGACTCGAGGCAGGGGTATTGCAATCATTTCTCGACATCAATGGCCGTGCTGCTTCGCACACAGGGAATCCCTGCTCGCTGGGTGAAGGGGTTCGCTCCGGGAGAAGCTGATTCGCCTGGGCATTACACAATACGAGGCACGGATGCTCATTCCTGGGTTGAGGTGTATTTCGCCTCCATAGGGTGGGTACCATTTGAAGCGACTCCGCCTATAGGCGTACCAGGAGGCTCTGTGGCTGCTTCGAATCCTGACGTCATTACGGCTTCTACTCCCATAAGCGAAGGTACGGGCGGATCATCTTCCGCTGTATCAGAACAAGCCGGGTACCGTACGCCACCGGAGGTTGTCGCGCTGTTGAACGATGCAGCAGCCGAGAAGACTGGAGAGGGTTGGGGGGCGGTTCGTCAGTTGAGCAACAAGATCACACAATGGTGGGACACTGGAGTACAGGCCACTCGTACCCATATTGAGCAGGAATGGCATGCACTTCAGCGTATTCCTGAGGAATGGACAAGTGAGGAGTCCCACAGTGGGATTGGTACAGCGTTGTTATCATTTGTCCGTAAGGCGGTTACACAAATGCCAGTTCTCCTATTTGGCGGCGTGATCTTTATCGTGATTCTATTGCTCACTCTGAAATGGGCATGGCAGCGCAATGCGATGCAGCGCAAACTTCGCCGACTGGTGCATGCGCAGCAGCACAGCTTCCGTATGAGTCGCGTACAGGAAATGGGGCGGATCGCTTGGTCGCTTGTCGAGCGCAAATATGGTGCTAAGCCATGTGGAATGACATGGAATGAGTATGCTGGGCAAGCTGCCGGAACGCGTATTCCATCTGCAAGCAATCCGACACGCCATACAGAACATCAAGATATGGAACGTGATAAGGAACCGCTAGATCAGTTTGTAACTGCATGCAATTTGCTTTTCTTCGGAGGTCAGCAGGGGAATTCAGCTGTACAGCAGCAGTTTGTTGATGGCTGTGCACGAGTGCTTCGCGACTGTGATCGAGATAAGCGATGAATCCTCCAATTAGGGAGGATTCATTTTTTTATTTCCGCCGATTATCATAGAGACTTCTGCCTTATAGGAATTACGCAGATTTCTTTCTCTTGGAGGCTCGACGATTTTTCCAAGATGTTTTGCTTCGTACACGCTTCTTGGCAAGCACGCCTCTAAGCGGACGTTTGCGGATACGTCTATTGATGCGCTTATTGATACGTTTACTGATACGTCGAGTAAGTCTGGCACGGGAACGCGCGGTTCTACGTTTTCTTTTTTTACCGTATTTGCGAGTCCGTATGGAAGTGGAGGAAGCGGTTCTGCGTTTACGTGGGTAGTGATCTGGAGCAGCGCTCTCCTTAGCAGCAGGAATAGACATAGATGCATCAGTCCAATATCGAAGATCGCCATGTGTGCGAATAGTTGGCAGCTGACCATAATGGATCAAGTGAAGAGCACCGCGCTTGTGTAGGTTCGCAAGGTGGGCGGCAATTTGGGGATCGAGGAAGACCTGCAATTCCTCTTCTCTCGCTGTCGTCCACGTCGATAAGCGCCTAACATCGTCATCCACATATCCAGGGTGGCATAGAATCTCCGTGATTCCTTGCGGGGCATTG
>Ga0102589_1006029_pt1 | contig 10199 bp, 10 predicted proteins | sample AraplaMF_Col_mLB_FD_76858 | JGI IMG/M metagenome (GOLD analysis project Ga0102589, IMG submission 76858) | Arabidopsis root microbial communities from the University of North Carolina, USA - plate scrape MF_Col_mLB | ecosystem: Host-associated > Plants > Roots > Endosphere | place: USA... | reverse complement strand
TGGCCGCAACTTCCTGATAAAGGTCAATGCCAACATCGGCAACTCGGCTGTCACCTCGAGCATTGAGGAAGAAGTCGACAAGCTGGTCTGGTCGATCCGCTGGGGCGCCGACACGGTGATGGACCTCTCGACCGGCGAGAACATCCATGAAACCCGCGAATGGATTTTGCGCAACTCGCCGGTGCCGATTGGCACGGTGCCGATTTACCAGGCGCTCGAAAAAGTCAACGGCAAGGCCGAGGACCTGACCTGGGAAATCTTCCGCGACACGCTGATCGAGCAGGCCGAGCAAGGCGTCGATTACTTCACCATCCACGCCGGTGTGCGCCTGGCCTATGTGCCGCTCACCGCGAACCGCCTGACGGGCATCGTCTCGCGCGGCGGCTCCATCATGGCCAAGTGGTGCCTGTCGCACCACAAGGAAAGCTTTCTGTACGAGCGCTTTGACGAGATCTGCGAGATCATGAAAGCGTATGACGTGTGCTTCTCGCTGGGCGACGGCCTGCGGCCCGGCTCGATTGCCGACGCCAACGACGAAGCGCAGTTCGCCGAGCTGCACACCCTGGGCGAGCTCACGCAGATCGCCTGGAAGCACGACGTGCAGGTGATGATCGAGGGCCCGGGCCACGTGCCGCTGCAACTCGTGAAGGAAAACGTCGACAAGCAACTCGAGGCCTGCTTCGAGGCGCCGTTCTACACGCTGGGCCCGCTGATCACCGACATCTCGCCCGGTTACGACCATATCTCCTCGGCCATGGGCGCGGCCAACATAGGCTGGTACGGCACGGCCATGCTGTGCTACGTGACACCCAAGGAGCACCTGGGCCTGCCCAATCGCGACGACGTGAAGCAGGGCCTGATCGCCTACAAGATCGCCGCGCATGCGGGCGACCTGGCCAAGGGTTACCCGGGCGCGCAGATGTGGGACAACGCGGTGTCCAAGGCACGCTTCGAGTTCCGCTGGGAAGACCAGTTCCGCCTGGCCATCGACCCCGACACGGCCATGGCCTACCATGACGAAACCCTGCCCAAAGAGAACGCCAAGGTCGCGCATTTCTGTTCGATGTGCGGGCCGAAGTTCTGCTCAATGAAGATCTCTCAGGAGGTGCGCGAGTTCGCGCGACTGAATCCGGCCACGACGACGCTGGCCCCGGCTGCCGGTACGATTCCCATCAAGCAGATCGCGACCGGTTTCGAGGAAAAGGCCAAGGAGTTCCGCGAAGGTGGCAGCGAGATTTATTCTTGATCATATGAGCCCTTCTTATCCCCTCTCCCCCTGGGAGAGGGCTAGGGTGAGGGCTCCCCGGATTCAATGAACACCATCTTTTCATACGCCGTCGGCCCTCACCCCCACCCTCTCCCAGAGGGAGAGGGAGTAAGGCGGGGAGTGGGGCCATGAACGCTCTCCACATCGGCATCGCAGGCGCGGGCCTGGCCGGCCGCACGCTGGCCTGGCGGCTGCTGCGCGCCGGCTGCCGCGTAAGCCTGTTCGATGCGCGGGCGCGCGGCGACCTGGCCACGGCGTCCATGACGGCGGCGGCCATGCTGTCGCCGCTGGCCGAGCTTGCGGTGTCCGACGATACCGTGTTCGCGCTGGGCCAGCGCTCCATGCAGCTGTGGCCGCAGTGGATCAGCGAGCTGGCCGATCGGGGCTTGCCGGTGTATTTTCGGCGCGAGGGCACGCTGGTCGTCGCGCATGCGCCCGACCAGAGTTCGCTGGCGCATTTCACCGGCCTGCTGCTGCACAAGCTGCCCGATGCCGCGCGCGCGCAGGTGCATACGCTGGACGCGGCCGCGCTGGCCCAGGCCGAACCGGCGCTGGCCGGACGCTTTGGCAACGGCTTGATGCTGGACGGCGAAGGCCAGCTGGCCAACGACCAGTGGATGGCCGCGCTGGCGACCGAGATAGACCGGTTGGGCGGCAGCTGGCTCGAAGGTCGGGCGGTCGACGCGGTTGAAGATGGCCGTATTGAATGTGGCGGTCAAAGCTATGGCGTGGATGTGGCCGTGGATGCGCGCGGCGTGGGCGCGAAGGGCAGTTGGCCGCAGTTGCGTGGCGTGCGCGGCGAGGTGCTGACGGTCGAATGCGATGGCGTGACTTTGCAGCGGCCGGTGCGCCTGATGCACCCGCGCTACCAGTTGTATGTGGCGCCGCGCCCCAACCACCAGTTTGTGGTCGGCGCTACCGAGCTCGAGTCGGAAGACACCGGGCCGGTGACCTTGCGCTCCACGCTGGAGCTGGGCAGCGCGCTGCACAGCCTGCACCCGGCTTTTGGCGAGGCAAGGGTGCTGCGCCTGGCAGCCGCTTTGCGCCCCGCGCTGGATGACCACCGGCCCACGGTGCAGCAACGCGGCGGCGTGTGGCATATCAACGGCCTTTACCGCCACGGCTACCTGTGCGCGCCGGCGCTGGTCGAGGACCTGGTTCATCAACTGTTGGGGCAGTGAAAATGGGTGACATGACAAGACTCAACATCTCGCTGAACGGCGAAACCATTGAAACTGACGCGCCGACTTTGCAGGCTTTGCTGCTGGCGCGTGGTTACCAGCTGCAGGGCGCGTTTGCCTGCGCGATCAACAACAGCTTTGTGCCGCGCCCCCAGTGGCCGGAGCGCGTCTTGAATAACGGCGACCGCATAGACATCGTCACCCCGATCACAGGAGGCTAGACATATGGAACACCCCCATCGTCGGTTCACTCCGTGTAACCTCCTTTCCCCCTTGCAGGGGGCGACGCTTGCGGCCTGGCAAAGCCAGTTCCGCGGCGTCTGCTGGCATGCACCACGTCGCCGGAGCAATTGATATGACTACACCCGCCGTATCCCCCATCGCCCATGGCAAGCCCTGGACGGTCGCCGGCGTCACCTTGTCCAGCCGCTTTTTCCTGGGCACTTCGCATTACCCGTCGCCACAGGTGCTGGCCGACGCGGTGCGCGCCAGCGGCACCGAGGTGCTGACGGTGGGCCTGCGCCGCTTGCAGCCCGAGAGCGGCGGCGGCAACAGCTTCTGGCAGCGTGTGCAGGCGATGAACTGCCGCATCCTGCCCAACACGGCGGGTTGCCACAGCGCCCAGGAAGCCATCACGCTGGCGCAGATGGCGCGCGAGATTTTCGGCACACCGTGGATCAAGCTCGAAGTCATAGGCGACGACTACACCTTGCAGCCCGACACGGTGGCCACACTCGAAGCCGCGACCACGCTGGCCAAAGAGGGCTTTGCCGTGTTCGCCTACACCACCGATGACCTGGTGATGGCGCAGCGCCTGCACGCGGCCGGCTGCGCGGCGGTGATGCCCTGGGCCGCACCCATAGGCACGGGCCGCGGGCCGCTCAATCCCTACGCGCTGGAAACCATGCGCCGGCGTTTGCCCGACGCGGTGCTGGTGGTCGACGCCGGCCTGGGCCGGCCCTCGCATGCCGCGCAGGTGATGGAGTTGGGCTTTGACGCCGTGCTGCTGAACACCGCGGTGGCGCAAGCCGGCGACCCGGTGCGCATGGCGCGCGCTTTTGCCGATGGCGTGGCGGCGGGCCGTGCGGCCTACGAGTCCACACCCATGCCTGAGCGCGCGGCGGCGCAGGCTTCGACACCGACAGTCGGTGTGCCCTTCTGGCATTCCTCTTGAGGCCGCTATGAGTTCCTTTAAGCCACTTACCGGCCCCATTGGTTTTTATCCCGTCGTTCCCGACGCCGCCTGGGTGCGGCGCCTGCTGGGCTGGGGTGTGCGCACCATCCAGCTGCGCATCAAGGCGGCGGACCACGACGCGGACGAGATCGCATGGGAAGTGCGCACCGCGGTGGCGGCCGGGCGCGAAGTGCCGGGCGCACAGGTTTTCATCAACGACCACTGGCAACTTGCGCTGGAGGCCGGCGCCTACGGCGTGCACCTGGGCCAGGAAGACCTGGACACGGCCGACATCAAGGCCTTGCGTGAAGCGGGCATGCGGCTGGGCCTGAGCACGCACACACCGGCCGAACTGGCGCGGGCCAAGGCGGTGCAACCCTCCTACCTCGCGATCGGCCCCATCTACCCGACCACGCTCAAGGTCATGCCGTATGAGCCTGTGGGCCTGGAGCGCCTCGCACTATGGGCGAAGGACGCCGCGCCCTACCCCGTGGTGGCGATAGGCGGCATTTCGCTGGCCTTGATGCCGGGCGTGCGGGCCTGCGGTGTGAACGGTGTGGCGGTGGTCAGCGCGGTGACGCTGGCGGCCGACCCGCAGGAGGCCGCGCGCGAGGGCTTGGCTTTGTTCGCGGCATAAAAGCGCACGGCATAAAAAAGCCGCAGGGTGAACCCGGCGGCCTTTGCTGTGTACGGCTTGTTCGGGCTTTAAGCCGACAGCACCGGGTAGTCCGTATAGCCTTTTTCGCCACCGCCGTAGAAGGTGTTCTTGTCGGGCGTATTCAGCGGTGCCCTGGCGCGCAGACGCTCCACCAGGTCGGGATTGGCGATGTAGGGCTTGCCGAAGGCCACCAGGTCGGCGCCGTCGGCCACGGCTTTTTCGGCCAGGTCCTGGTCGTAGCCGTTGTTGACCATCCACGCACCCTTGCCGCCGGCCTTGCGGTAGACGGCTTTCAGCGCCGGGTAGTCGAAGGGCCGGTCGGCAATTTCACGCGGCCCGCCGGTGGCGCCTTCGATGATGTGAATGTAGGCCAGGTTCAGGCTGGCGAGCTGCTTGACCACGTATTCAAACAAGGCCTGGGGCTTGCTGTCGTGCACGTCGTTGGCGGGGGTGACGGGCGACAGGCGTATGCCGGTGCGGCCGCCGCCGACGGCGTCGGTCACGGCGCGCGTGACTTCCAGCAGCAGGCGGGCGCGGTTTTCGATGCTGCCGCCGTAGTCGTCGCGGCGCTGGTTGCTGCCGTCTTTCAGGAACTGGTCCAGCAGGTAGCCGTTGGCGCCGTGGATTTCCACGCCGTCAAATCCGGCGGTCTCGACCGCGTTGCGCGCCGCCGCCGCGAAGGTGTGCACGATGCCCGGGATTTCGCCAAGGTCCAGCGCGCGCGGCTCGGAAGTTTCGACAAAAGTCGGCACGCCGTTTTCGATCAACACCGTCTTGGTCTTGGCCGCGATGGCAGAAGGCGCGACCGGCTTGCCGCCATTGGGCTGCAGCTTGTTGTGCGAGACACGGCCCACATGCCACAGCTGCACAACGATCTTGCCGCCTTTGTCATGCACGGCACGGGTGACTTTTTTCCAGCTGTCGAGTTGCTCGCTGCCGTAGAGGCCGGGCACGTCCGAATAACCCTGGCCCTGGTGGCTGATGGCGGTGGCCTCGGTGATCAGCAGGCCGGCGCTGGCGCGCTGGGCGTAGTAGGTCTGCGCGATGGCCGGCGGCACGGCATTGGGCGAACGGTTGCGCGTGAGCGGCGCCATGACGATGCGGTTGGCAAGTTCAAGGTCACCGGCTTTGTTGGTATCGAATAAGGTGGGCATGGCTTGGGTCCTGAAGGGCTGAATGAAAACAGGGTCAGTTTGGCCCTGTTTCGATTGGCTTGCCCAACACGGGTTGCTCATTTCATGCTATTGACCGCCCTGCAAGGAGTGCCACGGCGTGCCCTTGTTTCTTCAGGTATTCGGTATTGATATTCGGCTGTTTGGTATTCCTGTCCCCACCCCTTGTGTATGCGCCGAGGAGCGGAGGTTCAGACGGATAAGGGCTGGCGTTGTCTGAGCGAAGCGAGTTTAGCCAGACCCCGGCTGGACCGAGCACCGCAGGTTGCCCCGGAGCGAAGCGCAGGGGACGCAGACACCAGGGTCGCCTTTCTTTTGCTTACTTTTCTTTGGCGAAGCAAAGAAAAGTGAGTTGCCGCCGGGCAACCCCCGGCCAGCAGAACTCAAACAAACATCGATGTCCGAAACACCAATTATTTAAGCAAACCTTCATGCTTCATGGCTGCCTGGACGGCCGGGCGGGCCGCCATGCGCTCACGGAAGGCCGCCAGGTTGGCGAAACCCGAGATGTCCACGCCCACGCGCGGCGCCCAGTTGGTGACGGTGAAGAGGTAGGGGTCGGCCACGCTGAAGGCGTCGCCCATGAGGTACTGCTTGCCGGCGAGCTGGCCGTCGACCCACTTCAGGCGCGACAGCAGCTTGTCAATGACGATGGTTTTGTACTCGGCCGGCGTGGCGGCGTTGAACAGCGGGCTGAAGCCCTTGTGCAGCTCGGTGCCGATGAAGGTCAGCCAGGACTGCATCTTGTAGCGATCCAGCGTGCCGTTGGCCGGCGCGAGTTTCTTCTCGGGCACCTGGTCGGCGATGTACTGCACGATGGCCGGGCCTTCGGCGATGCGGGTGCCGTCGTCGAGCTCGAGCAGGGGCACATAGCCCAGCGGGTTGATGGTGTAGTAGTCGGTGCCGTCATCCAGCTGGTGGGTCTTGGTGGGCGCTGCCACGTGCTCGAACTTCAGGCCGGACTCGTGCAGCGTGATGTGCGGGGAGAGGGAACAGGCGCCGGGGGAGTAATAAAGCTTCATGGTGTCTCGTCCTTTGGTGTTGGTGTGGCGGGAATGTTGCAGAGCCCTTGATGCTAGCCGCATCGGCGGTTTTTTGCTGGGGGCGCGCATCAGGAGCGCGCCACAATAGCCGCATGGCAAAAGTTTTTAAATGGCTGGTGTTCCTGGCCCTGGGTTTGATGGTGTTGCTGGCAGTGGTGGCCTTTACATTGCACCGCTGGGTCAGCACGGACGATTTCCGCCAGCGCCTGGAGCGCGAGGCCACGGCCGCGCTGGGCGTGCCGGTGGCTTTGGACCATGTGGCGGTGGACGTCTGGCCGCTGCCGGCGGTGGCGCTGAGCGGCATCTCGGTGCAGAGCAAGCCGCCCCTGACCCTGGAACGTGTGGAGGTGCGGCCGCGCTGGCAACCGTTGCTCACGGGGCGGCTCGAGGTGGCGACGCTGCTGGTGCGCAAGGCGGTGCTGCCGCAGCAAGGCATCGATGCCGTGCTGCTGTTGCTGCAAAAGAAGAAAACCCCGGCGCAGGCGGCTGCAGCCGCCGCATCTTCAGCGCAGGCCGGGAAACCGGGTCAATCCTCCATGGAGTGGCTGCCGCGCCGCACGGTGCTGGACCAAGTGACCTGGATCAGCGCCGCGGGCGCACGCACCACGGTGAACGCCGAAGCCGCGCTGGGTGACGACGGCCTGCCGGACAGCGTGTCGCTCAAGCTGGTCCAGGGCAACCTGCAGGGACTGGAGGCCACGCTGAAACGCGACGAACCGAAAGCCGACGCCGGGGGCGATGAATGGGCTTTGCGCGTGGACGTAGGCGGCGGCAAGGTCGAAGGCAAGCTGGGCCTGAAAAAGGTGCCCGTGACCGCCGCGCGGGAGGAACTGGAACTGCAGGGCAAGCTGCAGACCAAGGACGTTGAGGTGTCGGCGCTGACGGCGCCCAGCAAGTCGCTGACGGGCGGGCTCGAGGCCTCCACCACCTTGCATGCGCGGGCCGCGACCACGGGTGCGCTGGTGGACGCCTTGCAGAGCCAGACGACTTTCACGGTGCGTGACGCGGTGATCCACGGCCTGGACCTGGCCAAGGCGGTCAAGACCATTGGTTTGAGCCGTGGCGGCCAGACGGCCCTGGACACCCTGGCCGGGCAGGTCAACACCCAGGGCAAGTCGGCGCAGCTGACCAACCTGGTGGCGAGCTCGGGCGCGCTGAGCGCGACCGGCAATGTCGCCATCTCGCCGGCCAAGGCGCTGAGCGGCCGCGTGAGTGTGAACGTGGCGGGCGACAGCAAGCTGGGCAGCGCCATCGGCGGCGCGGTGGGCGTGCCGCTGACGGTAGGCGGAACGCTGGACAACCCCGAAGTCACGTTGTCGCGCTCTGCCCTGCTGGGCGCGGCCATAGGCACGGCCCTGCTGCCCGGCGTGGGCACCGGCGCCGGCGCCAACCTCGGCGACCGTGTGGGCGAAGGCTTTCGCAGCCTCTTCGGCAAATAAGCGCAGGCGCACTGCCCTGGCGCTGTCGCGCTAGCAAAATCATAGCAATACTGCGGCACTGCGCCTTTGTCCTACAGCGGCAAGAGGGCGCTGCTGATGGGGACCGCGCCCGTGCGCTTTTAGCATGGAGGCTCGCTGCGGTGCTTCTCTGCGGCGCATAGCTCCGGCCCCCGGCTGCCATGCCGTTTCGCGCATGAACCGGGCCGCCTTACCTTCCACAGGAGGCCAACATGCTCAAGTACGCGATTATTTTTGCGCTGATTTCACTGATTGCCGGTGCCCTGGGCTTCGGCGGTGTGGCGGCAGGCGCCGCCGGTATCGCCAAGATCCTGTTCGGGCTGTTCCTGATCCTGGCCGTCATCTTTGTCGTGCTGGCCGCCCTGGGCGTGGGTGCGGCGAGAAAGGTGATGAAGTAGATGTCCCTGCCGAAGGCAACTCTTGCGCCCGCGGCGCCGGCGTCCATGGCGTCGCGATTCCGGCAGCGGCTGTTTCATCCCTGGTCGGGGTCGCGCGCGCCTGCGCTCCCGCCCGAGCCTGTCGCGAAACGCAAGATCACCTTCCAGGCCAGCATTGCCGAGTTCCTGCTGATCAATCGCTTGCGCGCGCGCAGGCGGGCCCAGCCCTCGGCTGACGTGATGGAGCGCGCCGCGCGCATTGTGTTCGTGACCTGCCAGAACTGGTTTGCCAGTCCGGCGCGCGGCGTCACCGACCACCGCACCCGCCTTTGACGGCATTCACGGATGATCCATGCACACCGCACTGATTGAATCCCTGCTGGAATACCAGGTCGAGAGTCCGGCGCACTTTCTGTTCAACATCGAGACAGCCTTCCACGACGGCCACCATGTGGTGGAGGAGCGCCTGACCATCACACCCAGCATGAAAGTGCGCAACTTCTGCGACGAGCGCAGCGGCAACCGCTTCATCCGCCTGGATGCGCCCCGGGGGCTGCTGTCGGTCAACTACCGCGCGCGGGTCGAGTTGCACCCCACACCCATTCCGCTGCACCTGGATGAAACACCGGTGACCGGCGTACCGGACGATGTGCTGCGCTACCTCATGCCCAGCCGCTATTGCGAGTCCGACGTGATGAGTCGCGCGGCGCAGCAGCTCTTCGGCCAGCTGCCGCCCGGCATAGGCCGCGTGCGCGCGATCGAAAGCTGGATCCATGAATCGATCAACTACCTGCCCGGCTTCAGCGACTCCACGACCTCGGCGCAGGAGGTGTTTGTGCAGCGCGCGGGTGTGTGCCGCGATTTCGCCCACCTGGGCATCACCATGTGCCGCGCCCTCAACATCCCGGCGCGGCTGGTCGTCGGCTATGTGCACTTCGAGGAACCGCCGCAGGACTTCCATGCGGTGTTCGAAGCCTGGCTGGAAGGCCGCTGGGTGATCTTCGACCCGACGCGCATGGCACCCATAGACCGGCTGGTGCGCGTGGGCACGGGCCGCGACGCCAAGGACGTGGCCTTTGCCACCATCTTCGGCGACGTGCGCATGACCCGCAAGGAGCTGACGGTGGACGAAGGCGACATGCCCCCGCGCCCGCCCGGCGCCGTGCAGGCACCGCCCTTGCTGACGGTGGTCAGCGTCTAGCGCCCCGGCGCCACCGTGTTCACTGCGGCTGGGCGGCCGCCACCGCCGCGTTCCGCCGCCTCAGCACCAGCAAGCCGAACAGCGTGGCCGTGAGGTACATGCTGAAGGAGTAAATCGCCGCGGGCAGGGCCAGCTGGAAGTTGTTCAGCACGGCCAGCGCGATGAAGATGGCCAGCGTCGCGTTGTGGATGCCGATCTCGTAGCTGATGGCGGTGGAGATGGGCTTGTCCAGGCCCGTCGCGCGCGCCACGTAATAGCCCGCCAGCAGGCTCACCAGGTTGAAGGCCAGCACGGCCGGGCCTATGGCTGCGAAGCCGCCGCTGAGCGCCTGCCATTCCTTGACGACGGCGCCCACCGCCACCACCACCAGCACGATGATGCTGAAGACCTTGGTCGGGTTTTCGCTGCGCGCGGCCCAGCCGGGCTTCACGGTGCGCAGCCACATGCCGATGGCCACCGGCACCAGCACGATGACGATGACCTCCACCACCTTGCCGAACTGCAGCGGCACGACCTGGCCGGTTTTGGCAAAAGTGTTGATGGCCCAGTTGGCGATCAGCGGCATGGTGACGATGGACAGCAGGGTGTTGATGGCGGTCAGCGAGATGTTCATCGCGACATTGCCGCCGAACAGGTGGCTGAACAGGTTGGCCGAGATGCCGCCGGGCG
>Ga0102589_1006028_pt1 | contig 10200 bp, 10 predicted proteins | sample AraplaMF_Col_mLB_FD_76858 | JGI IMG/M metagenome (GOLD analysis project Ga0102589, IMG submission 76858) | Arabidopsis root microbial communities from the University of North Carolina, USA - plate scrape MF_Col_mLB | ecosystem: Host-associated > Plants > Roots > Endosphere | place: USA... | reverse complement strand
CAATTTCACATAAATAATCAATATTCTCTGTAATCATTTGGACAAATCTCACCCGATCTGTAGGTTTTTTCTTTTTACCAATAAAATACTCTTCTCCACCAGACATTTTACTTAATACTTGTAACATCATGACTCTTTCTTCTTCAGAAAGTCCACCACTACCTTCAAGTTTTTCATAAATGCTATTAATCCTACTATCTCTTTCTTTTGCCTTTTTTTCAGCTTGTCCAAAATCAATAATTTTCTTTTTCATATCTAAGTTAATTCCTCCTTAATTAAGGGAATCAACAAAAACACCTATTTTTTGCTATTTGATTATAAATCAAATTATGATAATCTATAATCAGATAATTGAATTCTAGGTATTTTCGTAGAATACCCTATGAAAAGAGTCATGTTCCCGCATGACTCTTTTTTTCATTCTATCACGTTTTCAATAATCAAGTTTACCGTTCCATGTCAAATCCCCAAGGTTTATTGATTTCTTTCTTATGTTCATTCTCAAAATAATTATTAATTCCCTTTTTATCCAAATCATTTTTGATAAGCCCTCTAAACGCCTTAAATTTCTCTTTAAAAACTTTTTTCGTTTGTTCATATAAAATCTTTATGTTTGCTTGTAAATCCTTTATATGAGCCTTTAACGAGCTTATTTCACTATTTAATACACCAACTTCTTTTTGCAACTGACTTTTTTCTTGTTTCAATGTTCGATTTTCCTTCATCCACCCCTCTGCATTCGCTTTTAAACTCTCATTCTCTTTCACAAAATCTGTTTTTCTTAACCGTTCATAATCATTTTTAATAGTTACCACTGCATTCACTTGTTTTGTTAATTTTTGATATTGTTCTGGTGATAACACATAATTTCTTGTCTGTTTCTTTGTGATTTCAGCTTTTCCAAACATTTTATCCTGTACTTCTGTTATTACTTCTTTCCGCAAAAATGGAATTTTAACAGGTTCATTTGGCACTTGATTCGTAACACTATCCAATTCCTTTTGCTGTTGTTTCACCTTTTTTTCTAACTCTATATATCGCTGATTAATCAGCTGTAACTTTTCACTTTCACTTTTTACTTGTTGTTCCACTTCTTCTAACTCTTTGTATTTATCAGCTACATGTATTTTCACCATCTGTAATTCATTTACTTTTTCTTCAGCATATTGCATATGATGGTCAAACACTTCTAATTGCATTTCTTTTTCATATATTTGATGCTCAACGGTTGATTTCATTTCAGCATATTCTTTGTACTGACGGACTTTCATGTACTTGTGCGACCCTACATTTGCTCTCTCAAAATCAGGAATATGCTCTTTTGCTAATTCCTCAATATAAGCCGTTTCTAATGTTCTCCAATTCGCAATTAACTCCGTCCCTTTTCCTTTTACGCCTTGTTGTTGCAAGGCTCTATCCATTCCGACACGCCTCGTTAATCCTCGACTACTTTCGAAATTCGGTACATAATTAATATGTAAATGCGGATTTGCTTCATCATCATGTAAAACCATGTTATAAACTGCTAGGTTTGGATTTCGCTCTTGAAACGCCTCAGCGTACTGTTTTAACGCTTCCTTTTTGGCTTCCCTATACTTTGGGTCGTCCTTGCCTTCCCCAATCGCTACAACGAGTTCTCGTTGCTCATGTGTCTTTTCATCTTTACGTATTTTTTCGTAATAGTCCTTAATCTTACGGTCATTCCGTTTTTGTTTCTCGTTATACTTGTCCACGGCTTCTTGAAAGACATCCTTGTATACACTTCGGATGTCCTCTTGAACAAAGTAGATATTCTCGTCTAACCTGGATGGATCGATGCCGGGATTCCCATGAATGTTTTCCCTGTTATTATGGCTTAATGAACTTTGGTGAGATTGATTAAATGAAATAGAGAACAACATAAAGTACCACCACTTTCCCTAGATTAATTGATACCATAAGTCTAGCAAAGCGACGAAATGGAGTCAATTAATGTAACCCTATACGTATTTTGACACTGACGCATCAAAATCGATAGGGGTCTGCGACGCTTTTCGGCTTTGCCGAGCCATGCTTATTAGCATGGCAAAAACAAACCTTGGGCTTCGCCCAAACCCACTGGGGAACTCTTCCCCAGACCCCATAAAAAACTCCCCCAACCCCCTCATTTTTGAGAGGGCTCCCTCGCCGGTAGGCAGGGTCAAACGGGTACCGTTTGACAACCACAAGAGGGTCTAGGTGTAGTAAGTATGTCAACTCCTTAATGCTCCTTCACTTCGCTTTGCTTCATTCTGTCCGCTTACCATTGACATACACTAATTTATTACTCTTCTTAACAAATTTGCTATTTCTTCACTATCAAGAAACAATAAAACATACTTCTAAACAATATTTACCTTCAGCACTACCTACATTTTCTTGAGAAACAACAACTGATTTTCCGTCATCAACAGTTGTTGAAAGTGTATTTCCAAAAGGTACAATAAATTCAACAGGGTTTCCAGCATCTCGAATAATTGTAACCTTAATAGATACATTACTGATAGTACTATTAAATACAGACACAGTTACTGTCGATTTTCCAGTAATTTCTTTTTTCCAAATCTCCAAATTCATAACCTGCTTATTTAATGAAATATTACCGCATATTTCATTACATACAACATTGTAAACAGACGAATATGAAGGGCATGGAGGATCAGGTACAGACACAGGAAAAGTAATACATAAAGGTTGTTGTTTGCAGTTTTTTCTTCCATGCATTAGTTATTCCTCGTTTCTAATTAATATCATATACACTATAAAATATTGTACATGTGCCAATAAGTTTACATATCTCCACTTTTATAATTCACAACCATTAGCTAACCTTTATTTACCATTATTGTACAAATAATTTAAACTTATAAAAAATTAACCAAAAAGGGAAATGTCTAATGTGTAATTCAAATAGTGAATATATCGATTGTTGTCCTCTTCCTCAAATGTTCCAAGTATTCCCTTTGAGATCCATTAGCATCTATGTTAATAGATCAATCTGATTATTATATACATACCTACATTAACTAGAAAAAGATATTGATTTATTATTAAATCAATATCTTTTTCTAGTTAAACTAAGCTACTTGACGAGCAGCATCAACACAAACTCGACCACTAACAGGTTGACCAGCAGTACCAGAAAAAGCAACTAATGTTCCTATGTTTGATACATACACAGTTTGACTATTCCCTGAAGTTATTGGTCCAATAACGTTTGTACCATTATTTGCTAAAAAAGCAGTAACAGTACCACTCGTAGGAGAATTAGTTAAAGTAACATAACCAGAAAGTATAGGACCTCCAGTATTATTAAATACTGTAGCTCCACCAACTACATCTCCTCCAGTTGTAACAAAATTATCACATGTAGATACAGATACAAATTGAGGATCTGAGCAAGAACCCATATACAACATCCTTTCATTAACTAAATTTGAGTTGTCTACATAATCAGACAACCCCTAATCTATTAAATGTTTTTTATATTAATTGGTCACGGCTGTAGAAAACTTACCCTCATATGCAATATTGCATATAAAAATATATTGATATAAATGTAAGCGCTTACTATAATGAAAGCATAAAGATAAATCACATCTTAGCAACAACATAAAAGGAGGAAATAATATGGAAATCGCAATGGCAGTTTTAAAATTTGTAGGTGGAGTACTTCCAATGGTCCAAGAACTTTTAAAAACATTTATGTAAATCCATTATCTCGCAATTATTTATAAAAATTATCATACAAATGATCTGTATATCAAAAGTAAATTGATTTGCAGATCATTTGTGTGAGCAAAGTCCCTCTAGCATGATTAAGGGACTTTTTTAAATTTCTACATACTTGAGGTTCCGTCACATCAACATCAAGTTAAAGCACTTTTAAAACATTAAAAAGTGCTTTTTATTTATTATAAATACGAATGTAAACTTTTACATATTAGTTTACATTCAAATATCATAAAACGTTGACCTTATACCAAATCCTCTGATATCCGCAAAACGCACAACAAAAGTATACATTCAAAACACTGTAAATAAAGAAATATAAAAATACTTATTTTAAAATAAAATACAATCTATCCTTATAAATTTTAAATAATAAATGAAATTCGATCTGGTAAATCAATATTTTTAAAATTCTCCATTCCACCACATTTTTCAACTTGCTTATATACTTTAAATGCGCACTTATAAAATAATTGGAAATGTTCCTTAGGCATCTCATCAAGTAAAATATAGCCTTCTTCAGAGGTTATTTTATCTTTCAAAATCTTAAAACGCCATCTTTCATACCTTTCTGGGTATTGCTCGCAACTATCAATATTAGGACCAAAACTATAAATCGCATATTTGCTATTATCTAATTCTTTTATTATTGTAATCGGTGGGTATCTTCCCATTTCAATTCACCCCTTAATTAATCAAAATTTAAAAGATTATTTCCAAAACTCATACCATTTCTTACCTTTACTTGCTGCAATTATCTTCTTAACTTCCTGAACTTCTCTTATTGTTTGCATAAGCATTTTATCACGACCTTGATTCTTCACCATATCTTCGCTTGTATTCATCGCTATAAGAGCATGGGATTCCTGTATCGCTTGTATAGCGCCCAATAACTCTAATTCTCTTTGTATGAATCGCTGGTCTTGCTCCGCTAATCGTTTGGTCAATTCCTGTAGTAAGTCATTTTGCTTTTCAATGACTTCTTTTTGATTTTGAATCATCGTCTGTAGCGTTGTGGCGTTGAAATCGGGTTCTTCATAGCGCTCAATTTCGTGTCGCTCTAATGGCAATACCTCAACACCTTGATGCCATGATACTATTTGTTTTGTGGCGTTTTCTAATGTTATGTCTGTGTCGTTCTTTAAGTTGATAACCTTACGAAACACCATTACATCACTTTCTCTATACTTCCTATGCCCACGTTCATTCTTTATGAAAGTATAACCCTCTTTTTCTAGTACATCAGCATACTTACGTAATGTACTAGATTGGATACCTAGTTGCTCTGCCACATCGCCAGGACTATATAACGTCTTCATAGCGCTTCACCTCAAAAATATATTCGCTATAGCAATGATATACCCTTTTCCCTAATAATTCACATATTACTTATTTTCATTTTCAACTTACATAATCTCCACATGCATAATCAATTTAGTACATATTATAATCCCCAGCTTAGAAACACATATCAAGTTTAAATTTAGAGACCCGTTACCTCACAATACCAACACCAAAATCTCTTCAGTTTATACAAGATTTTATGCAAAAACAGAATAGCGAGGATCCATAAAATCCCCGCTATATCAACCATGTATAAAATCCTGCATATCGATTTTACATAAAAGGAAAAGAAACCCTGATAAAACTAAGGATTCCACCTTACCCTTGCTACCGATAATATTACGTTATGTTAACCTCATATGTATAGAATATACAGTTAACTAAAAATGAAAAGTTTACATTTGAAAATGAACAATAAAAAATAGTAGTGTAAAATCACTACTATTTTTTATTGTTTCTTATAAATGAATTTTTTGTATTCCTGTCTATATAATTTAAACGAATAAATAGCTCCAATAAAGAATACAAAAGCTTCAAATAATATAAAGATTTGGCGGAAATTCTCAATATCTTCACCAACTAAAGAAATAAATATAGCATTCATTAAAATTTGAGTAGTAAACATACGAGAAGTAATTTTTAAATAAATAGCATTTGTTCTTTCATCTGGTTTACCAATTTTTTTGTAAATAATAATAAGTGCAATTACTGACCCCAAAAATAGAAGTGCTGTAAGTCCTACAACGATATTAAAATTGATTGTACTTTCTAACATCCATTTATTTAATAGATCAATCATTATTATCTTCCTTTCCTACATAAGAGAATATTTCGTTCTTCTTTTTCACTATAATGAAAAAAGAAAAAGGAAAACATCGAACTCTCTTACAAACATTCGTGTATTCTTACAGTTTTGTCATTTTGTAAATGTATTCATCGCCTTGCCTTTCACTATTTTCTTTGAAAAACATAGTGAATTACGAGAAGGAGCGCTACAAGATCAACTTCAGAGAACAATAATTATGTGAACACAAAAGTCCTCCAGTTAAACAATCTGGAGGACTTTTAATAATCTCCTAAATACATTGAATCCCGATAATGATGCGTTATGTTAACTGAACATGAATAGAATATACAATATACTTTTATCTATTTGGCTATGTTAAATAGCCTTGTTGATACTTTCCATTCTCTGTCGAAAAAATTTATGATAAACTCAAATTATCAATTTTTACCAAATTAACATGTGTTATTCCACTAATGGATAGAGGGGGTTATGGAATGAAGGAAAATTTAAAGAGAGCATGGATACTTTCCTGGTTTGCCCTTTTAGGTCAGTTGGTATTTTTTATAGGAGTATCGTTACTCACTGAAAATTGGCGGTATGTAATGTGGAGTTTTATGGTCAGTATGATTGTAGGAGTTCCAAGTATAATTCGCACCTATAAATCCCAAAAAATTGCTGATACAAAAAGGTAGAAGGTTCAGTTACACCTATCCTTCTATTATATCAGCTAAGGAGTTCCCTCCTGTCTAATACTTTATTCTATAATCTAAAACATTTTTTTAATTAAACAAGCAGCTAAAAGGATCTTCAAATGGAAGATCCTTTTTCATCCCTATAATGTTACGTTATGTTAACCGAGCATGTATAGGATATACATAGCAACTCTTTAGAAAAAAGAGACATTTATATTACCTGATATTCCTTTAATGCAAATTCAATTCCATCTTCACTTGATTTCTTTGTTACGAAATCAGCAACCATCTTTAACTTTTCATGACCGTTCCCCATTGCAATCCCGAGTCCCACTAATTCTAACATATCAATATCATTTTCCCCGTCTCCAAATGCAATAGCTTCTGATTTATCTATACCGAAATAATCTAAAACTTTCAGTATCGCTAAAGATTTTGTAACATCCTCTTGAAGAACACTTAATACATAAGGATGCCATCTTTTGAACATTAAATGCGGGAATTTTTGTGTATACTGCTCAACCGTCGTGTCATTGGCATACAAACACATTAAGTATATCTCTTCATTGTAAATAAGTTCATTAGTTTTAGGATAATCATTCAATGATAATGTTTCCTTTAGCGCTTTTAATATATTTTCTTCTTTTACACCATTCATATTGAATTCTTTTGTATAAAATGAAAGGCCATGATTTTCTGTTGCTGCATATTCAAATATCTCTTGCACAATGCGTTTATCCATTGTTAATTTATGAATGACCTCTTGATTATGTATAGTAAATGCCCCATTAGCTGTAATAAACGTATCTATACCTAACTGTCTAATTTCTTCACACATAGATAGAGGTCTTCCCGTAGCAGCTACTACTTTTAGACCTTTTTCTTTTAAGCTCTTTACTGCCTCTATAGTTTTTTCAGAAATACTTCCATTTTCATGATGTGTAAGGGTTCCATCAACATCAAAGAACACAATCTTATAACTCATATTAATCCCCCTGGTAAAGTTAAAAGTGAAAACATAGTACATGTCTTAGTTTTAACTATTAATAAGCTTAATTACAATATTTTACCATTGGCGTGTAGGATATAGAAGGATTTCTTCACTATCGATATTGATGCGTTATGTTAACCTTACATGAATAGAATATGCAGATTTCTAAAGTAGGTTTTCCAATGAACCGTCACGAACTATTAATGATGAAAAGTTCATCTTAAGGAGGATTTATAAAATGAAAAATTTAATGACAAGCGATGGTACTACCTTACATATAAGCAAAAGTGGACAAGGATTACCTTGTATTTTCTTACATGGAGGGCCTGGTTATTGGAGTTACTCTTTTGAACGGGCAGGTGGCCCTCTTTTAGAAAGTTTTATGGAAATGCATTATCTTGATCAGCGGGGATGTGGTCACTCTTCACTCTCTCCGAAAGGAGATTACTCACTAAAAAGATTACTTTTAGATCTTGAGGAAATAAGACAAGAATTAAAGATAGACAAATGGATTGTAATGGGACACTCATTTGGTGGTATTTTAGCTACTAACTACGCCAAACAATACCCTGACAGTGTCTTAAGTTTAATCTTGCTTAATTGTACACTAAACAAGCGAGAGTCAAACCTACATCAAATGAATGTAGGAAGAAGCTGGTTAGGAGAAGATAATGCTTTGGATTCTTATGAGTCAATCGAGTCTTTCTATGAAGACTTTTCTGCAATGGCTGAAAAACTGCTAGAAATGGGAAAATATTATGATTTACAGTTCACGGATAGAAAAAATCTTAAAATCTTAAAAGACTTAGACAAAGAACTTGAACACCGCCCCGATTTTCGTAAATATGTACATGCTGATCCTGAGTTTTTTCAAGATTATACTCAAATCACAGCTGAGATTTCAATACCAACTCTCGTAATTAGTGGCAAATATGATGATGCTATTGGACCAGATCACTATAAAAAATTTAAGTTTCCCAATATGTCCGTTGCTATTTTAGAAGATAAGCATCATCCTTATTTAGAAAACAAGGAGGAATTCAAGCGCGCAATTCAAGAATTTGTACTAGCTATACCTACTCTAAAAACAACTTAAATTTACTTCCAATAACGATAATTATGTAAATAAACACAAAAGTCCTCCAGTTAAACAATCCGAAGGACTTTTAATAGTTTTCTAATTTATCTTCCAAATACACTCAATCCTAAATAAATCAAACTATAACTAATTAAAGCACTTGCAAGCATTAAACCTATTTTTAATAATTTGTCTTTTATATTAAGCTTTACCTCACTTACAGGTTTTCCCTCTATAAAATCAACTATTTGACGATAAGTTTTTAAATTATGTTCTTTTTTTATGTTTTCAACTTGCTGTGATGAAAACATAAGCAAAATCGTAAGTACCAAAGGTATTATAAGGCCATAATAACCAAAAAAGTGAAATACAGGTGCAATAGAAATAGGAAGTATAATCATTGATGCTAACATGATATAACTCCACTTAAAGAAAGTTGATTTTTGAAGTTCTTCTTTCATGATCTTTACATCTCCTTTAACTAAATCATCCAGGGAGACATTAAAAAGAATACTCATCATTAGTAAATTATGAATATCTGGATAGTTTCTTTCATTTTCCCAGTTAGAAATAGATTGTCTGGAAACATGAATTTTTGCTGCTAACTCCTCTTGGGACATATTATCCCGTTTACGAAAATAATGTATCTGTTTACCAATGTTCATTTATACATCTCCCTTAAGTTTGAGGTTAAATTAAAGGCTAATTAAAGACTACCAAACTTCTTTATAATACCGTGATTTTAAGGTGTAAAAATGTTTTATCATGCTATTTCCCCCTGTTTTTTGGGTGTGAGTGCTGGCTCGTCGTGTGGGGGCGAAACCCCACATAGCGTTAATTTCATATAGAAAAAGAAGAATATTTTGAACGGAAGAACTGGCGGTTCGGCTGGTACAATTGTTGATCCAAGTCGAGCAACTTAACCCCGTTTTTGGTCTGTTCGGCTTGGCGAAAGCTAAAAACCAGCCGAAAAAAGTTCCGCAAAGACAGAAAAAAAAAGAAAAGGCGATAGCCTTTAGGTGAGGATTAACGAACCGACTTTTCTTTTTCTGAAGGTGGAGATTTTTGAGCGTTATTTGCTCAAAAATACTACCTGTTCCTTGCGGAACTTTTAGCCTTTAATAATAGTGATAATAGAGAGCATCTACAAAAATCGTGTGAATCCCTTGATATGACTGGGTTGAATACACTTTTTAGGGTGTGACGTTTTCGTCACACTTTTAAGTCTTTTTGTGACGTTTTCGTCACACCTAAAAAAATACAAATAAGTAATAAAACGGATAAATCTCTTTGAAATACATATAAAAAAGACTATATCAATTTGATATAGTCTAAAAAAATCTAGCTGGTAATTTTACCTTTTTACCATTTTGATCTTTAAGATTTTTCAAAGAATATTGAAACAATCTCATCGTTAATTTATCAAGTTTCACTTCATTTTTTCGAGGTGCACAAATCATTATGTAAGGATTTACCACCCATGTTCTAGGACTTACAGTGCGACCATTTTCAATAATTTGTCCAGCACCTTCTGGATTAAGTAAAATTTCTTTTTTCT
>Ga0102589_1006027_pt1 | contig 10200 bp, 11 predicted proteins | sample AraplaMF_Col_mLB_FD_76858 | JGI IMG/M metagenome (GOLD analysis project Ga0102589, IMG submission 76858) | Arabidopsis root microbial communities from the University of North Carolina, USA - plate scrape MF_Col_mLB | ecosystem: Host-associated > Plants > Roots > Endosphere | place: USA... | reverse complement strand
AAGCGGATACCGAAGACCCTCTTGTTGTCTTCCGGGGCATAATCGTTGAGCTCAAGGTAATAGATCCGCTTCGTCGTCACGACATTCATGTTGGTGGCGACGTTCTTCGCCTTCGGCTTGACGAACAGGATGTTTGCCTTGTCCGTCGGAACGATGTCCCAGCTGTCGGTATCGCCAACAGCGATCGTCTCGAACGTCTCATCCTCGTCAAAGATGATCATCGTCGAAATGCCGTAGGTGGCAAATACCCGCACGACGTCGTCCGGTTGATAGACCACGCTCGTCACCCTGGGATCAAGCCGGCCCGCCAACGGCGTCCTGGCAGCGTGCGATGATGCAGGCAAGAGCGAAGCGATGATTGCAACCATTAAAATGCATCGTCTCACGGATTGCTCTCCGTCACTGTCTCCTGATCGCGTCGATAGTCGTAGACCTGAAATCCCAGAGGGTTTTCAAAGCGCCACTCGTTGGTCGCAGGCGTATCGGTATAGCGATAGCGGACAACGGCAATCCAATGGCGCGTGATTGCATCCGTGTCGGAGACCTCGCTTGTTGCGAAACGGACAATGCCGGTCGAACTGTTTGGGAATGTCACTGACGCGATCTCGGTCATCACCCGCTTGGCTTTTCCGTAAAGCTTCGCGGGATTTCGAGCATTGGCCGCGCTAAAGAGGTCCTGTAGCTCGCGGGCCGCATTGCCAGTGGAAAGGAGTGCTGCAATTTTGAAGTTCTGCTCGATCGCATAGGGGTCATATCCCTCGCGCGATCTGATATAGCGAACGATGTTGGCCTGCGTGACGGCCTGTTGGTCGGTGAGATTGGCGGGCCGGGTCAGGCCACTCTTCACCTCGAGATAGCCGGTGTTCTTGTCGACTTCGACAATATATGGCTCGAAACTCTTGAGTGGCACGAGCATCACCAAGGCGATCAGGCTAAGCAGCGTGATGCCGGCAAAAATCGTCGTCACGAACCACGCGAATGTCCGGGAGCGATTGGCCTTCCTGACGATTTCCTGCTCCCAGGCGTCACCGCTCTGGTAATAGGTGCGCAGCTCGAGTTCCTTCGTGTCAGCCATCGTTTATCTCTTCGTTTCCGGGTCGTCAGCGAGGCAGGCTCTGGCGGGAGATCTTCGTTTGCATGGCCGAGCGGGTGCCGGAGGCATTGTCCTCGCCTTTACTGCCGCCGCCGCTGAAGCGGTTCGAGAGCCATCGACCGCCGCGATAGGCGGCGACGCCTGCGCGTGCACCGCCCTTGGCCGCGGCCAATGGGTATTGGACGCCAAGCCGGCGCGCGATCCCAGCGGCTGCGTTGCCAACGCCGACGGCAATCCCGCCTGCAATCCCCTGGCCGATCGACTGGATGTAGAGCATCACGAACCCACCCGCGATGCACAGAAGCAGGAAGCCTGGGATGTCGGCGAGCGTTAGGGTCCGCGAGCCGCTTGCAGCATCGATCTTGCTGAGCTCCGGGTTGACAGCTGCGATCAGGAAAGCGGCGATGACGTAGACGAAGAGAGGAATGAGCGCATAGGTCAGCACCTGATTGAACCAGCCCATGCCATAGCCACGCGTGCGATCGAACAGCATGCAGGCAATGAAGATGGGCGCGGTGCCGATCAGCACCCATAGCATCACCTTGGCAAGGATGAGGACGGCAAGTGCGATTGCGATGAAGATACCGGCGCCGACCAGGATCAGGATGCCGACCATGCTCGGAAGGATCGAAAAGTAGCCGGACTGCTCCGCAAAGGCCGAGGCTGCCTCGTTGGCCCGCATCCATATCTGCGACAGACCGTTCGTCGGCTCGGTGATCCCCGTTCCAGAGGCTGCCAGGATCGCCCGGCCGACGTCTTCGGGCGTATCGTTGAGCCAGCGATAGAAAAGATTGTTGAAGTTGGCCCAGGAGCTGACCAATGCAAGAATAATCATCATTCTGACGATCCGGCCAAGAATATCGCCGAGCGAAAGGCGAGACGTGCCGATGACCAGCTGCAGGCCGTACCAGGCGAGATAGACCATGAACATCACCCGCAGGAGCGGCATCAGTTCGTTACCGACCACCGTGTAAGCCTGCTGTGAAAAGCTCGAACCGGAGTCTTCGATGCGCTGGAGGAGATCGCCAAGAAAATCCTGCATGGCTTTAATCCCTATTGTTCGTCGGGGAGAATGACGCCGATCGCTGCAAAGGCTGCGGCTGGGTCATTGACGCGCCGCATGACGCCGCAATCGCCTCTGGTTTCGCGGGCAAAGGACGCGAGGCTTAAGGGCCGTTTGCACGGCGCCGTCTTTTCCTTGATGGTGCCGCATCCTGTCAGCAAGGCGATGGCGAGCGCGGCAATGCCAAGCATTTTCCCGATCATCATGCTAATGGCCGTAGGTCAGCGTTTTCCGCGAGTTGGAGATATCGGTGAGGCGGCGTTGGTTTTCGGCCTGCAGCGACGAAACCGCTCCGTTCATCACCCCGATCATTTCGTTCAGGGTCAGACCAGACTGCACCTGCAACTGGGTGTTCTGATCGATCGAGCCCTTGATATCCTCGGCAGTCCCGATCCGGGCGCCGGCGCCTTCGAAGGCGCTGCGCCGCATTTGCGCTGCCTGTTGCGCACCGTTGGTCAGGGCCTGGACGCCGAGCACGGTGTTGACCAGCTGCTCATAGGACTTGTCGCCCGAAAAGCTGCTGTTGTCTTTGCCTGACAGGCTCTTGACCAGCTGCAGGCCATTGATGAACAAGGTCGCTGTTTTGGCGATGTCGCCGCTCATCGACCCGAAGTGCGGCGCACCCTCCTTCACGATGTTGTCAAACGACGGGATCTGCGAAACGCTGAAGCCTTTTCCGATTGCCAGATTGTTGAGGGGTGCTGCGGTGCTGGCACGGTCTCCGGTTACGGCCTTCAGCGTGTCCTCTACCGTCGAAAGGATGTGCTTGTTGGTGTCAAGGATCCTGTCTGTCGTTTCGGCGGTCTTTTTGGCGACCTGATAGTTGGTTTTGTCGATGACCGGCACGTCGGCGAGAACAGCCGACTGCATGGACAGCAGCATGGACATTGTCAGGACGTCAGCTCTCATTTTTCGTTCTCCCATCATTGCGGTCGCAGCATCAGCTGCACCTGGTTCACATCGGGGCGTTTTTCGATGCAGGCCTGGTCCGCGGCACTCCAGACCAGATCTTGCCGCGGGTCGCAGAGACCCGGTGTGTCTGGCGCTGCCGGGTGATCTTCCTTGCTGCTGCTCGTCTGCGAGGAGCCGGAGAGATTGGCCGATGCCATGGCATTGCGCGAATTCAAGAGATCCGCCATGGCAGCGCCGAGCCTGATGATGTTGTTCATCATCTCGAGATTGGCGTTGCGGGCCGTCGAATTGTGATCCCAGCTGTCCTGGATGGTTCCGGTCTGCAACGCTGAGAGCTGCTGATACCAGCTTGCGACGTTGCCGAGGCTGGCAGACGTCGACGTGCTGATCGCCATGGCGTTCAGGGTCGAGCTGCGCATGCCGGTATAGGCTGTTTGCCCACCTCCGAAATTCAACGGAATACCCGACTTGTCTGATCCACCAAAGGCCGGCAGCCAGTCCTTGGTAATTGCCGCCACATAGCCTTGTGTTTCCTTGAAAGGTGGAATGCCGCCATACCTGCTGACATTTCCCGGGCCGGAATTGTACGCCGCAAGGGCGAGGTTCATGTTGCCGCCGAAATTGGATAGTTGTTGCCTGTAATAGCGCGCCCCGCCCCGCAGGTTTTCTTCGATATTGTTCTCGTCGACACCAAGCTGGGCGGCTGTGTCCGGCATCAGCTGAGCAAGCCCGGTCGCTCCGGCGCCGGACTTGGCGCATGGATTGAAGCGGCTCTCCTGATAGACGAGGGCGAGGAACTGGTTTTCGTCGACACCAAATTCGCGGGCGACGCGACGCACGAGACCGGAGATTTCCGGATTGCCTTGGGCGGCGCCGATTGGGTCATTGCGCCGGCCTGGCCGGTACATCGAGCAGGTAACCGAGGTGTGGATCGTATAGCGATCATGATCGGTGTCCTCGAGCGCGGCGGTCGTCTTGTCGCGCTGCGCACGCGGATCAAGATTGCTCTTGTCGAAGGTTGGAACCTCTGCCCTTGCGAGCTCTGCACTCAGGCTGATCGCTGAGGCGGCAAGCAGGAGGAGGGCGGCGCATGGCGGCCTTTGTGCTGCCTCGCTCGTCACCGGCCTTGCTCCCAACCGCAGAACCTTGCCAGCCAGCCGGAGGGATCATCGCCGTGCTGTTTGCGAAGCAGGGCGCATTCCTCGATGGTTTCCTTGCGTGCGGAAAGCACCTTGATCAGGTCCGGCATCGAACCGAGATCGAGCCGGGCAATGACGCTGTCATGACCGTGCTTGATCAGGAAGGATCGCTTTTCCGGAGGGGTGTTGCGGATGAAGCCGAATTCCTTGGCGCTCAGCCCGAAACGGTGAATGTAGCTCTCCTCGTCGGCGCGCGGATTGGGAAAATGAATCGTCGTGGCAGACTGCTCGATCAGCGTGTGGGCGGCCGGTGAGCGGACGATATCTGCAGCAGACTGGGTGGCGAAGCCCACAATGCCGTTCAGCTTGCGGATGGTCTTCATCTTGTCGACGATGAAATCGCTGAAGATCTGGTCTTTCAGCAGGCGCCAGCCCTCGTCCATGAAGATCATGACCGGGTTGCCGTCGAGGAGCTCGTCCAGCCGATGGAAGATGTACATCAGCGCCGGGGTGCGCAGATCGTCGTTGTCCAGGATGTTCGTCATGTCGAAGCCGAAGACGCGCCGTTCGGAGAACGAGAGGACGTCGCGGGGCGCGTTGAAGAGCCAGGCCTTTTCGCCTTCTATCCAGGGGCGCAGCCGCGCATGAAGGTCGTCCGGCCCGGCGCGTGAGCGTCCGGTGAGGAGCCCGGCCAGGTTGGTCAGCGTTCGCTCGGCCGGAGGCTCGCGCATGAGCCGAACGATCGCACGTTCAAGCGTGTCCTCTTCTTCCTGATCGAATGTGTGGTCTTTGTCCCTGCTGAGCATTGCCTTGAGCAAGCGGAGCAGAAATTGCCGGTTTTCACCGGTATTTTGGATCTGCATGGGATTGAAACCGGTCGGCATGCCCGGGGTGAGGATCTCGTATGAGCCGTTCATCGCCCGCAGGAAGAGTTCGCCACCCCGGTCCTTGTCGAAGAAGACGACGCGCGGCGAGGGTTTCACCCTGAACGCTTGTGCCAGCAGAAAGGCAAGAGCGACGGTCTTGCCGGATCCGGTTGGCCCGGTCACCAGAAAATGGCCGATATCACGCTGGTGGAAGTTGAACCAGTAGGGTGTCTGGCTGGAGGTTTCCAGAATGGTGACCGGCCTTTTCCAATGCATTTCGTCGCTTTGGCCACTCGCGAAATTATGCATCGACGAAAGGCCGGAGAAATTGGCGCTCGAAAGCATCGCCCGCCGGGCGATATAGGCGTGATTGCCCGGAAGTTGCGCCCAGAAGGCTGCCTCAAGGTTCAGGTCCTCGCGCAGCCAGTTGATGTTCATGTCGGTGAGGCAGGCACCGAGGTCTGCGATCGTTTTGTTGACGCCATCGAGGTCGCGCGACAGGCAAAAGAGCGAAAGATGATGGAAGCCGAAGACGGCCTCCTGGTTGAGCAGGCTGTTCAGCGCAAAATCGATATCGTTTTCGATATCGCTGCCGGCCTCGTCTGACGCTCCGATCTGCCGCTTGAGCCTCGAAATGCGTTCCTGAGCAATCGGTTTGTCGGCGAGGGTAAAGGACTGGGTTAGGATGAACTCGTGATTCACCTGTAAGAGGCCATCCAGCATTCCCGGACCCGTGAACGGCGGATATTCCTTGATAGACAGCATCGCTCCGAAACGGTCATCTTCCGTCACCGGCCCCTGGGCCTGCATGGTGCGGCGTGCAAAATGAAGTCGTGATGTCCCGAGGAAATTGGCAAGGCTCATGCGCGCAAGACGCATCTTGCGGGCCACGCCGCAGGTCAGGATGGTGTTCAAGAACGCCGAAGGCTCCGAGTAGGGCTCGTTGTTGACGCTTAAAATACCAAGGACTGTCGCGCCGTACTTGCGAAGGTCGCGCACGATGTTGCCGACAAGCTCTTCGAGCTCGCCAACGGCCTCGACAAGTTGATCTTCCTCTGCGTTTCGGCCCAAAGCCTGCCCGAGGAGACGCCTGACGCGGTCACCGGCGGCCAGCGCGCCGCGCATGCCCGAGCGCAATACCGTCAGGTAAAGCTCATTTCTGAACATGCGCTTGCGGCCAAGGCAACCCATGTAGCGGCGGTCAAGCTCGGCGCAGAACGGATCGTCGAACTCGCCGGCAATGACGGTATCGACCTGTCGGCGGATCACCGTCGACCACAGCGAAAAGCGGCTCGAGCCGAGGGCCCGGATCAACGTATTCTGGACGACCGCGCGCATGTTGATCTCGGCCTGGTCCTCGGTCTGAAAGAACAGTCCGTCCAATTTGATGACGCTCATGAGGGCGCCATCTTCGAGCTTGATGACGGTGTCGGCGACGTGACGCAGGTAAGGGATGTGTCTGGCCATCGGTCGTTCGCGATGGTGCACGGATCCGAAGCCGAGTTCTTCGCGGATGACGCTGAGCATGATCATGGCCCGTAGGAGTTTGCGCCCCAGAACGCCTTGTTCGGCGTCCGTGGCGTCAACCGCGTGGAGACCTGCAGCACATCGAGGACGCGCGCGTCAAAGCTGCAGAGAGTGAAAAGAGCGGCGTAGGCGCATGGCGCCGTCATCAGCGCCCACAGCTTGTTGGTTATCAGCCAGGCGATGATTGTGAGCCCGATGACGATGACGACTGCCATGTAGGGTACGCCCCATAGCGTCGGTGAACGCGTGAGGCCGATCACCAGGGGGGTCAAGTGGGGTTCTTCTTCCTGCGGGGCGGCCATGGCTTAGTTTCCGACCGTCGATATCAATTGGTCGACGATGGCGGGCGCACCGAAGACGAGCCCGATGCCTAAAACGACCGCGCCTGCCGTGAACCAGCTGAGGCGACCTGCGAAGGCAAGAAACCCGAGGCCGATGACGGCAATGATGGCGACGAGACGTCCGAATGGCCCCGTGATGAAATCGACGACGGCCTGCACGACGGTCTGCAGGGGAGCAAAGGCCTGATTGGTCGCCTGCGCCATGGCGAGGTCTGCTGTGGCAAACTGCATCAGGCAAAGAGCGCCGAGAACGGCAGCGCCGCGCGCCCATCTCCTTTGACGATGAGACAGTAGAAGCTTCATGGTCATCTCCTTTCGGTTCAGAACTGCATGACCCCACCGATGAACTTCGGTGTTGTCGCCCTAAGCACATCGCCCGCCAGTGTGTTGTCGATGTCGGTTGACTGATTGCGGCTGCGGCCTGTTCGTTTCGCAGGAAAGTCGAGCCCAAGTTGCCGGTTGATCACGGAGGCGACGTAACGGACGGTCTCGGGATAGGCTGGGATGCCGCCGCTGTCGTAGACTGCCTGTTCGCCGGCGTTGTAGGCCGCAGCCGCAATGATCGGGCTTTTGAATTTGTCCAGAAGCGCCCGCAGATAGCGCATGCCGCCGTCGATGTTGTCGGCGGGATCACAGACATCAGCCACGTCGAAGCGCTTCGCAGTCTCCGGCATCAACTGCATCGGCCCGCGTGCACCCTTGGGGCTGTTACGGACCCGGTCGAAGCGGCTTTCGGTCCAGACGATCGCCAATGCGAAGCTCAGGTCCACACCATAACGGCCAGCGGTTGCTGCAACCAAAGTCTGGATGTCTTCCACCGACAACGGCGAGGCACCACATTCCGGTGCCGAGGCTAAGGCCAGGCCGGGACCGAGATGAACTGATTTGGTTTGGGACCGCGCCGATTGCGGGAAACCTGCCGCTCCCCGTCCGCCTTGCGCAAACGGACCAGAGAAAGGACTATAAAAGTCCATAAAGCGATACCCGTCGTCGAGTGCTCCCGAAGCAGCGACACTCCCTTCAGGGCTGATCCGGACATACGAACGTTGTGGCCCTTGCTTCGCGGAGCGAGGGGCTGGCGCATGCAAAGGCATGTATAATTGTGACGTTATCTCAATATGTTGAGATTTTGCCGCTAATGAATGCAGGCACGAAAGCGTCGCAATCAATGCCATCCGGTACTTGCTGATCATCGGACACCTATGCGTTCTTTAGGGAGGTAGACGACATCAGAAATTGCTTGCTGTCAACCATAAAAAGGAACTAATATAGTTTGCCAATGAAGCCGGCATGATCTGCGAGTGATGTTGCGGGGGTGTGAGGATGAAGCAAACTGGTATCGTTCAAAGCCGAATGGTCTCGATCGTCACGCTGCTTGCAGGGATATCCGGACTTACGTCTGACGCCCTTGCTGCTGGGCCCGTCGACCCCGGCTATATCAAGTCTCTTGCCGCGCCGGGAAAAACGGTCTTGGTCGTCGAATATTACGACGGGAACAGGACCGTCGTTTCGCGCAAAGGATACGCCTCGGCGACCGGGTTTCGCGCCAGTTCGCCGACCGATATCAGGATCGACGGCAAGACCATCCTGCATCTCTTTGGCGTGGAGCCTTGCCAGGGAGAGATGGTCAACCGGAAGGAAGGTTTTGCCGGACGCTGCCAGGACTTTGCCCGGCAGCAACTGGAAATCCTCCTCAAGTTCCCGAAGGTCATCCTTTGCCGGGCCTTTCTGTCCGAGGCGACTGCGCCAAAGCAGGATGTGACCTGCTTTGGTTACTACTATTTCCCCGGATCGCTCGACAGTATCAGCAATTTCGAAGAGGAATTGGTGTCTTTGGGTGCACTTCGTCTGGCAACAGGGCCTGATGGATCGCCGATGCGTTCAGATCTCGCGGAGGAAGAAAGGATCGGCCGCCAGGGGTACGGCATGTGGGCTGATCCGAGGACAAAGCGATGAGATGGGGCGGGTGCTTCGCATTGGCGATCATGCTCTGCGACGGAAGCGCCACAGTCGCTGAAGCCCGCGAAATCCTGGCGCATTCCGGCCTGAGACGGGAGACCGGCGATATCCGGCCTGAGAGCAAAAGACCCGACCGGCTCGATGCTGTCCAATCCTGCCCGCCTGATTGCGCGCCTGGCCAGCTTCGCTCATTGTCATCTGCGGCCATATCAAGAATTGACGGCAGAGCATCTGCCGTCGATGGCCGCACCCTTCGGTTTGCAAAAGAGGGCCTCGACGTCACGCTCGCCGGTATCGACGCTTGCGCACTGCCGCAGTGGTCTTTTGATGCCGACCTGCGAGCAGAGACGGGCGATCGGCTGGAGCCCGTGCCGTGCGGCGCATTTGCCCGGGCCTGGCTGAAGAGGACGATGCAAGACCGTCCGGTCAACTGTCTTGTCAAGAGCGCAAACCGTTCGCTCTTCGGGCGTTGTTTGGTTGGCGGACGTGATCTGGCTCTCGAGCTTTTGAGGGTCGGTCTTGCGAAAGTCGCCGCCGACGGGGTTCCAGACAGTCTGTACCGATCGGCCGAAAAGCACGCCATGGCGGCTCGATATGGGATGTGGGGCACGTATGTTCTCGACATGAATGAGTGGCGGGCAAGCGCCGTGGATCGCACCCTGCGCCGGCGTCCCATTGCCGACTACAATCTGCTGGTCGACCGGCGCTCGGAAATCTCGCCACCCTTTGCTGACGCCAAGCGCTTGCCGAGGCGTACCGACCGCTAACCAGGTAAGGAGACTGAGAATATGAAGTCTATTCTTGTCGCCGTCTCTGTGCTTGTGGTCTCGTTCGTCCCGCGCTTGGCTGCTGCTGACGAATGGGGTTGCGAGGTGCTCCTTTGCGTGGCCTCGTCTAACCCGTCGTGGCACGGTGTGCCCGAATGCCATCCGCCGATGGACCGCCTGATCCAGGCAATGAAAGCCCCAGGCTTTTCCTGGCCGACCTGCCCTGAAGCTCGTGCTGGAAAACCGGGGTATGAGCCCTTTGCCAATTGTCCTCCAGGATGGTCTGCAACGGAAGGCGGCGTCGGGCGCGCTGGCACTCGCACTGAACTGTCGCGTTGCATGCGACCGGTGAACGATTGCCGGGGCGGTGCGTGGACGTCTCGTGGCTTTGCCGATAAAGATCGAACTGAGGTCAGGCCCGATGGCACCTCCCGCGTCTACCACGATAACCGGTCTTGCGCCTACACCGAGTACGTGGCGCGACCACGTCGCGAACAGCCCTACTACTTCGATATCCGTGATGAGACGGGTGA
>Ga0102589_1006026_pt1 | contig 10202 bp, 12 predicted proteins | sample AraplaMF_Col_mLB_FD_76858 | JGI IMG/M metagenome (GOLD analysis project Ga0102589, IMG submission 76858) | Arabidopsis root microbial communities from the University of North Carolina, USA - plate scrape MF_Col_mLB | ecosystem: Host-associated > Plants > Roots > Endosphere | place: USA... | reverse complement strand
CATCAATAATTTGATTGTATTTCGGTCTATTTTTCTTCACTTTACTGTCCCCTTCAAGAAGATGACTGAATGAATAGTCATTCATATTCTTATAATACTGACTATTTAGAAAAGTGTCAATCCCATTTTTTCAAAAAGAAAGGGCCTTAGCCCGTTTGCTCATCCTCATTCTTTCTTTTCTCTTCATCTATTAGGACACGGCGTAAAATTTTTCCGACTGTCGTTTTCGGCAGTTCATCTCTAAACTCATATACTTTCGGCACTTTATAAGCCGCTAAATATTTACGCGCAAACTGGTTTAATTCTTCCTCAGAACACTCCGCACCTTCTTTTAACACAACAAATGCTTTAACCGTCTCTCCTCGGTACGGATCGGGAATCCCAATCGTCACTACTTCTTGCACCTTTTCATGCTCATATAATACTTCTTCTACTTCACGAGGATATACATTAAAGCCACTCGCAACAATCATATCTTTCTTACGATCTTTCACATAGAAAAATCCATCTTCATCCATGTAACCAACATCCCCTGTATGAAGCCACCCGTCTTGTAATACAGCTGCTGTTTCTTCTGGCTTATTCCAATACCCTTTCATAATTTGAGGGCCCTTTACAACAATTTCACCAATTTCACCTGGAGGTAAAGCCTCTCCAGTTTCAAGTGACATAATGTTTGCCTCTGTATCTGGCCACGGCACACCAATACTTCCTGGCACGCGTTTTTCCCACAAAAAATTCCCATGTGTAACTGGCGACGACTCCGTTAATCCATAACCTTCTACCAATTTTCCACCTGTAACTCTCTCAAACTCTTCCTGTACTTCTACAGGAAGCGGGGCAGATCCACTAATACAAGCCTCGATAGAAGAAATATCATATTCTTTTAAGAGGGGACTATTTAATAGAGCAATATAAATGGTTGGTGCCCCTGGAAATAGTGTGACTTTATGTTTTTTTATTGCTTCAAAAACCATTTTCATATCAAACTTCGGAATCAGCACCATTTTATATCCTTGCATAATACTTAAATTCATTACAGCTGTCATCCCATACACATGAAAGAACGGAAGAACACCAAGAATTACTTCTTCCCCTTCTTTACAATTATATAGCCAATGAGCTCCCATTAAAGTGTTCGAAACAAGGTTTTTATGCGTCAACATAACCCCTTTTGGAAATCCCGTTGTTCCCCCTGTATACTGCAAAAGAGCTAGATCATTTTCAGGATCACAAGGAACTTCAACATTAACATTACTTTCTCGTTCTACTGATTTCCATAGATGAATCGTTTCACTTTCCGACACATTCACAACAAGATTTGCCTGCTTTTTTTGTACAAATGGGTAAAGTAAATTTTTAGGGAAGGGTAAAAAGTCCGCAATACGGGTTACGATAATATGTTCAATTTTTGTAGCAGCTTGAACATTCGTTACTCTTGGAAACACTAAATCAAGACAAAGAATTACTTTTGCTCCCGAGTCATGAAGCTGATATTCTAATTCTCTTTCTGTATATAGTGGATTTGTTTGTACTACGATACCTCCCGCAAGTAATGTACCATAATAACCAATTACAGATTGCGGACAGTTCGGCAACATAATAGCAACTCGATCACCCTTTTCCACACCTAGCTTTTGAAGATAATTTGCAAACCTTTTCACCTTATCGTGGAAGTCTGAAAATGTAATATCCTTCCCTAAAAAGTGAAGCGCTTTCTTTTCTGGATAACGAGAAGCCACCTGTTCCACATATCCATGAAGCGGCTGAATATCATAAGAAATCGTACTTGGAATTTCCTCTGGATAACTTTTCAACCATGGTTTTTCCACCTTCATTCCCCCTTCAAATACATAAAAAATAAATGAATGTTCATTCATGATGGTTGTTTTCATTATATTATAGTCGCCATAACGTTACAATCATAATATTCTGACTTTTATATAACTATGCTTCACTCCATTAACTTCTTATTATATGTATAAACTCTCCTAATCTATAAAAGAAGTAAGAGAGTTATTATTTAGCTTAATCTTATTATCGTTAACACAGCTCCTGGTGTAGTTGTTGATAATGTGGCAACAGCTAACAAACCAAATAGTTGCAAACTAATAGCATCCCCCGCTGCAAGAGTTGTAATGATTGTTGCGCTAAAGGATGTAGTTGCTAACGCAGGAGAATTGATCGTGCCAGCAAGTGGTGTTCCATTAATTGTAATCCGTGAACTGACTAATAATGAAGCCGTTATATTAATCGTATATGAAATACAATAATTCCCAGCATTTGCAACCGTAAATACTGTATTCCCTCCAGAAACAGTGATACCTGGGCCTATGTTTTGATTATTTGGAAGCGGGACATTCGTTCCACCTAGAAGTACCGATATCGCTGTTCCCGACGTATTATTTGCAAATGCATATGTCGCCGTGATACTTGTACCTGTTGGACCCGTTGGGCCTGTTGAACCCGTTATTCCTGTCGCTCCTGTTGGACCTGTTGATCCGGTTATTCCCGTCGCTCCCGTTGGGCCTGTTGATCCGGTTATTCCTGTCGCTCCTGTTGGACCTGTTGATCCGGTTATTCCCGTCGCTCCCGTTGGGCCTGTTGATCCGGTTATTCCTGTCGCTCCTGTTGGACCCGTCGGACCTGTTGATCCGGTTATTCCCGTCGCTCCCGTTGGGCCTGTTGATCCGGTTACTCCTGTCGCTCCTGTTACTCCCGTCGCTCCCGTTGGACCTGTTGATCCTGTGTCACCTGTTGATCCTGTTGGGCCTGTCGCTCCCGTCGGACCGGTTGGACCAACCTTAGGTACTGTCCCATCACAACTAAAACAGCATGAATCAACATGTACCCCATTTTGATTATTACAACTACAATATCCATTTGTATTATTGAGCCATGAAGACATGTTGATCACTTCCTTTACATTCAATCTTTTAAGTACAATCAACGAGTTAGAAAACAACTATCTAAATAACAAAGACATACTTTTCCTAGTGGGGATAAATGCAGATTTATTCCATACATTCTAGTAATTATTACATGCGATTTGCTCTCCTTTTGCTTGTACTTTCGCCTTCTTGCTCAAACGAAATTCTTGTTCTCCATTCTGCATATACATATAAATTTCAATCCAATTGGTATATTCATTGGTGGATTACTTGCAGTTGGAATTTTACTTTTCTTTTCATGAAAATTAGAGTTTAGCTCAACACCCCTTACTTTAATAGGAATCGGTATTTCAACTCCCGGCTCAGCGATTATTCACCCCTTTATTGTTAACACAGATTTGAACGTTGCTGTACTTGGATCAACTTATTTCCTATGGTTAATGAGGAAGAGTGGAAAGAAGATTAATTAAAAAAAGAGGCTTCTTATGTGAGAAGCCTCTTTTTTCATTCATTCTCATAAGCCCGAAGGAAACTATCTTTTTTTCACGAATTTAACCTATGAACATAACTAGGAGGGATAACAATGTATCAAACACTTGAAGGCTTCTTGCAATCATGGACATACGAGACTGAATCTACTCAAAAGATGCTCGATGTACTAACAGATGAATCTTTGTCACAAGAAATCGCACCTGGGCACTGGACGTTAGGCAGAGTTGCTTGGCATATCGTGACGGCAATTCCAGTTATACTATCTGGTACGGGACTTAAATTTGAAGGAGAAACGAAAGATTATCCTGTACCAACTTCAGCTAAAACAATTGCAGATAGGTATCGTAAAGTGAATGCGGCTTTTGTTGAAGCACTTCAAAGCGAATGGACTGATAAAGACTTAACTACTATTAATGACTTCTTCGGCCGCCCTATGCCGAATTCTATATTTTTAATGACACTTATTAATCATCAAAATCATCACCGCGGGCAAATGACGGTTTTAATGAGGCAAGCCGGCTTAACAGTTCCTGGCGTATATGGTCCTGCAAAAGAAGAATGGGCTGCGGCTGGAATGGAAGCTCCTAAAATGTAACAACAAAAAAAGACAAGGGATTTACAAACCTTGTCTTTTTCTGTAACTTGTTTCATGTGAAACTATTTTTTGCTAAATGGTTGTTTTATGGAAAAATACGTTAAAATGAATACATATTATGAAGAGGAGCAACCAAATTGAATACAAAAAATAAAAAAATAGTTATAGGAACTATTTTACTAACTTCTATTATTGGAGTTATTAGCGTATCTCTTTATTTCACAAGTTATGGTACCCCTTGGGGAAAACAAACAGCAATTACGGAATCAAAAGAATATATTACAAAATACTTTAATCTAGATGCGGAAGTCAAAAATACTTCTTACGATGCTAAAATGAATAGCTATGCAATTTCCTTTGAATCAAGTAAAGACGGAGAGTTTACCATCGAATATAAAAGTCCTAATAACTTTCATATTTCTCCAGGAGTGCAAGAGTATTTAAGCAAACACTCCAAATTTACAGAGTAGTAACGAAGCATACATATACAAAAAAGAGTTGGTGTAACGCCAACTCTTTTTTCTTATCCTTGTCATACAGTTATATCTTCCTTCTCTATATTTTTAATTCCGTAATATGCAATTACAACTCCAATTGCTGCAAGTGCTAGTTGAAGAGGAAGAAAAGTTGCTGTAGAAAACATTGGATTGTTATTAATTGCAATTGATACAACGATAAGAGCTGAAACAATTGTAGTTGGCACCGAACGTTTACGCATTCCAAAATATAGAGGTATTAAACTTATTCCCGCAGTGGCAATAGCTAAAGGAACAAGGTTTATCCCTTCTCGTGTCAATTGATCTACTGTGAATGAATTAGGAAGAATTGAAAAATAGCTATCTATCCCAAAGAACACTCCTACTACTAAAATATTAGATAAAATAACTGTTATAAATGTTACTGTTGCTGTAATAGCCAATTTACTAACCATCATTTTCTTTCGGTTAATTGGATAAGAAAACATAAGTAGTATTGTTTTGTTTTTATATTCGCCAATTATTAACCTTGCGATCAATACACTACCAAAAATAATAAATGTTGCTCTTACTAATGTACTAGCCATTAGCAAAACCATCTGTGGATCTCTCATTTCTGGTTCTCCTTCTATTTGAGAAACGATGCTCGTAAAGATCAGTAATGCCAGTATAGCGATATTTGCAATAATCGCTCCCCTTACATACCATCCAAGCTTAAACTTCTTCATTTCTAGCTTCATAAGACGTAGCATAATAGTCCTCCTTTCATTTACATCTTAATCGATATAAATCGATCCTGTTTCACTTAAAATCTTCATTTCGTTTTTTGCATCACCAATGGTTCCCGCTTTTATTTTCTCTGTATTTTTATTTTTCTTAAGTCCATTTACATTCACCATTACGTCAGACGAATTACTTTTAGCCGTAAGTTTTAAAGATGTCGGAACACCTTTATACCGTACGCCAATATCTCCTGACTTTGTTTCTACAAATAAGGATTTTCCTTCTTTCATATCTTTCAGTAGTATTTCTCCAGATGTTGAAGTGATGTTCATATTTTCGTTTTTTATATTTTTCACATAATTATCGCCAGTAGTAGAAGTTATATTTACTTCTTGTAACGAACTATCTTTTAACATTAAATCTCCACTTTCGGATGTGAATTCACCCTTATCTGCCAATAGTCCTACAACCATTTCATCTCCAGACTCACTTTTTGTCACGATATTTTTCACTTCTATATCCCTTATTTTCACATCACCCGATTTATTATTTAATACAATTTTATCTATTTTTTTCTTCGGAATAGCTATACATATACTATTTTTCTTCCTAAACGTAAAACCATAAAAAAATCTATTCACCTTTTGTTTTTGTTTGATCAAAATTTTATTTTCGTCATTTTCTATTTTGACAGGATCTATCTCTTTACCTACTTGTTCACCTTGAGCGGAAATTACTATTTTATTAGCGTCTGTACTTTTAAATTCAATATTCCAATTTTCATTGTCTACTTCTATTTCTTTTATATTATTTATCTCAAAAGACTTTTCTTTCTTAAAATCTTTCCCCTGAAATACCTTAAAACCAAAAACCGCACTAGCAATTGTCAAAAATAAAATTGCAATTACTATTATTTTTTTCAACATTCATACCCCAGTTCATTGTTGTTTTATGCTTGCTTCACGCCACATCAATCTTGTCGATTTTACGATACGAAAGATAACTAATAAAAATTCCTAATAAACAGAGTACAATTGGGATAAATATAAAATCATACATACTTACTTGACCGTTTCCAGGGCCTACATTACTGTTCATTAGCATCCCAATTATTACTGCAGAAGTAATCGTTGTCGGTGTCGATTTCTTTCTCATCCCAAAAAATAAAGGAATTAAGCTTATACCAGATATCATAAATGCACTTATAAAGGTAGCTGGAACGGTAGCTATTATTTCCCCCATCGTAATAGGTGTTTCAATTAGCCCTATCATTGGGTTCATAAAAAATATGAGCAAACTAATAGTGAACGTAGCGATAATCATGCTAATAAAACAAAAACTAAAAACAATTGTTAATTTCGCTCTCATTAGCAGTTTCCTTTGCAATGGGTACATAAACAATAGTTGCATTGTTTTATTCTTATACTCATCAATTACTAAACGCGATAAAATGACCGCACTAAAAATAAGGAATGTCATCCTAATAAATATGTTTGCTAAAGTCATATATTTTGTGAAATCAGTGAGCGCCGCATCTGCTTCACCTTTCGCTCCCAACCCCATAAGACTTACCGCAGCAAAAATTGCTATAATACAAATGGCTACCCCTTTAAAGTAACTAGATAATTTATGTTTCTTCCATTCAAGTTTCATTAATTTAAACATATAAACCAAGCCTCCATTACTGACATAACTATCTCTATGCTACTAGCATTCTAATTCCAGTCGTAACTACGCTTACCATTCCGATCACTAGTAAAATTAACGGCCATTTCCACTCAGGTTTTTTATAATATAAAATCCCACTTATGAACATTACAATCAATCCACTTACTAGATTCACTAACAATCCATTAAGCATGAATGCCTTCTCCATCCATTACATTTAAGAAATATTCTTCTAAGGAACTATGTTTCTTATTAATACTTTCAATTTCTACATCGTTCATAATAAGTGCTTTTGAAATAGCTTGCTGCGTCGCTGACGTATCATACACACGAATCATGTTTCCACTCATTATTTTGTAATTTTTTATACCGAGTTTATCTTCTAAAATATAAGCTGCACGCTTCACATCAGGAACAGTAATTTCAATGTACTCTGTTTGTTTTCCGTTAATGCTCTTCATTGAAACTTCTTTTATTAGTTTTCCATTTTGAATCAAACCAATTGTATCTGCCATTAGTTCCATCTCACCTAAAATATGACTAGAAACTAATAATGTAATGCCATATTCTTTGCAAAGCATTTTAAATAAGTCTCGTAATTCTTTAATACCAATTGGATCTAAACCGTTAATTGGTTCATCTAAAATGAGTAATTCTGGCTTCGTCATAATCGCCCTTGCAATACCAAGTCGTTGCTTCATCCCTAATGAAAAATCTTTTACTTTTTTATCATCTATACCGTGCAATTTTACTAAATGTAAAGCATGATCAATTGCGTTCTTATCGTAATACCCCATATATTCACAATGTAATTCTAGGTTTTCCTTCGCCGTTAATTTATCATAAAAAATTGGATATTCGATAATGGTCCCTATGCGCTTTAACAATTCATAAGATGTATCCGTTAACTTCTCACCAAAAATTTCAATATCACCGCTCGTCGGTTTTATTAAATTTGTGATCATTTTCATAATCGTTGTTTTACCTGCACCATTCGGTCCTAAGAAACCATATATCTCTCCCTTTTTCACATGCATGTTAACGCTAGAAATAACTTCTTTCCCTTTAAACACTTTCGTTAACTGATTCGTTTTTAATATATATGTCATGTCACTGTCTCCTTTCGCACTACCTTATACTTCTATAATAGACAACGGAATTCTCTTTTTTCTTACCCGTTCCTTACAAATTCCTTACGCTGAAAAAAAGCTTGTAGAATCTACTTCTCTACAAGCTAAAACAGCATCTTTTTTAATACAACTGTAAAAATTGTTTTTTCATACGGCTTACTAGAAAGGTGAATTTTTCCATCCATCGCTTCCACAAGCCGTTTTGTAATCGTTAACCCTAGGCCACTTCCTTGGTACAATCTATTTCTAGAATCTTCAAGTGTGTACATACGTTCAAATACTTTATCAGCATGAGATTCGTCAATTCCTTTTCCTGTATCCCATACATCTATATACACACTCGTTTCATCATCTCTTAACGTCATACCAAGTGTCTTTCCATCGTCTCCATATGTAATCGCATTTGATATTAAATTATTCAATACTCTACCTAATACTTCTACATTTCCAAGTGCATATATATTTCTTTCTGGTATATCAATATGAACTTGAAACCCTTTCGTCGTCACTAAATCATAAAAAGATAAAATCTTCTCCCGACAAACTTCATTCATATTTACTTTTGTCATCTCGATTGCCTTGTCACCAGATTCTAATTTTGCTAAATCAAAAAACTTATGAATTAGTTCCATTACTTCTAGTGTTTTCACATGCACCTTTTCAAGTAATATTTGCTGTTCTTCTTTACTTATCGTTTTATCCTTATTTAACATTTCTGTATATCCAAGAATAACTGTTAGTGGCGTCTTTAAATCATGTGAAATATTTGAAAGCATTTTTCTCATCGAAATTTCTACTTTTGCATGATCTGCATTCGTTTTTTGTTTTGCATCTAATAGTTGATTAATTGCTACTAATAATTTTTGTAATTCTAGATCATCTGTCATAACGAGTAACTTCTCACCTGTTTGTCCATTTACAATACTTTCTAACTTTTCATATGTGTATCGTAAATTTTTACTACTATTTTTTCTCATTTTATATTGTATGTAAATGATACATAACAATATAAAAATAATACCTAGTAACACATTGACCATATTACATCACTTCCAATTTATAGCCGATGCCCCATAACGTTTTAATATATTCTGGATTAGATGGATCACTTTCGATTTTCTCACGCAATCTTCTCATATGAACATTAATAACGTTATCGTCACCGTAATACTCTTCGTTCCAAACTAATGAATATATTTGTGCTTTTGTAAATACACGATTTTGATTTTTTACGAACAGTTTTAAAATCTCAAATTCTTTTAAAGTAAGTTTGAGAGATTTCCCGTTTTTTTCTACGGTAAAATTAATTGGATCGATTGTTAAATCGCCAATTTGAATCATTTTTTCTGTTTCTTCTGTAGCCGAATATTTCGTAGATCTCCGAATACCTGCCTTTACACGTGCAGCTAATTCAATCATAGAAAATGGCTTACAAATGTAATCATCTGCTCCAAGTCCTAATCCAACAGCTTTATCAACATCTGTATCTTTTGCCGACATCATTAAAATCGGAACAGCACTTTTTTCTCGAATAATTCGCACAACCTCTAAGCCATCTAGCTTTGGCATCATAATATCAAGGATAATCAAATCAAATGAACCTTTTAAATATGTGTTCACGCCCTCTTCTCCATCAGACGCAATTGTTACTTGAAAGCCTTCTTTTATTAAATACTTTTCCACCATCTCTTGAATTGAGATGTCATCTTCAACTAATAAAATATGATGTGACATATGTCTATCCCCTTTTTTACAAACATTAACATTTTAATTGTATCGTAACGAATGAATACTGTGAAGAATTATATGAATTTTCAAACCAACTTCCCTTCCTTCCATAACAATGATATGATGAAATTTACGACGATAGTTCATAATTAACTTTATATAAAGGAGACTTTATCATGTCAGAAAATAAAAAAGTAAGCTTAGCTGATTTAATGCGTGAACAACTTGCAAAGAAAAAGCAAGGTAGCGGTAATGGTCAAAATGCCAAAAACCAAAGCCAAGAAACAAAAAAATTACAAAACCAACAAACGAAGAAAACAAACAACCAACGTAGACGTACAGGTGTATAAATGAACGGACAAAAACGTTCTAATATCGCACCCGGCCTTGAAGTTGATATTGTATTAAAACAAGATCAACGCACAGGCAAATTAACACGTGGAATTGTAAAAGATATTTTAACAAACTCCCCTTCCCATCCGCATGGCATTAAAGTGCG
>Ga0102589_1006023_pt1 | contig 10209 bp, 9 predicted proteins | sample AraplaMF_Col_mLB_FD_76858 | JGI IMG/M metagenome (GOLD analysis project Ga0102589, IMG submission 76858) | Arabidopsis root microbial communities from the University of North Carolina, USA - plate scrape MF_Col_mLB | ecosystem: Host-associated > Plants > Roots > Endosphere | place: USA... | reverse complement strand
TCCTACTTCATGATGAAAATATTGCAATAGAGTGGGAGCGCCTTGCTTCACTTTCTCGAGAATCGTATGGTCGGAGAATTCCTGAAAGTCGATCAGCCCTACATTGAAATCAATCACTTTTTCTCTGAGCATATTCAATGAGTAAGCGCCTTCAAAAAAGGGTTCTTTCGAGAGGTACTTGGATAGAGTTTGGAGTGCTGCTGCATCCTGCAGTGGATCATCTTGATTCGAATACATCCAGTTCTGAATGGTCTGATCCCCATACATAATCAGGCCATACCCTTTCAGCTTCGACAGAATAAATTCCGTGCGCTCCCTTGTCTCCTCAATTCTCTCCCGATTAATCGTCCCTAACTGCACAGTGGCATAATCTGAGAAACGCTGAACAAGAAACAAGGAGAACGGAATGATGATGAGGGTAATGAAGATGCCACTCCATACAAAAATACGCAAATACGTAGATTTGAACATAACCGTAAACTGCCCCCTCCTCGACGATCTGCACAGACAGTTGTCTGAAAACTTATGAGTACTATCTTAGCTGAACCTCCCCGCAATTGCCTAGTTCTTGATCTTCCGTCAAGTTCTCATTCGCCTAATTTCCATGTATCCAAGCTTTATTGTCGCCTAATGATCGTGGTCGATCCCTTGACCTGTTCACCTTCCCCTTTCCAGATTCGTCCTGTAATATAGGATATACATACCTATTTGGAGGGAGATTCCTTGAAGATCCTAAAGTGGCTAAACTATGTTTTGGCCGCCGCCGTATTATTGACAGCCGTCGTCTTCCTCTTTCGTCACAAAATTGATCCAAATTCCGATATCACCATCCGGATCAACTATGCAGAGGCAGAACTGAACGGCAAACCCATATTTCAGTCGGGACGCATATACGTGCCGATGTTTTCGCTTGGCAATTACTTATCCTTTTTCACCTTGATGGACAGTTCCAACGATACCTTTCGCGTGCTTGTTCCCGGACAAGAAGTCATCATGAAGGTAGGGGAAACGCAAGTCTACTCTTTCGGCAAAACGATACAGCTTGAGGGAGCCCCGATTATACATAACAACGCGCTGTATGTTCCGCTTCAGCTATTCTCTTCCGTCTTACAAGTACCGATGTCTTGGGAGAGCAGGACAGGCACCGTGGATATTACGTATAACACGCCGTATATATTCGCTAAAGAGAAGGGAACGGCATTTTGGTTTCGCAAAAGTATAGGTGACCTGTATATGAGTACTGGCAATAAGCCCTTTCTACTCAAAAATATAAAATTGATAACTTCGGATACCAGCATATTGACTGCATCCCAGATCAGTAATGACAGCTATATGCTGCAAATCGAAGATGACTCTACTAGAAGATATGTTGTCTATAAAGCGATCATCCATCATCATGAAGTAGCGACTTCGTCCATAGTCGATTACGAGAGAAACGGTACTAATCTTAGAAGCATTGAAAAAGCCGGAGACTTATGGATCATGATCGACAACAGCACCCTGAAGCTCGCCGATACGAACGGAACAATCAAGGCATCCTATTCTGCACAGGAGATCTTCGGAGAGAACGATACGTTTACGGTGGAGGAAGCATTCGACGATTATTTGCTCGTACGCCCATCCAGACAGAAAATCCTGTATCTCTTCAATAGGAAGACCAAACAATCGATAGCTTTATACAAGCACCTCCTGACTGGCGAAGAAAAAGCATCGATCGACTCCGCATTGGCCAACGGTTTGAATAAGTTTGGCGACAGTCTTTACTTCGAGCGTATAAAGGGAGATATGCTCTATTTTACTCGGCGGATCGCTGGCGCGACTCCGAGCTCTTATACGTATCAACTGAAGCAGTAGGACAAGAGCCTCTGGACTGATCTCATTTGGGTCATCCTGAGGCCCTTATTATTGAAGCATGCGATTGACATGAAAAACATTCCAGTTTATTATTTACTTAAATACGTAATTACGTATTTAAGTAAATAATTTGGAGTGATGCATGATGGTATCTTCACGCAATGTGGAAGCTGAGTTGGATGTATTGAAAGCTCAATTAGAAGAAGTGCATCAACTAGTCAGACGAATCGCATCAGACGGCGCTGTGCCGGGTCAGAGAGCATTCGAAATGCCCCTTACACAGTCCGTGCATCAAAGCTATGAACGAGAAGACCTCGGAGAATTGAATTACTCAGGTTCTTATTACAACAGCACGAATGAACTCTACCATTTGCCTCCTTTTCAACGACGAGTAAGCCAATTGCTTACCTTAGACAGTGATAAGGCCGCCAAGATACTCGGCGCGCTCGGGCATAAACAGCGTCTTGAGATTCTGATCTCCCTGCTGCAAGGACCGCAAACTGGACCGCAGCTTGTAGAACGGCTTCATATGGGGACAACTGGTCAATTGTATCACCATACGAAGGCTTTGCTAGGTGCTGATCTGCTCGTTCAGGAAGAACGCGGCGGAGCCTATTCCGTTCCTAGGCACCGTATTATGCCGCTCCTGCTGCTCCTATCAGCCGCCACCGACTTGAACGACGCTAGCGACTACATGGAGATGGCAGAGGCACGGAGCAATGCTGGTGCGTACTTGGGAGCACCTGAAGATGAATATGACCCGCATCTATTGATACGGGCTGTCCTAGAGAACTGTATCCATGAACATCAGGCGGGGTATTGCACAGAAGTGAACCTGTTTGTACATCAGGATAGAAGCGTTACCGTTGCGGACAATGGGCGAGGCATCCCAGTGAACGTGCTTCCCGGTCACGATGTTACACAGGCACAATCCGTTCTAACGGACATGGGAAGGTTCTCAAGAAGCGCTTCGTTCACAGCTCCTGGAGGAGAACAGGGGATTAGCATGGCGGTCGTCAATGCGCTCTCACTTACGCTTTCCGTGGAGATTCGCCGCGAAGGAAGAGTATACCGCCAAGATTATAAGCAGGGTATTCCGCAGGGAGGATTACGGACAATCGGTATTACTCAAGATACAGGAACGAGTATTACATTCCTGCCAGACAATAAGCTTTTCCGCTCGGCAATCGAATACGACATGCTAGCTGCACAAGTTAACATAATTAACGGAGTTCATCCCGAATTAAACATTCTTATTCATCGTGAATAGCTGCACGCTTTAGGCATGAGGCTGGCCAAGAATCCAATCACACATCTTGTACTGTCGCGGTATATAAAGGAATCTTGGCCCACCGTTGGGCTGCTGTCAGCGATCCGGTTAATCAAGCAGCTTCAAGCCGACCACGCAGCCAATGATCCCTAAAATGCATAACAGGCGAAATGGGTGCTTCGATTCCCGGTATATCAGCATCCCTACCAATGCCGAACCTACCGTACCGACACCTGTCCATACAGCATAAGCGGTCGACAGCGGTATCGCCTGCATGGCTCCGATAAGCAATTTAAAGCTAAGGAAGAAGACGGCAATCATCATGATATTATTCGGCCAATTGTTCTTCTCAGCAACCCGTTTTATACCGATGACACCAATGACTTCAAGCAGCCCCGCCGCGATTAATGCTATCCACGCCATCTCAGTGCCCCTCCTTCCCATTCGTCAGCTTCAAGCCCATTATGAACAGCAGAAGCAGCAGTATGATTCCGATTTTGAGCGGATTAAACGTATTAGACATAATTATGGCGTTCTACTTATGACCTTCTACTACTTCATTTGTCCCCTTCTTCTTATCACACTTGTTTCTCTACTGCGATATCTCGAAATTAAGTAACTAAATTTTCAATAAATGCGGTGAAATATAGCCCGATCGAGTCTTGTCCACTTTCACGCCTCCACATACAATGACCTAGTATTGCAACCTAGCCCCTGTTTTTAGAGGAGGAACATCATAGTATGAAGACAAACAACAGACTTAGCCATATGTTTTGGCGATGGCATTTCTATGCGGGGTTATTCATTGCCCCTCTGCTAATTACGTTATCGCTTAGCGGAATTGGATATCTATTCAAATCGGAAATTGAGGATATCACATACAAATCGCTGTACTTTGGACAGAGCACCAACACCCAGACCTTAACAACAAGTCAAGCGATTGCAGCTGTGGAGCAAGCTTACCCGGGAGAACGAGTGACGAAGGTCAGTTACTTCGATGATGAATCACGCAACACCAGATTCTCCATGCGTGATGAAGCTGGTCAAGAAAGATATGTATTTGTAGATCGTAACAAACAACTCGTTGGAAGCATCCTTGCCGACGATACTTTTGGGAATATAACTCGTAATTTGCATAGTTCATTGCTAGTGGGTGGAACCGTCGTTAACTACTTGGTGGAACTAGCAGCATGCTGGGCAGTATTTCTGATCATCTCTGGCCTATATATGGGTTGGAAAAAGAGAGCGTCTGCAACTGGGACGAAACGCGAGAAGGTAAAATCGAGACATACGGTCTTCGGTATTATATTCACGATACCGTTGCTTATTCTTATCGTTACAGGGCTGCCTTGGTCTGGCTTCATGGGTAACCAGATCTATCAACTAGCAGCAAGCAATGAATCACTAGGGTATCCGAAACTGTATGTGAGCCCGCCGCAATCCGAAGCGAAGGAGCTGCCATGGGCCACTCGCAAGGAGAAGGCTCCACAATCCTCGTCAGGCTACCTGCAACTCTCTGTAGATGATATTGAGCATATGCTTCACCATTACGGAGTGACGAAGCCATTTGTCCTGAGCTTGCCAGCAGATGAGAAAGACGTCTACACGGCATCTAAATCCGCTGGATCAGGCATTACCGGAATGGATGTCATCAAGCCTAGCGAGGAAATAACAGCTTACTTCGATCAATATAGCGGCACACAGATTCATAAGATCGACTACCGCGATTACGGGCTTCTCGCCCAGTGGTTCACCTACGGGATTCCTTTGCATGAAGGGCATCTATTCGGTTGGCCGAACCAGATCCTATGCCTGCTGACGGTAGTTGCACTGCTTGCCATTGTATACTGGGGAGTTAAAATGTGGTGGATGCGTAGACCACGCGGAAGACTTGCTGCGCCTCCAAGACAGCCGTATACGAAATCGATGATCGGCTTCTATGTCATACTAGTCATTCTTGGACTGCTCATGCCGCTGCTTGGCATGTCCCTGCTTGTGATTGCACTTATTGAATTGGTACGCTTCCTGCTATTCCGAGGAAAATCAGTGAAATCCGTAACCGGTTAACGATTAGGTATTGAAAATTAGAAAAGGGGACAGGCCTCAGCCTTCCCCTTTCTTTGCTACCCGGTTACAAAAAATAATCATCCTGCCGCACACGTATGATATAATCCCCACAAACCTAATGTAAAGGAAGTGGTATTTCATGACTCTCTCTATAATGGGGGTTATGGCTCTATTATTATTCTACGCTTCATTAACAATAGGCGTTATTATCCTAATCAGCAAACGGGCAAATAACCCCAATCGTAAACTCGCTCTCCTCACGCTAACCATTACATGTGCGATTTTGGTCAATGAGTTGATATCCAAGTTCTTATATGGACAGCAAATTAATCTAATCACGATATTTTTCTTAATCATCTTAGCCGCCTCTTGTTCTACACAATTCAGAAAGAAAAATTAAGGGAGAACGTACTTCATCATCCCCTTATCCCTTGACTCGCCTGCGCATCACCTGATGCAGAACTTCTGAAAAAATGATTCCGATCGCGATAGCGCCCGATATCATCGACGCCTTGAAGGCAAGCTGAATCGCCTGATCATACTGATCTTCTACAATATTTCGCATCGCATCATATGCTATGCCACCAGGTACAAGCGGAATGACACCGGCAACGTTGAACACAATAATCGGGGTGCGATACAACTTAGCGAACAAATGACTCATCATCGCAATGACGAATGATGCGGCCAAGCTCGCAGGAATAGGGCCAATATTATTGTCCGTGCACAGAATATATACGAACCAGCCTGCCATGCCGACAAATCCACATTGAAGCATCAGCTTAGGTGGACTGTTGAATAGAATCCCGAACGCAGCCGAAGCTACGAAGCTCACAATGAGCTGCTCAATCATAACCAAGTGCCTCCCTCAATCTATATGTCCATCGTGTTGAGATTTCTAGATATCCACTGAGTAATTACGATCCTAGGCAAAGGACAAGACACAAGCTACCCCTGCTCCAATCGCGAAGGCAGTTAAAAACGCTTCTGCCCCCTTCGAGATGCCAGATACTAAGTGGCCCGCCATCAAATCACGAACTGCATTCGTAATGAGCAGCCCAGGAACAAGCGGCATCACCGATCCGATGACGATCTTATCGAGATCACGACCTAGACCATACTGAACACAGAAATAGGACACCGTTCCGACTACAATCGATGCTAGAAATTCAGAGAAAAACTTAATTCGCGATAAGCGATGGAAATACAGAAAGAGTGAGAATCCAAGCCCGCCAGCAAATAGCGAGGGGATGAACTCTGGCCATCCGCCCCGGAACATAATCGTAAAGCAGCCGCTCGACAGCATCGCAGCAGCAATCTGCAGCCATATGGGGTAAGCCAGATTGGATACCTCGATTTTTTTCAGCAAACGGTGAGCCTCTGTATAGGACAAACTGCCGCTGCTGATCTTCCGTGAAATATCATTAACGAGCGTCACCTTCTTCAGATCAGTCGACCGCTCGGAGATTCGGTACAAGCGTGTAATTGGCGCTGAACCATCTATTGCAAAAATAATACCTGTAGGTGTCACGAAGCTATGGCAATTCTCGTATCCATATGAAGCAGCAATACGTATCATGGTATCTTCCACCCGACTCGTCTCTCCGCCGCTCTGCAGCATAATCTTCCCAGCTAATAAGCACAGCTGTGTAATTTCATAGCTCTCATTTGCTTGTAGGCTCATCCGATGTCTCCCCTATGAATGGCATGAATTTCCCATATTGTAACCGACAGTACAATCTTTAGTCTATGCCTGCTGATTATGCGTCTATTCGCGAGATTTGTGGTTGATCCCCTTACGGTTGAACGACACCCCAAAAAGGCCCATTGAGTCTTCAATGAGCCTTACCATACCGTTGAGCTCAAGCAGTAAACTCACGCCTCAACGCCTAGTTTTGTTGATCGCCTCCGCTATCACCTTGCGGTAGCACGTAAACGGGACAGCGTGGGTGCTGCAGCGATTACTCCGTTGCTCGAAGGATTCTTCGATACTGCTGGCAGTATCGTCTCGAATGTTGTTTGATACGGATTGCTGTATGCCGCGATTTGTCCTCCATGGGCCTCGATAATACTTTTCGTAATCGCCAGCCCGAGCCCCGTCCCGCCTGTCTCCTTGGAACGGGACTGCTCCACACGATAGAATCGGTCGAAGATGAATGGCAGATCCCGCTCCGGTATCGGATCCCCGTAATTGATAATGCGTATAACCGCCTGTTCATCAAGCGACTGGATCTCGATATCGATATGTCGCCCCTTGCGGCCATACTGAATCGCGTTTGACAATAAATTTTCATAAGCCCGTACGAGCCTGTCGCCGTCTGCCAGAACCTTGAATACTTCCCTTTCTACTTGCAGTCTGCACTCCAAGCCTGCCTTCTCCAGACTCGGTACAAATTCCTCCACTAATTGACGGATGAAGCTCGTAATATGCAGTTCCTGTACTTGAAGTGGAAGCCCGTTATTGATACGTGTATACTCGAACAAATCATCGATTAGTTTTTTCAAGTCGAGCGCTTTTTCATAGGCAATGTTGACATAATAACGAATCTCCACCTCGTCATGATAACGATCCTTCTCAATAAGCTCGAGGAAGCCGAGGATCGATGTTAGCGGTGTGCGCAAATCATGTGATACCCCCGTAATGAGATCGCTCTTTGTTTTCTCCGCCTTCCGTTCTTCCTCAATCGATTGGCTTAACTGTCGACTCATTTGGTTAATGCTCTCCGCGACATTACCCAGCATTTGAGCTGATCTCACTGGTATTTCATGCTGGAGTTCACCCGTGGCGATTTCACCCAGCCCATGAGTAATCTCTTGTAGGTAGCTGCCCAACTCTGTCGCTACACCATTGATCCTTTGAGCAATATCGCCTAGTTCGTCCGACGAATCTATTTGGATATTCACAGCGAAGTTCCCGTTCGCCATCTCCTGTAGACCATTCGAGATATGCGTGAATTGACTTATTATAGGGCGACTCAATTGATAATAGCTAAACATAAATAATAGGCATCCTGATATGACAAACACGGGCCGAGAACCAATATTGTTGATCACCCATGCCAGCGCTATATTATACGGACTGTGCTGCAGCAAATAAGAGGCCAGCAGCTGTCCGAGCAGCAAAATAATACCCGTAGCACCAATACTCGCAATAAACGTAATCAGGAATTTCCATCGAATCGAATTCAGCCGTTTCGTCGTCATGTTTCGCTTCTCCATATCCGCTCCTACCCCATTTTGTAGCCGATGCCCCAGACCGTCTTGATATATTTCGGGTTTTGGCGATCCTTCTCGATTTTTTCCCTTATCTTACGAATATGTACCATTACCGTGTTTTTAGATTCCATGAAGGGCTCGTTCCACACTTCCTCGTATATCTTCTCCATGCTGAGCACGATCCCACGATTGACCGCAAGCAGCTTCAATATGGCGAACTCCCGCGGCGTTAGCTTTACCGGAATATCATCCACCATAACCGTGTAGGTCGCTGTATTGATCATCATATCGTCAATGAAGATTTCATGTTCAGTATGCGGATTTTCCTCTTGCCGGAGCTGTTTCGTTCTCCGCAGCAGAGATTTGATTCGCGCCATCAGTACGAGCGGATTGAATGGCTTCGTCTCATAATCATCGGCGCCAATGCTAAGCCCCGTAATTTTATCTATATCCTGATCCTTCGCGGACAGCATAATAATAGGTGTATTGCGTTCCTCCCGAATCTTCATGCATGCCTGAATGCCATCCATATGAGGCATCATCACATCCAGAATAATCAGCTGCACCTCATGCTTCTCCAGTAGATCCAAAGCCTCGATTCCATTGGATGCCTGAAGCAGCTCGTACCCTTCATTCTTTAAATAAATTTGCAGCAGTTCAATAATTTCCTTCTCATCATCAACGACAAGAACGGTTTCCTTGCCCATGTGACTATCTCCCTTTCCATGTATGCTAATAAAACGCTTCTGCTTGAAGGAGCGTCTTCCCTTGGTACATATTAATTCGACTTCCAACTACTTACTCCTCTTCTAGCAGCGGGATGAAGACGACCCCCTTACGCCGTTCCAACTCTGCAGCTTACGTAATATGCGATATATAATAGGACGTCCAGTTAGGGGGATTGTTCCTGCCGTTAAGTGAATGTTAAGAAATTAAGAATTTGATAAGGATTGGCCTCCAACCAGAGACAAGAAACATCTGAATATACCGTATTGCTGCACAGCCCTAACAAGACAGCAGGAAATATCATAACGCAGGAAGCTTATCCCGCTACACTAAAACAAGAGCTAACAATGTCATGAAGGGGGATTTATTTATGCAGCAAATCCAAGGCTATTTTTCTTATATCGAGGGAACGCGTTATGAGGCGGGGTACCAGCAAGGAGAGTTTGCGAAGAAGCATCCTCATTTTTTGCAAGGCATATTATTGAACGAGCCGTTACCTGATGATCAATGGAAAGAAGCAGCCGCACTGCTTGAACAATATTGTCCAGGAATAACGGAGGAGATTGACGGATTCTGTGCGGCATTAGAAGTGCCGCCGTCGCTGATTTCTTATTATGCCAGCTCTGCGCTTCATTCAGGATGCAGCCATTGTGCCATCCTGCCGGCTAAAACCGCAACTGGGCACACGTACATGCTCCGCAATTACGATCTCTCCCCCAATGTAGATGATATGAGACTATGCTCCACGTCCATTGAGAAGGCGTATAAGCATACTGGCTTTTCCGTATTTCTGTTCGGTAGAACGGAGGGCATGAATGAGCATGGACTATGCGTCACCTTCTCTGCTTGCGGTATGCCTGTTGGCAATGCACCCGGTATGAGGCCTCCTAGAGTTAGCGGCTTGCAATTCTGGGCAGTCGTGCGCGCTTTACTGGAACAGTGCCGCAACGTCAACGAAGCCCTGCATCTCGTGAAGGAGATGCCGATTGCATCCAATATGAATCTCATCATCTGCGACCCACATGGCCATGCAGCATTGGTCGAGACCTTCGACGGACACAAAGCGATTCGCGAGG
>Ga0102589_1006018_pt1 | contig 10214 bp, 11 predicted proteins | sample AraplaMF_Col_mLB_FD_76858 | JGI IMG/M metagenome (GOLD analysis project Ga0102589, IMG submission 76858) | Arabidopsis root microbial communities from the University of North Carolina, USA - plate scrape MF_Col_mLB | ecosystem: Host-associated > Plants > Roots > Endosphere | place: USA... | reverse complement strand
CTCAAATTGTTTTGCTGGCATCATGTTTGATGTCCAAAATTTTGTTTCGTTCACTAACTCAAGGCTAGTTACTAAAAACTTTATTGATTACGTTTTGCTTGTTCAGTTTTCAAGGTTCATTATGTTGCTGTTTTCTCAGCAGCAACTTTTATATAATATCATGCCGCGAACTCGATGTCAACAACTAATTTATTTAATGTAGATGTTGTTTTCAGTAGTTATCTTAACGACTTGTATAATACTACACCCATAATTCAAAAAGGTCAACACTTTTTCTGATAAAAATTTATACTTTTTCATTTCATCGAAAAGCTTCCTATTATAAGGATTGATCTAATTTCAGTTTAATTCTTAAACATTCCAACTAAATCACAATTATTGAAAGGTGATTAAATTAGAAAGTATATTGTTTTTTCATGTTTAGAAGTGAACGACTTTTTTGAAAGAGAAGTTAAATGGAGTATAAATTAAACAAAAAGACTCTTTTCTTTTGATAGAATTCCATTAATACTAATAGATGACCACTATGGAGAAAGGAGTTATGCAAAAATGTCCTATATGAACAAAGATCTTGCTCGTACATTAGAACAACAACATAAGCGAAGTGTTAGAGGTTTGTTTTTAAAAATCCAAGATTTAAATAATAATTGTACATTATTAAGAAAACGACTTGAACCACATATCGACTTAGCAGTTTATAAGCATGCTGTTGATTATGTCAATCAATTCGTTTCCCATACGACCATACTCAACTTAAAATTCATTACAAATACACAAAATTTAGAAGTCGTTGTGTTACATACACTTTTATTAACGTATATAGTAGAAAACGAAGATTCGTATTTTGAATATGAACATAAATTACTCCAAGGGTATATTCATGAAATATTTGCGTTAAACGATCATGCCAAAACACTTTATACAAATCATCAGGAGAAGATGCTTCATTATATGGAGTCTCAACCTACATAAAAAAGACGATCTTCGTAGCGCAATACTACTCGATCGTCTTTTTTCTTCATTCAGTAGAAGAATCCACGTCCTGTGGCATTACCGAAATGACCGACATCGTGTCGGCCCTTGTGCAGGCCTAAGCGCAATTCAAAATCCGGACGCATTATTTATCTGCGCGAAAGCGAAGCGTCAGCGGCAATTAACCAAGGCGAAATTGATTTTCTTTATTTATTTTCTTCTATTAAACCTTTAATAATCATTGATCGAACTGGTAAGAACTGCTCTCCTGTATCACCGTAAGTGAGAATGACATCATCACCTTCTTGTAAATAAATCGCAAGTGGTTCTGTTTCCGAGCTTACCAAATAGTTTTCTCCGTTATTAAGTAATAATGATACAACTGTATAGTCACCAAGACGTTCCTTGTATACACGAAGCACCTTTCCACTTACATTTTTCTCTTCTGCCTGCGAGCTTCCTTCTACTGTACTTCCTCCGCGACTTAAGGCTGTTTTATATAATTTCAAAGCCTCTTTAGGAGTCGGCGCATAAACGGAAATTTCAGGATTTGCCGCAGATACGATGAAATAATTTTGTAAGAAACCATTCGAGTCAAGTACCGCAGTTAGCCAACTAGCCTCACCGTAAAAGTTATACAATACTGGCATTTCTCCAGACCATTTCTTCTCTATAAATTTCTTCTCAATAATTTGCAAGTTACCTTGTGAATCCATATAAGAAGCGTCTAAATTTCCTGTGTAATAAGTTGCTTGACCTGTTCGGGCATTTGTTAATGAATAGCCAAGCATTGAATCGACACCTTCTTTAGGGCTCGTAAAGTCTGTGAAATAATACATATCGCCCTTCTCATCAAAAATTGGGCTAACATTTGCCTCTGTTCCCTCATCTGAAGGTAGTTTCACATCTTTCTTACCAAACTTACTATTCCAAAATCCGTGTACATAGTTACCGAAATAACTATTTTGTAAACTTACTGTCTCTGGAGAAACCGCTCCATCAATAAATTCTGGGACATCCTCCAGCTTAATTACTTCCGATTTTCCTGATAGCGCATCTACAAGCACGATCCCTTTTACATCAAAGCCATTACGTGCTGAAATAAATTCACCATATGAACGGATGTAGTATGGTTTACCCTCATCATCTATTTCAAGTTGAACATCTCCTCTAAAAATAAGGAATGGATGTTGTAAACGTATATGACGCTCTAAATTTGAGTTTAAATAAGCAGACGGTACATACTTCATTTCCTGCTCAACAAATTTAGGATTATCCGCTGAATCCGTTGCACTCATTATAAAGTAACCTGGAGTTGTTCCTCCATTGAACCATTTAAAGAAACCAGAGAACTCAACTGGTGCTATATAAACATACTCGCCATTCACTTTTTGAATTTGTAAGCGCCCTAACTCGTAATAACTCGTATTCGGTACTTGCCCGAACGCTTTTTTCATCTTATTACGTGCAAATTTAGGAGGCACACTAGCTGGGGTTTGTGTTTCATCGAATGGTTTTATTTCAACCTTTTCCTTCATTTCAGCTGATTCAAATTTTTCATTCGCGTTCCATAAAGGTGCTGATAATACAAACACCGCAACCACTAAACTAGCTAAAAATAAAACACCCTTTATTTTTCTTTCAATACCACTTGCAAGAAGTGCGCCGCCTAATGTTAATAAAATAATAGCTGGCCAAAAAGCAAGCCAGTTTACATCCATTTTTGTCACATAAACTGTTATGCTAGTAGCTAAAAATCCTAGTACAAATACACCTATAAAGAAGTATCCAATTACCTTTCTAGATCCGTCTTCTCGCTTTTTCGTTATAAGCGGTGTTAATAAAACACTCGCGATTAATCCAATGACTGCCGAAGCTATTAATAGCTTGGTCATTTCGTTCACCCTCTCTTATCTACTGTCCACTTATTTACGGCTACATACTAAAAAAGTTTCATTCATACGATGAGTATAGTAACCCCTTTGTAGATTTCCTTTACAAAAGAATAAAGGAAATTCTGACATAGATAAAGAATTTCAAAGAAAAGGAGATGAGAAATTTGTCTAAAAAAATTTTATTAACGTGTATTATTTTGTTTGGTCTTTATTATATTTTTTTCTTTTCCCATATTACAGAAAGCTTGATACTTATCTTTAAAGTCATACCGATGCTGTTAATCATTATTTTAGCCGCTTTACCAAAAAATTTAGGTGTAAAAAAGTATCAATTACTGATTATTATCGGACTTGTATTTTGTATGGTCGGTGATTATACGCTACAGTGGTTTCTTATTGGGCTATCAAGCTTCTTAATAGGGCATATTTTTTATATTTTCGCCTTCTTATCTACTAATGAACGACAAGTACCTACTTGGGCGAAGATTGTCTTACTCGTTTATGGAGTAAGTATGGCCGTGTGGATTGCAGGTACTGTGTTTTCTTCAGGAGAAGTCGTGCTTGGTATCGCGGTTATTGCCTATATTTCGGTCATATTAACGATGGGTTGGACTGCGATTCGAACAGGTTCTACATTGGCAACGATTGGGGCTCTGCTATTTATCTCATCAGATTCCTATTTAGCTATTAACAAGTTTGTTATGCCTTTACCATTTTCACATGAGGTAATTATGTTGACCTATTACGGTGCACAAATACTGATTGCGTTAAGCATCCTTCAATATTCCGAAATCCGAAGTAAAGTGTTACAATAATATCAATTATGCCTCGGTATAATTCCGTGACATTCACCAGAGGCTAGCGGATGTTTGAACACCCGCTGAAAGAAGTTAAACATACACACTAGGAGGCCATACTTATGAAAGAACAAGTAATCGAGCGTTTAATTCGTTATGCAAAAATTGATACACAATCTGATTTCAAAAGAGAAACAACTCCTTCAACTCAAAAGCAATTTGACTTATTGCATGTACTAAAAGATGAACTAACTGCAATAGGCTTAACTGATATTACATTAGATGAAAATGGTTATTTATTTGCGACACTTGAAGCAAATACAGATAAAAAAGTGCCTACTATTGGTTTTTTAGCACATGTGGACACGACAACAGATTTTACTGGCACAAATGTTAATCCACAGCGCATTGACAACTATGATGGTGGAGCAATCCAGCTCAATGAAAATCTTGCGATGTCGCCAGCAGATTTTCCTGAGCTTAAAAATTATGTAGGGCAAACGTTAATTACAACGGATGGTACGACATTATTAGGTGCTGACGATAAAGCTGGTATCGCAGAAATTATGACTGCCATGGAATACCTAGTAAAAAATCCTTCTATTAAACACGGTAAATTACGTGTAGCGTTTACGCCAGATGAAGAAATTGGTCGCGGTCCTCATAAATTCGATGTGGCTACCTTTGGAGCAGACTATGCTTATACAATGGATGGCGGACCACTAGGCGAGCTACAATACGAAAGCTTTAACGCAGCAGGTGTAAAGGTTGTGACAAAAGGTACGAGTGTACACCCTGGTTCTGCGAAAAATAAAATGGTCAATGCTATCACAATGGCGATCGCCTTCCAACATGAAATGCCTATTGATGCCGTACCAGAAAAAACGGAAGGCTATGAGGGCTTTATTCACTTAATGGGCTTTAACGGTGCGATTGAACATACTGAGCTTTCTTATATCGTTCGTGATCATGACCGTCAAAAATTCGAGGCGAAAAAACAATTAATGCTTGAGGCTGCAGCAAAAATTAAAGCCCAATATGGCGAGGATGCTTTAAGCATTACAATAGAAGATCAATATTATAATATGGGCGAAAAAATTGAGCCTGTAAAAGAGATCGTTGACGTTGCTCGCACAGCAATGGAAAAGTTAGATATTATTCCGATTACATTACCAATCCGTGGTGGTACTGATGGTTCACAGCTTTCTTACATGGGCTTACCAACACCAAACATTTTTGCAGGCGGCGAAAATATGCACGGTAAATTCGAATATGTATCTGCGGAAACAATGGAAAAAGCAACACAAGTTATTATTGAAATCGTACAGCTCTTTGAACAACAAGGAAAATAGTAACGAAGAAGGGTTCACCCCTTCTTCGTATTTTTTCAAAATAGATGACTGAATTTTCAAATTACACAAAGGACTTTGAGGTGACTGTAATGAAAGAAATTGCATTAGGCATTTTAGCCTCTCTTTTTTTCGCTGTTACATTTATATTGAATCATGCAATGGAAATGCAGGGCGGTAGCTGGCTATGGAGCGCATCCCTACGCTATTTCTTTATGCTACCGTTTTTACTGGCGATCGTCTTCTATCGAAAAGGCTTTTCTCAACTATCAGGTGAAATGAAAGCACAGCCTGTAGGTTGGCTTCTTTGGAGCTTTATTGGGTTCGTATTGTTCTATGCCCCACTGACATTTGCAGCAGCATTCGGTCCAGGATGGCTCGTTTCCGGAACGTGGCAATTTACAATTGTCGCTGGCGTATTACTCGCTCCCCTATTTGTTTCAGTAGTAGCCGGGAAAACAGTACGTCAAAAAATACCACGTATTTCATTACTAATTTCATGTGTCATTTTAGTCGGCATTTTACTTATCCAAGTACCACAGGCACAGTCAGTTCCGTTTAAAAGTTTAATGCTTGGCATTTTACCTGTTGTCATCGCTGCTTTTGCGTACCCTCTTGGTAACCGGAAAATGATGGAAATCTGCGGCGGACGTATCGATACATATCAACGAGTTCTCGGAATGACCATCGCCTCGATGCCCGCATGGATTATTCTAGCCATTTATGCAATGGCAACGGTCGGACCCCCTTCAAGCAGCCAAGTGATGCAATCCTTACTTGTAGGTATAAGCTCTGGTGTCATCGCCACCACTTTATTTTTCATTGCGACCGACCATGTTCGCGATCATCAAGGCAAGCTTGCAGCAGTTGAAGCAACACAATCAACTGAAATACTTTTTGTCATTATTGGTGAAGTATTGTTGCTCGGCATCGCATTCCCAAATCCAATTGCTCTCGCGGGTCTAGGTGTCATCATTGTTGGCATGCTATTACATAGCTACTATACGATGATACTAGGGAAAAAGAGCGCTGTTCCTAACAGTAGTTCTACTTAGTCAAATGAAAGACACGAACTGTAAACATGTACATTACTAAATTACCTTTTAGTAGTGTGCATGTTTTATTCTAGAGAACACTAAAATTTATTAATCATCGTTTTGGTTGTTCCTACTACTTCATAATCTTTAAAGCCTAGTTTTTGATACATATTAATGGCCGTGTCATTTTCGAGGTCTACACTAAGTGAAATGGTATTGTATCCTTCATCCTTTGTTTGTTGAATTATTTTATGCATCAGTAAAGAAATACTTTGAAGATTTATCGGAACAAAATCTCGTTTTATAGGAACAATCGCAGTTTCAATCAAAAAAAGACGACTCAGTCACAATGGAATGAGTCGTCGAGAGATTTTACGTTCCCAAAAAATGAGGGGGGTTTTAGGAGCGTGTTATCATGAACTAGCAAACTTCTGGAGAAAAGTAGCTAAAGTTCATCCTCTCTACACTGTATTGTAGACGAGGAATAATCTTTATACGATAATGATAATCATTATCAATTAAAAAGTCAACAGTAATCTGAAAATTTCTTAAAGTTTTTTCGATTTCTTTTAGCTGAAAGAAATGAATGTCACAATGCCTTCTTCAGCGAGCGACGATATTGCCATTGCTTTAGCTGAAAATGCAGGAAACAACCTATACAAAAGCCTGCAATTGCTACCGATGAAGCTACAGCGACCATCCCCGTAAAAATATAGCCAACCACCTGCCATTTAAGCCAGTAACCTAAAATCCCACCTGCTAAACATAAGCTAGCAATACTGGAAATCAATTATGCCTCGGCATAATCGCGTCTGGAATCGGCTTTGTGCTTGCACAAAGAACTCCTTTCCGATTTCCGTGACATCCGCCGAAGGCTTTAACTTCTTTCAGCGGATGTTTTGGATACCCGCTGAAAAGTAACTTAAACCCGCATTCATCTCGCCACTTAAAGAGGTAGGTGACTTCTGCTGAAAGAAGTTAAATTTTTGCTGCTGCGCATCCTCTGGTATATAAGCAGATTGCGCCTTTTTCAAAAACAGCTTCCCTACTCGAATAATAGGGTTAAAATTACATAAAACACCAAGTAAATTTGCTACTAACGGGATTGCTAAAATCCAAAAGACACCTGTTATCCACGTTAGAATAACACTTACAAGAATCGTCCATTGATTGAGTCGAACGAGCGGCCTTGGAATTGCATAAGGCTGTGACATTTAAAAACCTACCTTTCAGATACGTTTAATGTATTTTACTATACGGCCTTCCATTTGTGAAGCAAAAATGATTAATTTATAATAAACGTAACAGACGATTGAAAGAAAAGGTGATAACAATGCCAGCATTAACGATGGATCAAGTTCGACAATTGAATTCCTATAGCATTTATACGACAGAACCAAAGCGGACATTATTTACATTAGCTGATATACATAAAGACTTTTACCATCCTGATTTTTTAAACCTGATGATGGGTATTACAGATGCAGCAACGGAAACTGCTGCTATTTCTCACTTTGCACGCCGCTACGGTATGTTTTTTGCTATGCAACTTTACATGCTCGCCGCCTATGATGAGGTGTGGAACGGTAAACCGATCGAGCTTCGTTTTGATGCAGCAAAAGAATTCGACAGTTTTACAGTTGCAATGTTTGTTAACCCAAACGATTGGCGCTATGTCGAGGAGGAAGAACGTCAAGCCGTTATTGAGAAGATTCTATATGATGGGCACGTTATCGTTCAGCAGCTTCGTAAAGTAACATCTATTTCCCCTCTCACTATTTGGGAAAACTTCTTTGGATATTTACTTTGGCACTATCATATATTGCTATCTAATCCTGGTCTTGCTGATCAAGCAATGGAGGATATTGAAACTTTAGAGGACCCTAAAACATGGGCTCGGTTCTCCAACAAATCTTGGTGGGCCCAATATACAGGAGGTCAAAGCCCCACTAATTTAGTGAACGTCCCAGTTCGAAAATCATGTTGTTTTTCTAAAGACATCCCTGGTTTAATGGCTTGTGGCTTTTGTCCGATGAAATAAAAAAGTCTTACCTCTCACATTAAAAATATTATTGAAAAAGAATCCATGTTGATCAACCTTTTATTCAAACTGGATTCTTCTTTTTATTTTTGTAGCTAATATTAACTTTTTTACTATTACTAAAAAAAATTAAAACTTTTTCCAATTCGAGTCGTCTCTTTAGTGCGCGATATCTTACGGAGGATAAAAATGATTAATCAAAATCCATTTGAGGTGATTGAAGAGATTTACGAGGAGCATTACACATATTTGCGGAATTTTTTAATTGGATTAACTAAAAGTTATGACGTAGCCGATGACATCATCCAAGAGTTATTTGCAAAAATCTTAACAGATCCATTAAAAATTCAAGAAGTTACTTATATGAAAAGTTGGTTAGTAAAGGTAGCTAAAAATACACTTCTCGATCATTACAAAAAAAGAAAACCCGAGCTTTTTCATGATGAAAGTGTAATTGAAAACTTATTAATTGATAATCAAACACCCGAATCAAAGGCAATCATAAATTCCCAAATTACAACTACTTTAGGTAATTTATCGACGAGTGATAAGGCCATTTTTTTAGCAAAGTTCCATTATGGTTATGATTACCAAGAAATAAGTACACTTTTGAATATACCTATCCCTACATTAAAGTCCAAGATATTTAGGATGAGAAAGCATATGGCTAGAAAGAGGTGAAAAAGATGGAGGATTCCCAAAAGATTCATATTCTTTCGCGGGAGTTAATCTCTGTATTTGATGAGTTAGAACAAGAAACAAAAGAAGTAGTTTTGGAACATATCCAAGACTGCAACGAGTGTAGGCAATTATTTAATGAATTAGCTGAGGGAAATTACCCTATGTTAGAAATGAGTGAAGAAGTAGAAATAAAGCCATTGAAGAAATTAGTTCAGTTTAATCACGGCCTTAAATGGTTATTTATTTCCATTAGAGCTCTCATTTTATTTTATATCCTATATTCTTCTTTTCATTTTTACAACTGGGAACTGTCTGCTGGTGCGGCCATTGAATATATCAAAAGTGCCACTTTCATGTTCTATTTCCCAGCAGCTATTTTTTTATCAGTATTCACGATGGCTTTCTTTACCAAAAGATGGGTTGTACTTTCGATTCTTTTTGATTTAGGGGTTTTATTTTTTTTAGACACGCTGATATCGATTTTCTATTAATACATGGGGTGAACGAATTGGGAATGATAGTTTTAGTTGGTTTCATTTTAGGGGCAAGTATTTTCCTTTTTACTTTAATAGCTTTGAAAAAAACAGGAAAGTTCTACTTGGCTCCAATTGTGACATTTTTAATTGCTGTGCTTACTGTCCTATACGGATTGTTCAAAGTGGGAGGCTTTGAAGGGATGGGTTTTGGAATTATTGGAGTAGGAATTTTGACAGCTGCCATAGGCGGAACGTTGTTACTTCCTTTCATGAGAGGTATAAAACAGTCTGAATTTAATAAGGTGGATAAATCAATCTTATTGATAGTCCCAGTCCTTATTTTTGCTATTATTGGTTGGACGATTTCTTCAAATAAAGGTTATTGGGTCAATAAAGAAGGCGTTATAGAGGCTGGTAACGATACTTCCTCCTACTACGAGGTATCTACGATTTCTGAAGGAATGAAACAAATCCATATTCAATTAGGCGAAAAATATGAAGGAAAGCACCTAGAAGTAAAAAATGTAAAGACCATTGGGAACACTGAAATCACAGTTAAAGTTGTCGATAAGGGAAATGCAAATGAGGGGCTCCCATTTATAGAGATAGGTCTAGATAAAATTGTTGAGCCACTAGTAGTCCAAACAACTGATGGAGAGGTAATCAATTCTAAATCTAATAACTCCTCACAGTAACTTAGAGGTAATTTATATTTTTTTATGGACTAGCTAAGCCTTACCCACACAATAAGTGAAAGGTAAGGCTTTTTACTGTTATTTATTTTTCATAAACGATGAACCAATCATTTTGATCCTCATACATAGAAGTACCTGTATACCCCTGCTTCAAAAGCTGTTGCTGACCACTTGTATCCCCCATCGATATCGACTTCTTTTCTGTAAAGATTGATAGCTCTTGTCGCAAGTCTTTATAGAAAATATATCGTAGCTTATCTACATACTTAAT
>Ga0102589_1006016_pt1 | contig 10218 bp, 9 predicted proteins | sample AraplaMF_Col_mLB_FD_76858 | JGI IMG/M metagenome (GOLD analysis project Ga0102589, IMG submission 76858) | Arabidopsis root microbial communities from the University of North Carolina, USA - plate scrape MF_Col_mLB | ecosystem: Host-associated > Plants > Roots > Endosphere | place: USA... | reverse complement strand
CGCAGCGTTCGGCTAGCGCGGCCAAGGAAATCAAGGGCCTGATCGACGACTCGGTGACACAGGTGGCCAGCGGTTCGCAGCTGGTCTCGCAGGCCGGCGGCACGATGCAGCGCATCGTCGATTCGGTGCAACGCGTGACCGGGATGATGGCCGACATCGCCGCCGCCTCGCAGGAGCAGGCGACCGGCATCGAGCAGGTCAGCCGCACCGTCGTGCACATGGACGAGGCCACGCAGCAGAACGCGGCGCTGGTGGAGGAAGCCTCCGCCGCGGCGAAGGCGATGGTCGACCAGGCCGCGCAGCTGAACAGCGCGGTGTCGGTCTTCCGCACCAATGGCGCGTCGCAGCGCCTGCGCAACGCGGCCTGAGGCGCCGAAGCGACCGCTTCGGCACGGTCGGGCGATGGGAGCGCGAGGCATCATGCTCCCATCGTCCTCGACCTACGCCTGCGCATGAACACGCCCGCCCCCACCCAGGATTTCGCCGTCGGCCAGCTCTGGCGCTGCACCGGGCGCTCGCTCCTGGAAACGCCGACGCTGCTGATCAACCGCATCGACGAACATCCGCTCGGCGGCCAGATCTTCCACGCGACCGTCTACGGCGTACGCGTCCGCAATCCGCGCCTTCCGGGCGGGATCATGGATCGGCTGATGCATGTGCCGGTCACGCGCGAAGTGCTCGAACAGAGCACGATCGCGCTGGAAGGCACGCGCGCGATCGATCCGATCTACCTGCAGGGTTATCGCGAATGGAAGCAGGCCTTCGATGCCGGCCGCGCGGGCTCGTTCGGCGTGCCGCTGGGGGCGATCCTGGAGTTCGTCGAACGTGGCTTGAACGGTCAGCCGCACTGACGTCGACCCGTTCGCCGCACAGAAAAAAGCCCCGCGATCGCGGGGCTTTTTCATTGCGCCAATCCGTCGCCGATCAGGCGAAAGGATCCTGCAGCACCATCGTGGCATCACGGTCGGGACCGGTGCTGACGATGGCGATCGGGCAACCGGCCAGTTCTTCCAGCGCGCGCAGGTAGGCGCGTGCGGCCGGCGGCAGCTTGTCCCACTCGGTGATGCCGTGGGTGTTTTCTTCCCAGCCCGGGAACTCCAGGTACACCGGCGTGCACTCTTCCCAGCCGGCCGCGTCGAGCGGTGCGTACTCGGTGCGCTTGCCGCGGTATTCGTACGCGATGCAGATCTTCAGCTTCTCCATGCCGTCGAGCACGTCGAGCTTGGTGATGCACAGGCCGGTGATGCCGTTGACGGCCACCGCGCGACGCAGCGCGACGATGTCCATCCAGCCGCAGCGACGCGGACGGCCGGTGGTCGCGCCGTATTCCTGGCCACGATCGCGCAGGCCCTGGCCGACTTCGTCGTCCAGTTCGGTCGGGAACGGACCGCCGCCGACGCGCGTGGCGTAGGCCTTGGCGATGCCGAGCACGTAGTCGATCGCGTCCGCGCCCACGCCGGTGCCGGCATACGCGCCGCCGACGGTGGTATTGGACGAGGTGACGTAGGGGTACGTGCCGTGGTCGATGTCGAGCAGCGAACCCTGCGCGCCTTCGAACAGCACCTTCTTGCCCTGCTTGCGCAGCTCGTGGAGGATGCCGGCGACGTCGGACTTCATCGGTTCGACGTATTCGCCGAATTCGAGCGCTTCATCCAGCGTCTGCTGGAAGTCCACCGCGTCCACGCCCAGGTACTTGGTCAGGACGAAGTTGTGGTAGTCCATCGTGCTGCGCAGCTTCTCGGCGAGCTGCTGCGGGTAATGCAGGTCGGCCACGCGGATGCCGCGACGCGCGACCTTGTCCTCGTACGCCGGGCCGATGCCGCGACCGGTCGTGCCGATGGCCTTGCCGCCGGCGGCCTTTTCGCGGGCCTGATCCAGCGCGATGTGGTACGGCATGATCAGCGGCGTGGCCGGGCTGATCTTCAGGCGCGAACGCACGTCCACGCCGTTGCCTTCCAGCTCGGCGATTTCCTTCTTCAGCGCCGCCGGCGACAGCACGACGCCGTTGCCGATCAGGCACAGCGCGCCTTCGCGCAGGATGCCGGAGGGAATCAGGTGCAGGACGGTCTTCTTGCCGCCGATGACCAGCGTGTGGCCGGCATTGTGGCCGCCCTGGAAACGCACCACCGCCCCGATGTCCTGCGTGAGCAGATCGACGATCTTGCCCTTGCCTTCATCGCCCCACTGGGCACCGAGAACGACGACTGACTGACCCATTTCGAAGCTCCTGACTCCATTGCATTGGATGGCCGCTTGGCCGGGCCGCCCGCGGGGCTCGCGAAGGAGGCCCGCAAACAGCAAGAAAGCCGGCGGGGATGTCCCCGTCCGGCTTTTGTGCATTATCCGGGTTTTGGGTGGGCGGGACCACCCCGCCGCGATGGCTGGTGGTCAGATTCGCCTTCACATCGGCGATCCGCCCGATTCGATCAGGCCGCGTGAAGGCTCAGCTGGCCCGCACGAACCACAGCGAGAGCAGCCCCAGGCCGACCACGACCGCCCCGACCACGCGCAACTGCCGGTCCGGCAGTGCGTGGAGCTGCTCGGCGGCCCGCTTCCAGCCGCGCGGCGCGACGAACAGGAACAAACCCTCCAGCACCGCCACCAGGCAAAGGGCCGACACAAGCTCAGTCATGCCCGCTCAACTCTGCTGCCCGGTACCGCTTCGACCACGCCGGACCGCTCAGCGGTCCGAACGCAGGTACTGCAGGAACGGGTCGTCCTTGCTGAGCACGATCACGCCGTCGCCGTTGTCGAACGACTTGCGGTAGGCATCCAGGCTGCGCTGGAACGCGAAGAACGCCGGATCCTTGTTGGCCGCCTGCGCGTACAGGCGCGTGGCCTCGGCATCGCCTTCGCCGCGCAGCTTCTGCGCGTCGCGCTCGGCCTCGGCGACGATCACCTGCTTGTCGCGGTCGGCCTTGGCGCGGATCGCCTGCGCCTGCTCCACGCCTTCGGCGCGCAGCTGGCTGGCGACCTGCAGGCGCTGGCTCTTCATCTGGTTGTAGACCGAGCCGACGACGTTGCTGTCCTGCGGCAGGTCGATGCGCTTGATGCGGATGTCCACGATCTTCACGCCCAGCGTCTGCGCGCCCTGGTTGATCGCGTCGAGCTGGCGACCGATCACCGAGGTGCGATCGCCCGACACCACCTGCTGCAGCGTGCGCGAGTTGATCTCGTTGCGCAGCGAATCGCGGATGATCGGCGCCAGTCGCTCCACGGCGGTCTGCTCGTCGCCACCGGTGGCGCGATAGAACGCACGCAGGTCCTGGATGCGACCCAGCGCGAAGAAGTCGACGCTGACGTTCTGCTTGTCGAAGGTGAGGTAGCGCTCGGGTTCTGCGTCGAGCACCTGCAGGCGGCGATCGAACACCCGCGCCGATTCCACCAGCGGCCACTTGAAATGCAAGCCCGGGCCGATGTCGGTGCGTACGACGCGGCCGAGGTTCAGCACGATGGCGCTGTGGCCTTCGCTGACCACGAACACCGAACCGAGCAGCGCGAACAGGGCCGCGACGACCGCGGCGATCCACAGTGAGAACTTCATCGCGTCACCTCCTCGCGGCCGGAGGACCGGGGCGAGCGTGTCGGGCGGGCCGTGTCGGACGGTTCGGTGCCGGTGGGCGGCACCAGCAGATCAGGCGTGAGCAGCGGCGAGTTCGGCGCCGGGGCCGGCGCGCGGCGCTCGCCCATCGGCACGTAGATCACGTTGCGTCCGTCTCCGCCGACGATGGTGCGGTTCTGGGAGAGCACGTCCTGCACCGTGTCCAGCCACAAGCGCTTGCGCGTGACGTCGGGCGCGGCCTTGTACTGCTCGACCATCTGCGAGAAACGCGACGCATCGCCTTCGGCACGCGCGATGGACGCGGTCTTGTAACCCTCGGCCGCGGCGCGCACCTGTGCGGCCTGGCCGCGCGCTTCCGGCACGACCTGCTTGGCGTAGGCCTGCGCCTGGTTGATCTGGGTGGTCTTGTCCGACGCGGCGCGCTGCACTTCGTCGAACGCGTCCTTCACCTCGTCCGGCGGACGGGCATTGGGCAGGTTGAGCTCGGTCACGACCAGGCCGGTGCGATAGGCCTGCAGCGAATCCTGCAGGCGCTGGCGCACGGTGGTGGTGAGTTCGGCACGCGCGTTGAGCACGGTGTCGAGGTCCGAACGGCCGACCTGCTCGCGCACCGCACTCTGCGCGGCTTCCTTCAGCACGCGGTCGGCGTCGCGCGAACCGAACAGGTACGTCTGCGGATCGCCGATCTTGTACTGCACGTTGATCTCGACGTTCACCATGTTCGCATCGCGGGTGAACACCGGGACGGTGTCGCTGTAGGCGTTGCTCTGCGTGGCGTTGACCTTGGTCACGCGCTCGATCGGCCACGGCGCCTTGAAGTGCGGGCCCGGCTGCAGCACGCGAGAGAACTGGCCGAAACGCAGCACGACGCCGCGTTCCTGCTCGGTCACCAGCACGAAGCAATTGAAGGCCAGCCACAGCGCGATGACGATGCCGACCCAGCGCAGGATGCTCCCGCCGCCGCCCGCACCGCCGCCGAACAGCCCGCGCAGCGGATCGATCAGCGCGTCCAGGCCGCGGCCACCGGGCCTGCGTCGGGGATTTCGTCCGTTCGAACCGGAATTGTCACTGCCAGGGGTGTTCCAGGCCATGCCTGCTCCAAGGAGGGGATTGCCGCACGCATTCAGCTGTACGGGCGTGCGTCGATTCTAGGTGGGGGTGCGGGATGCCTCAAGCAAGGCAGGCGAAGCGATGGCGAACGCCCTCAGGCCGCATCCTCGTCGTCGGGCTCGGGCAAAAGCCCGCGCAGGGCCTCGCCATGGGCCTGCACGAACAGCCGCTGCGCGTCGGCGAGCGGCAGATCGACGCGGATGCGCCAGCCGTGCTCGTCGTGCTCCTCGCCGCGCACCGCACCCAGGTCGTGCAGGCGTGCGCGCAGTTTCGCGGCCTGCGGCGGCAGGCGGACCTCGCCGACGACGTGGCGCAGCTCCAGCGCTTCAGCCAGCCCCTGGCGCAGCAGGTCGAGGCCCACGCCATCGCGCGCCGACAGCCAGACGCGAACGCGCCCTTCGGCCGGGCGGTCGATGCGCGGCGCGACCGTCTCGCCATCGACGCCGAGACGGTCGATCTTGTTGAACACCAGCACCTGGGGCAGCTCGCCCGCGCCGATGTCCTTGAGCACCTCGTCCACCTGCGCGATGCGTTCGTCCCGCAGCGGATCGGCGGCGTCGACGACATGCACCAACAGGTCGGCCTCGCGCGCTTCGGACAGGGTCGAACGGAACGCGGCGACCAGTTCGTGCGGCAGGTCGCGCACGAAGCCGACCGTATCGGCCAGCACCACGCCGCCGCCGGACAGTTCGATGCGGCGCACCGTCGGGTCCAGCGTCGCGAACAGCTGGTCCGCCGCGTAGGCGTCGGCGCCGGTCATCGCGTTGAACAACGTGGATTTGCCGGCGTTGGTGTAGCCCACCAGCGCCACGCGCGGCAGTTCGCTGCGCACGCGCGCACGGCGCATCTGCGTGCGCTGGACTTCGACCTTCTCCAGGCGACGCTGCAACTGCTCCAGCCGCTTCTGCAACAGGCGGCGGTCGGTTTCCAGCTGGGTTTCGCCGGGACCGCGCAGGCCGATGGAACCGCCGCGCTGGCGCTCGAGGTGGGTCCAGCCGCGCACCAGCCGCGTGGCCATGTGCTTGAGCTGGGCCAGTTCGACCTGCAGCTTGCCGTCGTGGCTGTGGGCGCGCTGGGCGAAGATGTCGAGGATCAGGCCGGTGCGATCGACCACGCGGCGCTGCAGGGCGCGCTCGAGGTTGCGCTCCTGGCCGGGCGAAAGCGGATGGTTCACCAGGATCAGGTCCGCGCCGGTCGCATCGGCGGCGGCCTTCACCTCTTCCAGCTTGCCGCTGCCGATGAGCATCGCGGCGTTGGGGCGGTCGATGCGCGCGGTGAGCACCGCCGCGACCGTCGCGCCCGCGGAACGGGCGAGATCGGCGAACTCCTCCAGCAGGCCTTCGTCCGGCGGACCGCCGGCGTGGGGTTGGATCAGGAGGGCGTGTTCGCCTTTGCGGGATCGTTCGAACAAACTCGGGTCAACCTGTACGGGGGACAGGAAGAGAAGATGGGCACCGACCCGCGGCCGCACAAGGGCCGCAGGTCATCGCTGCCGCACCGGGCGGGACCCGGCCGGCTTGCGTGGGCCTCGGGGTTATTCGGTCTCTTCGGTGTCCTCGCCGCCGTTTTCCGACGACTGGACGTAGCCGCCACCCGGTCCCACGCGCACGTTGCGCGCCGGCACCACGGTGGAAATCGCGTGCTTGTAGACCATCTGGCTGACGGTGTTGCGCAGCAGGACCACGAACTGGTCGAAGGACTCGATCGTGCCCTGGAGCTTGATGCCGTTGACCAGATAGACCGAAACCGGCACTCGTTCGCGTCGAAGCGCGTTCAGGAAAGGATCCTGCAAAGACTGTCCCTTGGACATGTTGTTCCCCAACTCGTTCTAGTTATCAGTGGTGTTGCTGCCGCACGGCGGAAGGCCGCGATCGCCGGCCCGTCCCCACAAGCGGCGACGGCCCGATGGTAGCGCAAACCCGCGCCAGTGCACGCGCACCGGACTCAACGTTTGACGGGGTCGTCACGTGTTACCCAGGAACGCCGCCCGCACCGCTTCCAGGTCGTCGCGCTGGCGCTGCGGGTCGAACCACAGCGCGTCCAGTTCGCCGCGCAGCCAGGTCAGCTGGCGCTTGGCCAGCTGTCGGGTCGCGTAGATGCCGCGATCGCGGAATTCGGCGGGACTCGTCGCGCCGTCCAGGTGCTCCCAGGCCTGCCGGTAGCCGACCGCGCGCAGCGCCGGCAGGTCCAGCGGCGCGGGATGGTCGCGCAGTTCCCGAAGTGCCCGCAGCCCGCGCACCTCGTCGAGGAAACCACCTTCCAGCATCAGCTCGAATCGGCGGGCGATGCGTTCGTGGAGTTCGGCCCGGTCGGCCGGCGCCAGCACCAGCTTGAGCACGCGCACCGGCAAGCGCGGCGGGCGGACGTCGCGACGCCACTGGCTGATGGTGCGCCCGGAAAGGCGGAAGACTTCCAGCGCCCGCTGGATCCGTTGCGCGTCGGTGGCGTGGATGCGCGCGGCGGCCTCGGGATCGACCTGCGCCAGTTCCGCATGCAGCGCCACCCAGCCGCGTTCCTGCGCCTCGGATTCCAGGCGCAGGCGCATGTCGGCATCGGCCTCGGGCATTGGCGAGAGCCCGTGCAGCAGCGCATGGAAATACAGCCCGGTGCCGCCGGCCAGGATCGGCAGGCGGCCGCGCGAGACGATGTCCTCCACCGCGCGTCGCGCGTCGCGTTCGAATTCCGCCGCCGAATAGGGCTGCCACGGTTCGCGCAGGTCGATGAGGTGGTGCGGCACGCGCGCCTGTTCGGCGGGCGTCGGCTTGGCCGAGCCGATGTCCAGCCGCCGGTACACCAGGGCCGAATCGACGCTGACGATCTCGCCGCCGAAGCGCTCGGCCCAGTCCAGCGCGAGCGCGGTCTTGCCCGAGGCGGTCGGGCCCATCAGGGCAATCGCGATGGGGCGCGTATCGGCGGGCATGTGGGGAGCAACGTGTCGGAGGCGTAGCCTCGCACAGCGCGGCCATCCGGAGAACGTCGGCTTTCCCACACAAGGTGTGGAGAACCACTGGGGCAAGGCTGTTGATAAGCCATCGCAGCCCAGGCGCCGCAAGCCTTCCGGGTGTTTGGCGAAATTTTGACCACCGCGCTTCGGCTATCCACACAGCCTGTGGACAAGCCTGCGGACAGCGATGTGGGCAGTCGCCGCATACGTCGCAGCGACGGGACCTTCCGCAAGTATGGCTAAAAAATCACCACATCTTTTGCTTGACGGCTGCGCCGGTTTCGGCGTGTTCGAAGACTGCGGCGAGGCGGCGTTCGCGCGGATGCGTCTATCCACATCCCTTGTGGACAACCCTGCGGACATCGATGTGGAGACGATGCTGCATCCCTTGCGGCGCAAGCGTTGCAATGGGTTTGGCTAGAAATTGACCACTAAAAACGTTTGACTTGCGACGCGAATTCGGCATCGCGCCATGCTGCATCCGCACACGCGCGATGCGGCTATCCACACCGCTTGTGGACAAGCCTGCGGACATCGATGTGCACACGATGCTGCATCCCTTGCGGCACAAGCGTTGTGGCATGTTTGATCAGAAATTGACCAGCGGAATCGTTTGACTCGTGCGTGGGTTTCTGCATTCGATGCGCGGTATCCACACATCCAGCCGACAGCGTTCGGACAGCGATGTGCGTATGGCACTGCAGCCCTGCGCGGCAAGGGTTGTTGAATGCCTGGTCAAAAATCACCACGCGATGCTCATTCGTCGTCCGGCCACTTCGGCATCGACGGCGCGCTCTTCGCACGCGGCATCGCCTGCGAGGCGACCGCATTCCACACCTTCAACGCGTCCACGGTCGCGGCGACATCGTGCACGCGCAGCAGCTTCGCGCCGCGCTGCGCGGCGATGAGGTGCGCGGCGACGGAACCGGCCGCACGTTCGCGCGGATCGCTGCGGCCGACGATCTCGCCGATCGTGCGCTTGCGCGAAAGTCCGGCGAGCACTGGAACGCCCAGTTCGGCAAAACGCTCCAGTTGCGCGAGCAGCGCGAGGTTGTGCTGCGTGTTCTTGCCGAAACCGAAGCCCGGATCGACGATGATCTTCTTCTTCGCAATGCCGGCCATTTCCGCGGCGAAAATGCGTTCGGCGAGAAAGCGGTGCACGCTGGCGACGACGTCGTCGTACTGCGGCGCGTCCTGCATCGAACGCGGCTCGCCCTGCATGTGCATCAGCACGACGGGCACGCCGAGCGCGGCGGCCGTATCGAGCGCGCCTTCGCGACGCAACGCGTAGACGTCATTGATCATGCCCGCGCCGGCTTCGATGGCCGCGCGCATCACTTCGGGTTTCGACGTGTCGATGCTGATCGGCAGCGATGTTTGTTTCGCCAGTCGTTCGATGACGGGAATCGTGCGGCGCAGTTCTTCTTCCAGCGATACGTCCGCCGCGCCGGGGCGCGTGGATTCGCCGCCGATGTCGAGCAGGTCCGCGCCCTCCTCCGCCAGCTTCAGGCCGTGCGCGACGGCCGCTTCGAGCGTGTCGTGCGCGCCGCCGTCGGAGAACGAATCCGGGGTGACGTTGACGATGCCCATCACGCGCGGACGATCGAGCGTGAGCGTGCGGCCGTTGCAGTCCAGGGTGGGCGCGGTGGTGTCGAACATGGCGGCCGTGATCGCGGAGGGTAGTTGAATCTTACGGCGCGCAAGTGCGGTTGTAGCCCGGGTAAGCGAAGCGCACCCGGGATCGCGGCGACCGTTACCCCGGGTGCGCTTCGCTTACCCGGGCTACAAAAGAAAAAAGCCGGCGCAGGGCCGGCTTCTTCTGTACTTCGATTGTCGATCAGGTCTGCGCCGCAGGCCCGCCGATCGTGCCCGGACGCTCGCCGTCGTCCTTCGGCGTCTTGCCCGACTTCGACCAGTCGGCCGGCGGGCCCGGCTTGCGGCCGGCCATGATGTCGTCGATCTGCTTGGCGTCGATGGTCTCGTACTGCAGCAGCGCATCGGCCATCACGTGCAGCTTGTCGAGGTTGTCCTTGAGGATCTGCGTGGTGCGGCCGTAGGCCTTGTCGAGGATGTCGCGCACGACCTCATCGATCTTGCGCGCGGTCTCGTTCGACACGTTCTTGTGCTGCGTGACCGAACGGCCCAGGAACACCTCGTCCTCTTCCTCGCCGAAGGTGATCGGACCCAGTTCCGACAGGCCCCACTTGGTGACCATGTTGCGGGCCATCTTCGTGGCGCGCTCGATATCGTTGGACGCGCCGGTAGTGACCTTGTCGGCACCGAAGATCAGTTCCTCGGCGACGCGGCCGCCGTACAGCGAGCACAGCTGCGATTCGATCGCGACGCGGTTGAGCGAATACTTGTCGCCCTCCGGCAGGTACATGGTCACGCCCAGCGCGCGACCGCGCGGGATGATGGTGACCTTGTAGACCGGATCGTGTTCCGGAACGATGCGGCCGACGATCGCGTGACCGGCCTCGTGATAGGCGGTGTTGCGCTTCTCGTCCTCGCTCATCGCCATCGAACGACGCTCGGCGCCCATCAGGATCTTGTCGCGCGCACGGTCGAAATGCTCCATGCGCACGTCCTTGGCGTTCTCGCG
>Ga0102589_1006015_pt1 | contig 10220 bp, 4 predicted proteins | sample AraplaMF_Col_mLB_FD_76858 | JGI IMG/M metagenome (GOLD analysis project Ga0102589, IMG submission 76858) | Arabidopsis root microbial communities from the University of North Carolina, USA - plate scrape MF_Col_mLB | ecosystem: Host-associated > Plants > Roots > Endosphere | place: USA... | reverse complement strand
AGGCGCCGCAACCATGACCCTATCCGAAGCCGAAAAACAATACAAAGCCGGCAAAATAAAAATACTAGCCGTATCCGCACCAAAACGTCTAGACCGCCTACCAGAAATCCCAACATGGAAAGAACAAGGAATCAACGTTACATTCCAGCACTGGAAAGGAATTATGGGCCCGAAAGATATGACGGAGGAAGAGGTTGTTTATTGGGATGGTGTTATTAAGAGGATGGTGGAGAGTGAGAGTTGGAAGGGGATTTTGAGGGAGCGGGGTTGGGAGGATTTTTATAAGGGGAGTGGGGAGACGAAGGGGTTTTTGGAGGAGAGTAGTGGGTGGTATGGGGGGATGGTTAAGTTTAGTAATTAATGCATATTTATTTGTAAGAAATAGGATATGTGACATAAATAATGCCACATTATAAGTTATAATTTACTTATAACAATTTATTAAAATGATTATTCAGGAGAATTAATCCACAAATTTATAAACGGCGGTGTGAGGAATGGATTATAATTTTGAGATTTTATCACTGTTAGATAATTCAAGGGAGTTTGAGAAGCTACATAGTAAGTTTAATCGTTTTAATCCTTTTAAAATATTGAAGGTAGATAAGTTTGAGATTAGACATTCTAATATGATTGCTTGGCTACTTGATCCTATGGAAAATCATCACTTAGGTTCTATGTTTGTAAATAAGATCCTTTCTAGAACGTTTGTAAAAGCGGAAAATGAGGAGTTAATTGGACAATATAATTTTATTAAATTACATAAGCAGTCTCTTCAAGATTTGGAAGTGTTTCGCGAAGTACAAACGAAAAATAATAAACGAATTGATATTTTGGCAATATCAGAAGCGCAAAAGGTTGCTATTCTGATTGAAAATAAATATAAGTCATCTGAGTCAGATGGACAATTACAAAATTACATAAATTTTGTTAGTGAGAAATATGAAGGGTATACGATCATTCCAATTTTTTTGAGTTTAGATGGTAGCGCTCCAAGTCATAAAGCGTATCTTACTTTAGATTATGGAGATATATTAAATATTCTAAAAGGGCAATTGGAGATTTATAGTGATTATACGTCTAGTACGATAAAAGATTTTCTTTCCTACTATATTGATATATTAGAGGGGGAACTAGTTCGTGATGAGGAAGACATTGAACTAGCATTAACAGTGTATAAGAGCCATAAGGCCGCTGTTGATTTTTTATGTTTAAATGGTAACGGAAAAGTAGTTGGAAAGTTTGTTAATAAAGAGTTGTTACGTGCTGTAAAGAAATTGAATGCTGAAGAAAAAGAAGATCTTCGTAAAATTTATAAGAAGTATGCTGAAACGCTCCAATTTATACATGGAGCTGGAAATAGCGTCATGAGAGAAGCTTTTTTACAATTTGTAGAAAAGAATCAAATACCAGAAGATTGTTACCATGAACACATTCGCATTCCATCTTTCATTTTCGAAGAATGGAAACAACTTGATGAGATTGTTGGAGTTCCAAATCAGGAGTGGTGGCTAAATAATGCTCTTATAACTTGGTTCGAAAGAAAAATAGATGGGCGTATGAAACTTATCGTTGAAGTCGGGCCGTTGGAATACAAGCAGAGATTAAAGTTATTATGCAAGTTAGAGGAAAATGGAATTACTATTAAAGAAAAATCAAAAGAAGCTGGATCCATGTACACAAGAATTTATGCTGGATATGAAAATATAAGTGATTGGGCAGATCAAGATGAAATTCTCCATGTCATGAATGATATGTATAACAATGCTGATTTTAATCAAGTGGTTGCAGCTATAGGCGATACTATAAAGGGGCTTGTATACGGAGAAGAAGATTCTTCTTCTGAAATTGTTGCGGTAGAGAGTAGCCAAACAGATGCGGATACTTTAGCTAATGCTTTTCAATTATTCGTCCATGAACAAAAGTTCCAAGAAGATTTTTTCAATATTCATCACCGACTACCATCATTTATTATGCCGGAGTTTCGCAAACTAGAAGAACAATTTGGAACACCGAAATGGAATTGGTGGTTAAATAACTGTGCGATTATATGGTTTGAACGTTTGAAAGATAATAGATTGAAACTGACCCTAGAAGTTGGACCATTAGAATCACAGAAGAGATTAGCGCTATTAACAAGACTGGAAAGTAAAGGAAGAAAAATAAGTGTAGCGGCGAAAAGGCCAGAAGCGTCGTATACAAGAATTTACACAAATACAAGTAATATAAGTAATTGGTCAGATGAAGACATCGTTATACAGGCTATGAACGAGTTATTTAATGATACGGACTGTCAAAATATTATTCAGATGTTAACAGACATTGCTAAAGAGGAAGTTCATATTTAAAAGCAATGCCAAGTGCAGAGGAATGTACTTGGCATTTGTTTTAATGTAATAAAGGAGATTAGTCATTAATGAAATTAGCAAAAACAGAGATACAACAATTTATTTTAAAACAATTGAAGCTTTTTAAGTTGAAAGAATTAGATGTCGAATTCGCAGTTCGAGGGCTGGATTTTGATCCGAACATGTTTATTCGTGCGGGAGAAATGGGGCTAGAAATAGGGTTTCATAGAATAGTATGGAACAGCCCATGTACACCAGATATGACAAAATTTACGCACCATATATTGTTATGGGAACACCTAAATAGGTTAAGTAACAGTGAGAAAGCCGTGGAGATTAAAGAGAGTATTATTATGGTAGCTGAGTATAGAAAAAGGCGGTATCAGCAGTGTAAGTTTTGTGATACAAGGACTTTGCCAGAACATCTTTTTAAGGACGGTGTATGTCAGGGGTGTGCTACTGTGCATTTCGGGGTAATATATTGATTTTTTAGAAGTAATTATAGAAATAATTTAAAAGATAGTTCTATTCTTTTATACTTGAATGAGGATGGATGAATAGAAACGAGGAATTATATGAGTAAATTAAGTAATTGTCTATATATGATCGAGCTCCTGCATGCGAGAGGGAAAATAAGGATTAGTGAGCTGGCAGAGTTATTAGAAGTAAAAGAGCGAATGGTCCGCATTTATCGTGATGATATTGAAATGGCAGGTATTAAAATTGAGACAACGAAAGGCAGATATGGTGGCTACTCCCTTTCAAATACATCGTTATTTCCTATTAAAAATATGTCCCAACAAGAGCTAGATGCGTTAACATTCTCTATTCAAAAACTAGTTTCAAAAGGTAATGACATTTATGCAAAGGACGCACAAGTAGCGCTAGATAAATTAAATGCCGTTCGGAAAGTGGAAACGAATAAAGATCGTCATATTTATTTTGTGCAAAGATCGAAGCCGAATTATGCGTTTTCGAATGAAAACCCAAAATATGTACAACTACAAGAAGCGTTATTTACAAGAAGTAAGGTGAAAATACAGTATGAGAAACGGTCTGGTGAAAGATCAGAACGAATTATCGATCCATATGGATTTGTACACTACAACGAATTCTTTTATTGCCTAGCCCTGTGTAATGATAAAAAGGAAAAACGTATGTTTAAACTATCTCGAATAAAAGATATTAAAACTTTGTATGATACGTATAAAATACCCGCTGATTTTGATATTCGAGAAGAATTTCCGAAATTCGGCATTATGAAAGAACCGTTAGAAGTAGAGTTACTCATCTATCCACCATTCGCTGTATCCGTACCAGAATCCATTTGGGGAGAGAATCAAAAGATAGAACATAATGATGATGGTAGCATCCTTTTCCGAGCGACGATGAGCGGGAAAGAGTCAATTAAGAAGTGGATTTTGGGGATGGGAGCTTCGGTTAGGGTGTTGGAGCCTAGAGAATTACGGGAAGAGGTTGTTGAGGAGGGGAGGAAGTTGTTGGAGATGTATGGTTGATAATGTGTTTATTATTATATTAAAATATTGGTGAAATGAATTGTTATATTTTTGGAAGAATATACAGTTGAAAGTGACGTTATTAGTGCTGGGTTTAATGTTATAATGGAATAGAATGTAAAAGGATAGTAGATACATTTAATTACGATAATTATAGTTTTAGTCTATGGTCCTTGAAATTAGACTTTCCTTTATAAGTATATAAAGAATTAACAATTATATTTAAATAGAAAGGATAGAGCGTATGAGCAATGAATTTTTATTTTCTTTTTTACAGCCAAAGTATAAGAAGTTGGCTGATGTTGCAGAAGCGTTAGAGAAGCAAGTGTATAACGATGTCCCGTCTGCATTATCAAAGGCGAGGCTTTTTGCAGAAAAGCTAGCGAAGTATGTAATGGAAATGGAAGATATTAATGTATATTACGAAATGAAGCACGTTGAAGTGATACATAAGTTATACCGTGAAGGGATTTTAAATGAAGAAATGCATTTCCGATTTGAATGGATTCGCAAGATGGGAAATAAAGCGGTTCATGAAGCGAATTTTGGAAGTGTAGAAGATGCATTAAAAGCTCATAAACTTACATATGACTTGGCAGTTTGGTTCATGGAATTATACGGAGATGTCAGTTTTAAGGCGCCAGCATATGTAAGCCCAAAAGCTGTTACTGAGCAGGCGGTTAATACAGATGATATTAAACAAACCGTAGCAGAAACAGTGGAGAAAAGTTTAGAAAAAACACTTGAAGCGAAATTCCGTGAAATGCAGGAGACATTACTCAAGTTAACGCAGGAACAGCAAAAAGAGAAAGAAGTCGTACAAGTTGTAACTGAGCAAAAAGAACAAGAGCCAGTTATTGAAGAAGATATACTTGTAAAGGAAGAAGAAAAGGAGCCGGTTATTGAAGAAAAGGTACCTGTAAAGGAAGAAGTACAAGAGCCGGCCCAGAAAGAAAAAACGCTTGAAAAAGCAGAAACAACTGCTACGGAAATTTTAGAAGAAGATTTTGATTTAATAAGCTACTTGCAAAGTCATGATGTAGAAATCATTGATAAACGTTCTGCTGGAGGATCTCTTTGGTTAGTTGGTGGTTGGGAATTAAAAGAGGTATTAGATCCATTAAAACCACGTAAAATTTATTTCCGTTACACAGCTAAAGGTGGGCGCGTGACAAAGCGTAAGCCAGCCTGGTTTTTAATGGGAAGTTATAGTGATGGTCCTAAGAAAAAGGAAAGTACTCCTAAAAAGGAAGTAGAAAAACCGAAGCAAGTAGATGTGCCGAAAGAAGTTGAGCAGGAGAAAGAAAAAGAAAAAGAAGTCGTGCAGCAAGTAGTAGAAAAAAGAGAAGTGACTGATCAACAATTGATCGTTCCTTCTCGATTATTTGAATTGCGTCTGAATGAATATGAAGGAAGCCCAGTTTATACATTTGGCGAACATTTTCATTTAGACACTTTTGGAGAAATAAAAGAAGATCATTTACGTGATTGGTATCGAAAAGATAAACAAGCTTTTTATGATTTAGCAGTCCAGTTATGGTTTTTAGGCTGTGAGTATCAAGGGAATTTAGCGAAGCTTATAAACTTGCCTCATGAACAAGAGCGAGTATTAATAGAAATAAATACCATAAAAAATGAAGCGTTAAGTGAGAAGCTTCCACAACACTTAACAGAGTTATTTGCTAAGTTTGGTGTGCGAAACATAAAGCAATTACATGGACTGCCAGTGTTTGCAGTTCGCTGGCTTACAGCTGAAGCATTTGATGAATTTTTAAATTGTTTAAAGCACGAAGAGTCTGATACAGATGACGACAGCCCCAGTAGTAGCGTAGAAGAGAATATACAGAACGAGAACGAATTTGAAGAAGAGTTACAAAATGAGGACGGATTTATAGTTTGTATGGGAACGGAATGTGTAGAAATTCCTGCTTCTATGAGAAATATTGAAATTACGCTAGAGCTGATTTCAGGCTGTAATACTCTTGTTAAACAATTGCGAAAAAATATGGGGATTCATGTGATAGGAGATCTTCCAAAAGATATACTCCCTTTACGGGAACAAATGCGTAATGTTGGCCCTAAAATGATGGAGAAATTTTTTAGTCAGTTAAGACAGATGGGGCGCCCTAAAAAAATCGAGGTTGCCGTTGAGCCAATAGGGACACAAGGAGAAGAAGTACTATTAAATGGAGAACGAGTCGTAATTCCGTCTTCATTACAGGAAGAATCGTTAGAATACGGTGATTATTTAAGTTGTCCATCACTTATAGAAAAATTGCATGAAGCTGGTATTCATCAGTATAAACAACTGCCTCTCGATTTACAGGAGCTGAGAAAGTTTCAAGGTGTTGGCGATTCAGCTGTGAAGAGATTCTTACAACACTTAAAAGAAAAGGTAGAAATTGCTGAGAAGAGAGAACAGGAAGAAAGCTTTTATGCAACAATGACGGCGGACGAGAGAGTGCAGTACGAAACAGATCAGTTAATAGAAATGCTGCAAGAAATGATAGAAACAGGAAGTATTCATACTAAGCTGAAGATAAACGAGAAAGCTCTTGCGATTATGCGCGAACGGTATGAAGGGACATTAAATGGAAAGCGCCCAACATTAGAAGAAACAGCGCAAAATCATGATGTAACGCGTGAAAGAATCCGACAAATTGTTAAAAATTCAGTCGGAAAGATTAAAATGAAAGCGGAAGTATGGTTTCAATTATTCCGAAATAAATTAGAAGCTAATAGAAACTTTATGGAAAATGACATTTTCACAGAGAACACTTTTTACGAGTACTTAGTTTTAGAAATGTTAGAGTTAGAGGATATATACCTTTGTTTTGATAATCAATTTTTCACTACTTTAACGAAAGCTGAGTTACAAGAATTTGATAGACAAATTTCTAATATTTTCTCTGAACGATTAAAAGGGAAATTGTTAGAAGAAGAGCAATATGAGGAAATGATCGAGAATGTTGCAACGGAATTAGAAGTGTCTCCGTTTATTGTAAGGAATACTTGCAATGAAATAATGCGCCAGACAGATCAAAATCAATATGTATTAGCAAAAGCGAAGAAAATTGATGTAGCTGAGATTGTATTGAGACAGTTCCCGAATGGTGCTGAAGTATATAAAGAGTATGAGATGTTAAATGAGAAGGCAAATGAAATAATGCCAAATTCATTCCATGGCGAAAGAGATTTTCCTGCTATTTGTACGAGAGATGAAGCTTCAGATACGATTTATTTATGGGGCAGAGGTATTTATATTCACAGTAGCTTCGTTAAGCCGAATATAGAATTAATCGAGACAATAGCAAAAGAAGCAGCTGACAAATTAGAGAAGAAGCCAGTTATTACGGTTACATATTTGTTCGATCAATATGAAGATGTACTACTAGAAAATGATGTTCCAACAGAATATGCGTTGTACACATTATTAAGACATTATGGATCTGATCATATTGCACTACCAAAGTTCCCGAAAATTATTCAAATAGGGGACACAGGAAGTATAAGAAATGCAGATTTACTTCGTGATTTTATTAGAAGTAAAGGGCATGAAGTGAGCACGAAAGAATTAAGAGATGAGTTTATAGTAAATCGTGGTTGGAAGCCGTTTACGGTGGAATTCACTTTATCTAGTACACAAGATATTATTCAGAGTAATTATGGAGAGTACACATTACTAGAATTTTATGAGCAAATGCCAGTTCATATATTTGATCCGATCATAAAGCGTATAAACGAAAAATTAGAAGAAATTCCGCAGTTTCAAATTAATGGCATATTTAAAGAGTTTGAATCATACTGCATTGCAAATGGTATTCATACAAATTACTTACTCTATTATTTACTGCGTTCCAAGTCTGACGATCATTTTATGTTGCCGCGTTACCCACACATTGCGAAGATCGGAAGCGAGTTAGAAACTGCTAGTATTAAAACTTTAGTAGAAGATTATATTCTAGAGCAAGGATACGAAGTTTCAAGGGAAGAGGTAATGGATTGGCTTGTAAATGAATTAGGGGCACGTGAAAATGCCTTCGATATTGCACTACAGCTCTCGGATCGAATTTTTTATTATACGAGAGGCCAGTATGCTGAGTATGTACACGAAATGACAATTGGATGGAATGCAGAAAAGCAACTTGTGTTAAAAAATGTGGTATTAGATGTATTAGCGAGAGAACAACAAATAAATGATAAAAACTTTATCCGAGTAGAACATTGCTTATCTGAAAACCTTCCAGAGTTAGATGGAGGTTTATCTTGGACAATTGATTTATTCGCAGATTGTGTAAAACGAGATAAAGAATTCATTTTACTAGGTTCGAGAGGAACAATTATCGTACCTCGTACAAGCTCCATTCAATCAGAGACAGATTTTATCCAATATGTATTAGTAAAAGAGTTTGGTGGATCAGCGAAAATGCGCGATGTAAAGAAAAAGTTAATGCAATACGGATTCTCGGCGGATGGAGAGTTACTATTTGAGACAGAAACGTTACTAGCCGAAGGAAAGGCTCCTTTCGTTCAAATAGGTGATGAGATTATCTCTAAGCATTTAGTGGAGGTGTAAAAATTGCAATCGGACTTAAAAGGAAAAATTGAACCGTATTTACAAAAAGAAGAAGATATAACGAAGAAAATTGTGCTGAAGACGGTAGAGTTAGTAAGTACGCGTAAAAAATTATCTACACAAGCTTTAGTGAAAAAGTTAGATAGAGATATTGATAGTTTAATATAGGTGTGACATACAGGGGGTGTAATGCATGTTAATTCAAAAAATCACCTTTCATCATTTTAGACAGTTTTACGACACGCAAAGTATTACGTTTGCAGGAGTAGATAATGAAAGGCTTGTTACAGTCATTTTAGGTGAAAACGGTCGCGGTAAAACAGGTATTTACCGTGGTCTTCTCTTCGGTTTATATGGAGATATGTATTTAGATCAAGATGCTGACGGAAAAGACGATATTGTTTTAACGAATACAAAAGCATTACAAGAAGATTATGATGGTGAGAAAAAAGGTGTTACTTGTACAGTAACAATTGATTTTCTTCATAATCAAAATGAATTTTCTATTAGCCGTTCAATATTTGCGGTGCAAAATGATAAAGGTGAAAAAATTGAGCGATTACATGCTGCTGAGTTAAAAAATGTAACGAACGGAAGTGTCATTACAGATAAAGAAGAAATTCAGCAGTTTGTAAATGAAATATTAGATGAACGTGTGAAAAACTATTTCTTCTTTGACGGAGAACGTATCGAGCGCCTTACAAGAGCGTCAGAACAGCAACGTAAAGAAATCGCAAAAGGTATAAAAAACTTATTGAAAATTGATGATTTACTTAAATCGCAAGAAGTATTACAAGCGTTAGATAAACAAGTGCTAAAAGAATTACAAAAACATTCTTCTGGTGATTATCAAAAGAAGTTAAAAGAAAAACTAGAAAATGATGAAGCGAAAGAAAAGGCTAAGCTAGAACTAGAAACAACTGGCGTACAGTTAGATGAAGCTGAACAACGTTTGGATCACCTTACTACACAATTAGAGCAATTCCAGGAAGAAGCACAGAAAATTAAAGAATTAAAACAACAAGAAGAACTTCTTCAAACAAAGCAGATGGAACAACGAGCTGCGATGCAACATTTAGTCGGTTTTAACAACACGCTATCTTTACTATTAGCGAAAGATATTCTTCATTCTGTTAAAACAAAGCTAGAGATCGTACTCGACTATCAAACAGAAAAAATGGATATCGGTTTAGAGTTCATTCAAAACTTACTGAGCGATTTAAAATGTATGTGTGGTACTGATTTGCAAGAAGGATCTAAAGAGTACGAATCCATTATGCGACTAGAAAAGGTTGCAATTCGTAACGTTGAAAAGAAAGCTTTTTATGAACTGCTAACAAATGTTATACAATTAATCGGTTTCCTTGAAGATAAAGAAAACGACTTAAAATATAAGCTTGATGAAGTGAGTAAAAAAGAGTACGAATTAGAAACGATTCGACAACAAGTTGAAAGCTTAAATAAACAACTGTCAGACACAGGAATTGAAGATTTAGCTACTTTAAATAAAGAGAGAAATGATGTACATAAACAACAAGTACAGTTAGATGTACATATGAAACAATTGCGCGAAAGCATAGAAGAGCTTGAACGTAAAGAAGAGCAATTAGAACTAGCTCTGCGCGATTTAAAAGTGAAAAGTGGTGTACATGCGAAGCTTGCTAAAAAGCAAGAAGAAACAGGAAAAGCTGTAAAAGCAATTAATCAAATGATAAAAGAATTTGAAAAGATTATTATTGCCGACCTAGAAAAAGTAACAACAAATAATCTTCAGCAGCT
>Ga0102589_1006009_pt1 | contig 10230 bp, 8 predicted proteins | sample AraplaMF_Col_mLB_FD_76858 | JGI IMG/M metagenome (GOLD analysis project Ga0102589, IMG submission 76858) | Arabidopsis root microbial communities from the University of North Carolina, USA - plate scrape MF_Col_mLB | ecosystem: Host-associated > Plants > Roots > Endosphere | place: USA... | reverse complement strand
AAGCGGCTTGCTGGATGTGCAAGCGCCGCAATCGTAAGTGCGCTCACAATAGAGAGCAGCACGAATCCCCCTTGATATAGAAAATCATCGTATTCACTTACTTCTACAATCATATAGAGCATAGCGCCTAATCCAAGAGCCCCTATTAGATCAAGGCTTAAGCCTGCCTTATGATCTGTGTTTGAGACAAGACGTCTGCTGGGCCATACGACTGCAAGTGCAGCTCCAATGAGAAGAGCGAATACCCGCGTGTCTGTGCCGTAATATACACGGCTTGGATCAGTGCCTGGCTCATACAGCCATGCCATTGCCAATGCAGAAGCAGCAGCTGCCGCTGCAATTCCGAGCAGAAGCTGACCTCGCCTTGGTGCAAGCTTTAATCCAATCATGAGTAGTACAGGCCACACCAGATAAAATTGCCCTTCAACGGCAAGAGACCATAAATGAAGGTAGGGTGAGGGCGAACCAAAGCTGTCAAAGTAAGAAACATTGTGAAAAATGAGATACCAGTTGTTCCCGTACACGAAGGTTGACCATATATCCCCTCGTAGTTTGGTCAAGCGCGCAGGATCGAAAATGGTTAGCCAAGCAACGCTGAACAGCAGCATAACGAGAATGGCGGGAACTAGCCTGCGCACCCTGTGTACCCAGAACGTATACAGATCAATTGCACCTCGCTGCTGCCTTGTGGCAAGCAGTAAATCCGTTACAAGGTAACCGGACAAGACGAAGAAAATGCCGACACCTAAAAATCCTCCTTGAGCCCAGCCAAGATTCAGGTGATAGGCGATGACGGCCAGAACAGCAATTGCTCTCAGGCCATCCAGGGCGGGCATGTAGCGTCTATTGTTGCGTCGAAGCTCATACATATTGGACGCCCCCTATATGTGGTGTGACCACGACGAATAACCGTACTACTGAATCGTTATTCGGATGAAGTCTCATGCATAACCATTTCATTGTAGTCTTGATGTCCTTTCTTGAGATGTAGGGGAACATGATTGATTTGGATAATAAACTGGTAAAGGTTTCAGGTGAGTCCTGCTTGCGTTGAACCGTGTTCGTAGCGAAGAGGATGAAGGGGTGTGAGTGTCAGATATTCTCTTACTCGTTCCTTGTGCCTATATCTCCTAACCGTGTATACAAATATCAAAGTTCGAATAACCTCTCTTACTATATCGAAAAAGCACATATGTACTCGTTACAGATCTATTACATATTTTATTCAATTTTGTAATTTTTCGGATTCATGGTAAGGTTACAGCAATCTGTCCCAACACTTGTTACGCAAGCTATTGACCAGAGTTGTTGCATGCGACAGTGGAAATGTTTTCAATGTCTGTTCCGGTCAATGGAACCGGTATGCATTTATGTTCATTTGTCGATAATTCCTGAGAAATTTGATGCGAATCTGGAAACTCATATGGAAATAGTAGATACTTTTATGTATACGAATCAGCATAATAATGACGGCTTAACTGGACATATCTTCATATGAATGGGAGGAATACAGTTGAAAGTGATTCAAATCGATAAGTTTGGTGGGCCTGAGGTCTTGCAGTGCGCGGAAGTGGACGAGCCAATTCCCGCCTCTAATGAAGTTCGTGTGAGATTGTTTGCTGCTGGTGTGAACCCAAATGAAACCTACATTCGTACAGGGACATACTCTTTCTATATTCCAGAGCTGCCATATACGCCTGGGTTTGATGGAGCTGGAGTAGTAGATGAAATAGGTGAGGGAGTAACGCATCTCCAAGTGGGAGATCGCGTTTTCGTAACTGCCCTGTTGGCTAAGCGGAATACGGGTACGTATGCGCAAAAGGTAGTTTGCGATGCAAATGCTGTTCGCCGCTTACCGGATTCAATCTCATACGAGCAAGGTGCGTCTCTTGGTATTCCAGCACTTACTGCTTATCGAGCTCTGTTTCACAGGGCGAAAATTAAGCCGGGTGAGACCGTCTTGATACACGGGGCAAGCGGAGGCGTTGGTTTGTTGGCAGTACAAATGGCTAAAGGCTTGGGAGCAACGGTGATAGGAACGGCAAGTTCAGAAGAGGGGAAATCTTTGGTGAAAGCTTCAGGGGCCTTACATGTACTCGATCACATCACGGAAGCTTCTATGGATAAAATTATGTCTTTGACACACGAGAGAGGACCCGACGTAATCATCGAATTTTTGGCGAATGTGAATTTGGAGACTGATCTAAAAATAATCGCACCTTATGGCCGCATCGTCGTAGTTGGTAACCGGGGCAGTATTGAGATCAATCCGAGAGCGGCGATGATGAAAGAAGCAGATATTTTAGGGCTAGCTCTTTGGAATGCGCTATCCGATGAGTATGAGGAGAGTTTGCATGCTCTTGAGGCTTTCCTGCAATCCGGTATTTTACATCCGGAGACCGGAGATATATTAGCGCTTGAGGATGCTAAAAAAGCTCATGAACAAATCACCAATAATAAAGCGCGTGGAAAGATCATATTATCCATTGATTAAGGATCAAAAAATCCGAAAAGAAGGCAGGCTGCCTACTAATAGGAAAGAGTTGTTTCTTACAGCAAGAACTGCAAAGAAGAAAAAGGGAAGAAAAATGTCGAATTGAACCCAAGGAAGTAGTTCTTTATACTCAAAAACTTAATTCGGATATGTTTTTCTTGTGAAAATGATAAAACATATAGTGCTTGGATGACCCGTTTTCAGTATAATAGGCATAGAAAAGTGGAAGTATAGGACGTTCGGAATGTGTCGAATATACTCCATTAATGTCGGAAAGGGGAAAAGATAGCTGAGATGAGAGCCGAATGGATTCAACCTTTTTTGCAATCGGCAAGCACAGTTATTGAACAAATTGTGCAAGTCCGTCCCAGTCGGGGAGAGCTTCAAATGTTAAGTTGGAGCGGTACGCATGATTTTCGCATCCAGGTCGGTCTGACGGGGCAGTTGTCCGGACAGGTGGCATTTGGCTTGAACGAAGACGTGGCGTTGAAAATGGCATCGGCTATGATGGGGGGATCTCCTCTTGCATCCCTTGATGCTATCGGTGAGAGCGCCATTTCAGAGCTAGGCAACATGATTAGTGGCAACGCAACGTCACTGATGTACAATCAGGGAATCAGCGTTGATATAACACCTCCCCAGCTGCTCATATCGGCTGATCATCCTGGTCCTATTCAAGAGGTCTTGGCTGTACCGTTATTATTGGATGGAATCGGTCGATTTGATGTACTTATGCATATCGGCTAAAGTGATAGAGTCGACGTTGTATCCTAATGCGGCGACGCAGTTCTGACCAACTGCACCTGCTTTGTACATAAGTTAGACATGGTGCGGATTGGAGGGTAAAGGAGTAAATCAATGGAACTGAAGGGCAAGATTGTGCTTATCACTGGAGCCTCGAGCGGAATTGGGGCTTGGACAGCTCAAGCAGCTGCTGCGAAGGGAGCCGTTCCGATCTTAACGGCGCGCTCCATAGAGAAGTTGGAAGTCGCGGCTGTCTCAATGACGCCTTCACCTGCCGTCTATACGATGGATGTAACGAAGGATGAGGATGTGACGCGCGGAATTTCCACTGTGATGGAGAAGTATGGGCGTATCGATATCTTGGTGAATAATGCAGGTTTCGGCTTGTTTGAACGGACTGTAGATATGCCATCCTCGCAGTTCGCCGCGATGATGGATGTGAATTACATGGGAACGGTGCGCTGCACGAAGGCGGTTCTGCCTCATATGCTGGCCCGGGGAGAAGGGCATATCATCAATGTAGCTTCTATGGCAGGCAAGGTTGGGTCTCCTAAGTCTGCTGGCTATACGGCAACGAAGCACGCGGTGCTGGGCTTTACGAATGCACTGCGCATGGAGCTGGCAGGGACAGGTGTTGCTGTATCTGCAGTGAATCCAGGACCTGTGAATACACCATTCTTCGATCAGGCGGATCCAAGCGGACAATATGTAAATAATATTCGTTGGTTCATGATGGAGCCAGAGAAGGTCGCGCGGCATATTGTTCGGGTGATGGAGACCCGCAAGCAGGAAGTGGATCTGCCGTGGATTGGTGCGCTCGGAGGGCGGCTGTATGGGTTGTTTCCGAGAATATCGAACCGAATTGCAGCTAAAATGTTGAATAAGAAATAAACATGTGGATGTTGTTAGGATAGGCAACCATTGGCGATTCCGATGGTTGGCATGGCGAAGTCCGCCCACTCCTGTTCGATTGGGATCAGGAGAAGGCGGACTTTTTGTGTGCTGAGCACGATTGGCATGCTTCAAATACTACTCGTCTTACTGCTCGTCGCCTTCATTGGCACGGTGAGCCTCATTCATTTGCTTAATTTCCTCGAACAGTGCACGAACGGCTGCCTTGCTCTCTGGATTGGCATTATTCCAATGACGGGTTAAGTTGGGCATTGTTTTGTGCATATGATTATAGAGCGCCCACATTTTCACTTTTTCTACCGTTGCAGCATCAGTGTGTCCGGTAAGCAGATCGGCATATTTCTCCAGAAGCGCATCGAATGAAGCGGATAGGTTGTCGGTCATTTGCAGATACCTCCTTACTTTTTTGGATGTGCATGTTTAGGCTATCATAACGAGCAATCATTTGGAAAGTTGGAGTGAAGACTTCTTTTCGATATAATGGGTACAGCGAACAATGGGAAGGTATGTTCATTTATCATGAATCAGCGCCTTCCATAGAGAGGAACGATACAAGTTGAGTACAACATTTGACACATTTGCAATACGAGAAGAGCTGAAGCTTCGGCTGGAGGCCAGACATATTACGGAGCCATCACCCGTGCAGGCTGCGGCAATTCCTGCTGCATTGGAAGGACGCGACGTCCTTGCACAATCACAGACGGGTACGGGCAAGACGATTGCGTATTTGCTTCCTGTCCTAACCCGGATTCAGCAAGATGCACGATCAACACAGGCCGTGATTATAGCGCCTACCCAAGAACTTGCGATGCAAATTGTTCGGGAAGCGGAATATTACAGTGAGGGCAGCAGTATTCAAATTGCGTCGCTGATAGGCGGTGCGGCATTGAAGCGCCAGGTAGAGAAGCTGAAGCTTCACCCGCAGCTTGTCATTGGTACTCCGGGCCGGATTCATGAATTGATTGAGATGCGCAAGCTGAAGATGCACGAGGTGCGCACCATCGTCGTGGACGAGGTCGATCATGTACTGCAGAAGGGCGGTGCGAGCGATACTGATTCGATTATGCGCAGCGCGCTGCGTGATCGTCAGCTCCTATTCTTCTCCGCTACCCTGCCTGCTGAGGTGAAGGCTCTTGCAGAACGATGGATGCAAGATCCAGTTAACATTGGCATTGAACCTGAGAAGCGGATAGCGGATACGATTGAGCATCTTGTATTTGTATGCGAGGAGCGCGATAAGATTGATATGCTGCGCCGTCTCGTTCGTCATTGGAATCCGAAGCAGGCAATCGTATTCATCAATGACTCATCTGAGATTGCTGAATGGGAGCAGAAGCTGGGCTATGCGAACTTGTCAGTTGCTTCGTTATATGGAGATGCGCCGAAGCAGGAGCGGGTGAATGTCCTTCGACGCTTCCGTGAGGGACAGTTCCAATTGCTGTTAGCTACTGATGTAGCTGCACGTGGATTAGATATACCGGATCTGCCGTATATCTTCAGTGCTCAGCCTGCATTGAATGCGGAACATTATGTTCATCGTGCAGGGCGAACAGGTCGCATGGGACGTCAAGGTGTGTCCGTCAACCTGATCTCTCATCGTGAGCAGTTCATTATGCGTAAATTCGAACGTGAGCTCGGAATCGTTATCCATGAGCGCGAATTCTACAATGGTCGCATCTTCGAGCCGAATGATGCATCACGTCGTCCGAAGACGAAGCCAGCTGCCAATCATCAGCCGAGCAAGCCGTCGGCTGGGTATCGCCCGCCGTCAAAGGACAAGCGTTCTGGCAAGGACAAGGATAAAGGCGCACCTAAATGGCTGAAAGAGAAGAAGCGCCAGTAATAATAGCAATGGTATGAACTCGAACGAGGAACCGCCGCAGATAATGGATCTGCGGCTGTTTTTTTTGCGTAATCACTATCTAATTTTTACAATTATTTTGCCTTTGGCTCTTCCTGATTCTGAATATTCCATTGCTTTTTGCGCATCTTCAAAAGGAAAAACGCTATCAATAATTGGCTTGATTTTTCCAGATTCAATTAAGTTTGCAATAATACGCAATTGATCTCCACTTGGCTTCATAAACAAAAAGCTATATTCTACATGATGCTTTTTCTCAAGTGCAGTCAGTTTTTTGCTTGCAGCTGAAAACAACAAGGTTCTCCAAAATCCTGAACCGTATTCTTTAGCAAAACGAGCATTTGGCATTCCTGATACCGAAACAATTTTACCCCCGCTTTTTAAGATGCCGAATGATTTCTCAAGTGTTTTGCCCCCAAGTGTATCCAATACGGCATCAACATCTTTCAATACATCTTCAAAGTTTTCTGTCTTGTAATTAATCATTTCATCTGCACCAAGCGATTTTACTAAGTTCGCACCTTTTTCACTGGCAGTCGTTGCAACAGTGGCGCCCATTGCTTTTGCCAATTGAATCGCAAAAGTTCCGACACCTCCAGCACCAGCTTGAATCAATATCTTTTGCCCTTTTTGTAATTGCATGATGTCATGTAAGGCTTGGTATGAAGTTAACCCTACTAGTGGGATCGAAGCTGCTTCCTCAAAGCTCAAATTTTTAGGTTTTAAGGCAATGTCGTCCTCATGAACGGAAATATATTCTGCAAAAGTACCAATATTATTTTTCCGTGGACGGGCATATATTTCATCGCTAACGTTAAAACGGGTTACTTTTGCTCCAACCTTTACTACGACACCAGAAAAATCATTACCTAGGATGAGGGGCATTTTATAGGTGAGCAGCAGCTTCACTTTTCCATCGCGTATTTTAAAATCAATTGGATTAATGCTAGCTGCATGAATTTCTGCGAGTACCTCATATTCATTTATTTCGGGCATGGGCACTTCTGCCATTCGCATAGGGGTTTTTCCATATTTATCGATAACCATTGCTCTCATATCCTAATTCCTCCATATAACTCTATATTTATACTTATTCCATAGTTTCAATAAAAGTCATGCATTAGCTCTTCAATATCCAGCACAAGCGTTTTTAATAAACCTATCTTTGTACGTAAATTAATATAATAAAAGTTTTTTGTAGCTTCTTTGCGCATTTCAATAATACCGGCATCCCGCAAAATTTTAAGATGATGGGATACCGCAGGTCGAGAAAGATGCGTTTGTTCCGTGATTTCCCCTACACGCAATCCAGTTTGACAATCTGTCTCCATGAGAACTAGCAAGATAGCTTGACGTGTTTCATCGCCAATTGCGACTAATACTTTTTGACAATTTATGAAATCTTCTTTGATAAGATTTACTTGCTCCTGCTTACTCATTTCAGTGAAATATCTCCAATCATTCGTTTAATGGTTTAAGTTAATGAACCAAGTTGTTGACTATAAGATAGTATATTTTTGCGCCTCGCTGCAATATTGAGAAAGAAAATCGAGACGAATCACATCTTGTAAACGAGCACTTTGCAACCTTGGAACAATGCGATTCAAATTAGGTTGAATCAAGAAAAGGCTAATTATTCATCTACGAATGAACGTCTAGTGTTTGCCATTGGAAAATTCAAGATACAACATATACGAGTCTTCACTTGTATCTTCGACTTAGGGTGAATCTATGACGAGCACAAAAAAGATGGAGAAAACATGGAACAATTCTTGAATCCAAGAAACCAAATGGCTGGTAATATCGTCTAATTAGATAGGGGTATGTACAAATGAGCATATATCTTGTTTCTTGTGCGACAAATAGGAAGGGGAGAATGAGTTGGCGTCAAAGTGGAAAATAGGGGTGCTGCTGCTTACGGTAGTAGCTTTAATGAGTGGCTGTCTCGGGGAAAAACCGGTGCTAGAGCAGCTGGAAGAAGGGAAAGGTAAGATTAAGGTCGTTAGTTATAACGAGGAATCTTTCTATAGTGAGTATGGAAATTATTTCAATATCAAATACCCGGATATCGAATTTGAAGTCGTTAGCTATCAAGAACTGTATGCCAACAATCAGGATGGCGAACCATTTGATTATGATGAAGAAATGGAAAAGTTCATAGAAAAAAATAAGCCGGATGTGCTTCTCTTAAACGATAAGCTGTTCGAAAAGTATGCGCAAAGTGGAAAGCTGTATGGTCTTGATCAAATTATTAGCCAAGAAAAATTTGATTTGGAAGGCTACATGCCAGGCCTAATAGATATGATCCGCTCCAAGGGGAACGGTACTCTATATGGATTGGCGCCGTCCTTCTATACGAATGTACTGTACTATAATCGAGATCTATTTAAGGAGCATAATGTAGAGCCGCCGAGCAACAAGATGAGCTGGCAGGAGATTATCGACTTGTCCAAGCGATTTACTTCTATCGGTTCGGGAGACAATCAAGTCTATGGATATTATCAACCCTATGGAGACATACGATCTGCCGTGAATCAAATCGTCTCATCCTCTGCATTGAATCTATTCGATACGAAGGGCGAGAAGCTGCTTATTAATTCGGATGGATGGAAGAAGGCAATTAAGATGGCAACAGATGCCGTGCGCGACAAATCGATTGGCATTCCATCTTCCGAGCAAAGAAGTATGTCGGATGATCCGTTCTTCCAGGGTAAGGCGGCGATGGTAACGGAGGGGACTTGGTTTGCACAGCAACTCAGGGATCGCCCTCGTTATGATAAGAAGGTAAAAGAAATCAATTGGGACATCGTAACAGCACCAATCGATCCTTCGAGTCCTGACGAATCAAGTAATGTGGGCTTATCTGATATTTATGGGGTTGCAGCTGATTCCCCAAATAAGCGTGCGGCCTGGGAATTCGTCAAGTTCATAAATGGGCCTGAAATGGCGAAGGCTTCTGCACGTTCCATGACTGGCCGTATTCCAACACGTAAGGACTATTTCAAGGAGATTGATGGCCGCAGCACAGAGCCATTTTACCTATTGAAACCTAAATTGGGTGCATCCTCATCAGGCTTTTGGAATAGTAAAATTCCAGAGAAATTCCATGAGGGCTTCATGCCATTGGTAAATACGTCGCTACAAGCGGTAGTCGATAATAAGAAGACGGTGGATGAAGCTGTAGCTGAATTGGAAACGAAGGGGCAGCAAATGCTTAATAAAGCGAATGAAGAGCAAAAGGCCAAATCAAAAGATAAAAAATAATAGAATCTGAATCAAGATCCATCATAGAACCTTCTATGGTGGATTTTTTTATTCACTTATAGATCGGATGGAAGTAGCGGGGAAAATTGATTTCTTTCACATAAAATCAATTCTATTGTTGAATGATGGAAAAATGATCTATATACTTATTGTTGATATTTGGAAAAATAGGAAGGAGAGTTGTGTGTGAAGACGAAATGGAAGCTCGTCATATTTCTACTAACGATTACTTCTATGTTAAGCGGGTGTCTCGGAGAGAAGCCCGTGTTGGAGCAGCTTGATGAGGGAAAAGGCAAAATTAAGGTTCTCTACTATAACGAGGAATCATTCTATCAACAGTATGGCAACTATTTTAATGTGAAATTTCCGGATATTGAATTCGAGGTTGTAAATTCAGAAGATATGTACGCAAATCGGAAGGATAATGAGCCGTTTGATTATGAAGCAGAAATGAAAAAGTTTCTTGATAAGCATAAGCCTGACGTCTTGTTCTTGAATGACACCATGTATGAAACCTATGCGAAGGACGGGAAGCTGTACAACATAGAGGAGATCATTGCACAGGAGAAATTTGATTTGGAAGGCTATATGCCAGGTCTTATTGATATGATTCGTGCGAAAGGGAACGGTACGTTGTATGGACTTGCTCCATCTTTCTATACGAATGTATTGTACTTCAACCGCGCTTTGTTCAAGGAGCACAATATCGAGCCCCCGCGCAATAAGATGAGCTGGCAGGAGGTCATCGATCTGTCGAAGCGCTTTACGGGTATCGGTTCAGGAGACAATCAAATCTTTGGATTGTACCAAGACTATGGAGATGTTGATCGTGTGATGGACAACATTGTCTCTACCTCTGGCTTGAAATTGGTAGACCAGAAGGGCGAGAAGCTGCTTATTAATTCGGACGGTTGGAAGAAGGCCATCACCCTTGCTACCGATGCGATACGGTCGA
>Ga0102589_1006008_pt1 | contig 10230 bp, 13 predicted proteins | sample AraplaMF_Col_mLB_FD_76858 | JGI IMG/M metagenome (GOLD analysis project Ga0102589, IMG submission 76858) | Arabidopsis root microbial communities from the University of North Carolina, USA - plate scrape MF_Col_mLB | ecosystem: Host-associated > Plants > Roots > Endosphere | place: USA... | reverse complement strand
CCTATAAGATGTTCAACTTCAACATTTAATCCTGTCTCCTCAAGTATTTCTCGTTTAGCGGTTTCTTCAAGAGATTCTCCAAGTTCCATAGCACCACCTGGAAGACCCCACTCATTTCTATCTCCCCTCTTTTGTAAAAGGATTTCATTTCGTTCGTTATAAACAATACCTCCAGCAAAATTAAGAAATATTAAATCGTGCCCTACTTTTTCCCGAATATAACGAATGTAGTCCTTATTTGTAGTCATAAATTTCCTCCCACTTATATATAAAATACAAATTAATTATATATCCAAATAGAAGAAAATGGTATTATTCCTTATTCAACTAACCTGGTCTCCTTACTCTCACCAAAACTTCCACCACGACTTTTTCTTCTCTTTCGATGCAGCAATCTCATCCCGTACTTCCAATGGTTACTCCACTAGCTCATTTACACGATTATCGATATAGGAAATAGTTTTAAGCATCAGGTAATACAAATTCCATTTGCCGACTCTGTGTTTTAAATCCAAGTTTTTCGTAGAATCGTATAGCCTTCTTGTTAAATTCTAAAACATTTAATTCTACACTTGTTGCTTGTATTTCTTTAGCATACTCAAATACTTTTTGTACTAATATTTTTCCGATTCCTGTTCCTTGACATATTTCGCTTACACCAATATTGCGGATAAAGAGTACTTTTCGCTCAACTAACTTTGGATTTTCGGATGGTTCTTTAATATCTAAAATTATGTAAGCAAGAATCTCTTTATTATTGTCCTCTACTACAAATATCTCTATGGTTTTATCATTAAGCCACTCTTCGTATGCATTGTGATCCAAAGAAGCTGAAGTATCAGAGTAAATATCTGGTCTTCCCTCTATATGTAACTGTTGAACTTGCTTGTTTAAATTTGATATATCCCAAAAATCTTCTGGAGCGGCTAGTCTTACTGTGAAAGGCAAAACTTCATTAGACATAAGTACATTCCTCCTAATGTTTTGTTTAAAGTGGGTTTAACAAAGCGCATCATTATCGATAGCAAAGACAAAGAGGAACCCTACTCTCACAAGGGAACCTCCTTGTTCTCACCAGAACTTCCACCACGGCTTTTTTTATAACAAAATTTGATAATAGAACTACAATAAAACCCATAATTCCAAATTACATGTATCTCGAAGGAACTCTTTTTTTTATTAGTATTCGACATAATATTAAGATGTAAAATTTTCTTATTTGTTGTAATATCAGGAATGACTTACTTAAAGGAGTAGACAGATGAAAGTGTTAAAAAATTCATGTATCGCAATTGGAGCAAATATTATATTTTGCATAGCTTTATATATTTATAATGCTTATATGTATGAACTTATTTACCCCGTCCCTGGAAGATTTTCCACAGAAGATACTATTCGTGATCTTACTTATATATTTTTTGCGTTTATCACTCCACTAACTATCGGCGTTACTTTTTCAATTAGGTCCTTACGTAAAGAGAAATGCATAAAGATATTATTAATTCCAAATTTAATTTTTTCCTTAATATTTTTAACATTTGCTGGTGGTTTTTTTATTCTATTTTCTTTAGTTGAATTACATATATATATTCGCTAAAACTCTGACAAGCTACTGGTAACGTAGCAGGAGGACCTTAGGAATCATTAGTAAGTAGAAAAGCATGCCTTTCTTACTTTTCTACTTACTTAGAGATTTTTCATTACCAGAACCGCCACCAAGGCTTTTTCTTCTCTTTCGCAGCAGCAACCTCATCCCGAAACTCCTGCATCATTCTCTTCGTTTCCTGCATCTCACGTAGTGTTTTCATAAGCGTCTCATCCCGCGCTTCCAATCGTTTTTCCACTCGTTCATTATGTGCTTCTACACTCGCTTTGATTTCCTCATTACTTTGCTTCGCCTGGTCACTTAATCGCTTCTCCATCGCTAACATGCTTTGATTCATTTCTTGCGCCATAACGCTGTACTGTTCCTGTAATTGCTGTTTAATGTGGAATGGCACTAAATCCGTTTCCTCAGCCGCTTCTTGAATCAGATCCGGATTAACTTTCTCTATTTGCTGCGCAATCATCTTCGCTGCCTTTTCTAGCGTTATACCGTCATGCTTACTCAGTTCAATTAATTTCTCAATCACCATAATGTCATTGTCTGTGTACTGGCGTCTGCCGCGATTATCTTTCTTTACAGCGAATCCTTCGCGTGATAATACTTCCATGTACTTTCTAAGGGTGCTATCACTTATTCCTAGTCGTTTGTATACTTCACTAGCAGAATAAACAATTTCGTCCGTCATAACGTCACGACACCTCCTAGTGAGAGTATTCCATGACCTTATAATAATCCCTTCAATTCTAAACTAATTAATAAATATAAATTTCCGTTCCATAATTTGCTATAATATATAGATAATTGTATTTATATTTACAATTAATATTTTAAGAGGCAAGGAGAGTTTGATTTATTATGTATACAGATTCTATAGAATATCTAGCAGAACAAATTTATCATTATAAAACGAAAGAATATTTTAAAGAGGTACTTGTTTCATACTCAAATAGTAATAACAGATCTGCTGTTGTGATGTTATACTCTGTTGTAATTTGCGATTTGATTTATAAATTACAAGAATTAGAGGATAAATATAATGATGTAACAGCCTCCGATATATTAAGTAAGATTCAAACCGAACAAGAACAAAATCCTACAAGTTCAGCTTGGGAAAGTAAATTAATTCAAGAAGTATATGAAAGAACAAATTTATTAGAAGGTTATGATAACGAAAATATCTTATATCTAAGAAAACATAGACATCTATCTGCTCATCCCGCTCTAAACCAATTAGATATTTTATTTAGACCTAATAAAGAAAATGTAAGGTCACACATGCGTAATATGTTAGAAGGTGTTTTATGTAAATCACCGCTACTATCAAATAAATTGACTGAACCATTTTTAGAAGATCTCAAGTCGATAAAAAATGACCTAATAAAAAATGTAGATTTAGAAAGATATTTAGATAATAAATATTTAAGTAAAATTAATGAACCATCAAGTCAAAAGCTATTCAAGGATCTATGGAAGTTTGTATTTAGATTAGAAGATAACGACTCTAAAGAGAACCGAAATATCAACTTCCGAACATTAAAAATCATGTTCGAACGAAATCAACATCAGTATTTAGAATTAGTTCGAAATGAGTCTTCATATTTTAGTAATATTAAATATGATAACAAAGTTATTTTAAACTATTTACAAGCACTGTTCTCAGTTAATCCAAACTTATACAATCTAATGGAAGACCCGTTTAAGGTAATTCTTCAACAAAAAGCGGCTATAGATATAACAGTTTTTGCAAAAAGTGTTTATTTGACTGAAAGTGTTGAAGATCATTTCAAACAACTTCACGAACGTATTCAACAAGAAGAATACACTTTTTTACCCCTAGATGATGACACAAAAGAATTCTTATATTATTTTGCGAGTAATCGAAATTATATGAAAGAATTTTTAGATTTTATGATACAACTCTTTAAAGAAAGTAAAAGCTATGATGCAGGTGATTTAAGATTTTCTCGATATATAAAATTATACTTAAATGCGTTTACTCTAGAACAACATAAAGATATCCTCGATGCAATAAATTCGAATGGCCAATTGGCGGATCGTCGTGACGCAATTGGCCAAGATAACGCTAGTATAAAAGCAGCTATAGAAAAAAAATATCCAGATCAAATAAACTACAGTGATTATCCGAATTTCAAGCTTAAATGATGTCAAACTGTCTAATATTAAATTGAAAAAAACTCTGCAAAAGCAGAGTTTTTTTGATACATATTATATTGCCTTAGCAATTTCAACAAGCAACCTCATAAATAACGGTATCATTTGAACAACTATATAACCAATCCCTGCCCTTGAAATAAGAGAGAATCCACGTTCCTGGCTACCAACCATAATGAACAGCCCTCCGCATAACGCTACAACGGATGCTATAGGATAGGACACTGCTTTAATTAAGAAGATAACCGGTTCAAACGCATTCACAATACGATTGTACAGTTGGCCATCTATATAATTTTTTATCTTTCCGTCGTTTGATTGCACATCTTTAAATACATCATTCACGTCTGTATTATTTCCATCAGCAAATACATGCGGAATATCTATAATGTTGCTGAATATAATAGCACTACCGATCACAATACTTATTCGCGCCGCCACGGGTGCGTATTTTTTTGCTTTCTTTTTGAACAAGCTCCACTTTTTCTTCACTCCATAGTTACCATCCATAAAATCTTTGATGCTCATTGTCTCAGTTGCCATATGGATCATCTCCCTGTTTTTAATGGAAATCAGTAACCGTAAATATGTTGCAATCCAATCCTTCACAAAGCTTCTGGAGTTGTTTTCTGCGATATTCCGTTGTGGTGTACCAAATAAACTTAGGCGCCTTCTCAAATACATTGCATTCCATCAATTTGCGATATTTCTGCATCTTGATACGGTTCGCACTCATCTTTTGCTCATGATCTACCTCTACAATGTGGTAACGGCCATTATCCGTAAATAGTGCATCTGCAATTATGGAAACAATACCTTTCACATTCATCTTTACTTCCTGCTTCCACGTTTTCGGGCATTCATAAGCGATGTAAATGTCGTTTCGCATGATGTAATGGCGAAATTGATTCGAACGCTTGAGTATCTTCTTACTTCCGATACGTTCACGCCCTTCCTTGTTAAGATAATAAACCTTCTCTCCATCCCTAAAGCTAGATACATATTCTTCAATTCCCTTCATTACACGAGAAGCATTCCTGTCACCGCCAAGATTATGAAGCACCTGTAATTGCTTCCTAGTCAAGAATCCCAATTTCCTCAAGCTGTAGAGTATGTTTTCTGTACGTTGTTCCTTCATGGCTAATTTTTGCATCTTGATGCTCCTTCCTCGCTCTGATGTTAATGTGTGGCTTTATGATGTTATCAATCTGCTTATTATCGATATAAACCGTCTGTAGGACCTTCTTTTCGTTTGTTTGGTATATTGCTCTTCCCTTTACGTTAGGAAGACTCTCTGCGCCGCCTTCGTCTAATACGGCACGGCTCCCTGCTTCCGTCTGTAATCTAAAACAAACACGAGCACCAATGTTTTGACGCAGTTGTGACGGCATAGCGCTATTCGTCGGATATTGGGTTGCATATATTAAACGGAATCCAGCCGCCCTGCCACGACGACCAATATCAACAATAATGTCCTGGCACTCCTGGTATGGCGCTATATCGGCTGCTTCATCCACGATGACAAAGTATCGTACTGGATCCCCAGCTTCTTTTATATCTTCGTATCCTTTTTCTAGTAAGTATTCGTTTCTATCATTCAGTTTATCTTGCAATTCCCTTAGAGTCTTAAGGGCTTCCTCTGGATTCTTCGCAATTGATTTGACTTGGTTTAAGAATCGGTAACGGTTGAAAGAGAGACCACCCTTCAAATCTATAAGGAATAGCTTTATATTTTCTGATTGGTTGCGTACCAAGGATGTAATGATGAGCTTTAGTACATTAGATTTCCCCATATCCGTCATGCCGGCAGAGATCATATGCGATAGCTGGTCAAAGTCATGTTTTACCAATCCATCCCTTGTATAACCAATAGGTACTTCCCATCCTCTACATTGCCTCATCATGTCTTCTTCGAATTTCACAAAATCAGGAATTCCCTTCTCATAAACTCTTATTTTAAGTAACCCGTCATAAGACATCTCAATTTCCTTTCTAACGAGTTTTTTCTTGTTTATGATGTTTTGTATTTGTTTTAAGATATCTTTTCGCAGTCGAAGAGATTTGAAGTCTTGTAGTTTAAAATCATAAACTTTGCTCTTGTGATTTAATCCATCCTCTAAATGTTGTATCTTTTGCTCGAAATCGGAGAAGCTAAGTCCAAGAGGGATCCTATACGCATATTCAACTCCCCAATCATTTCTTGTTTTGCGAAGCAGTTGTATAGTCCTGGTCTCTTTTCCTTCTTTTACTTTTAATCCGCAGTTCGCACAAATCCTTTGAATCTTAGAAGCATCATTTGTTGCTCCTTTTTGATGCATTTTTGATAGAAAGACTACACCACCGACTGCAGCTGAACTTACTAACTCAAATATCACAAACTGACACCACCCTTCTTTATGTATTCTGCAAGAATAGTCCCTAAAGATTAGAAGAGATGAAAACAGCTATGAATCATTGAAAATATTAATTTTTTAATGTCTGAAGCAGCATTCTGTGAACGAACTCTATTTGGAATAGGTGAAACGTAGTTTTAAAAGGCTGTTAATTCGGAACTGAGAATCGTAATTTGTTTGGTATGGTAAATCGTATTCTATAAGGCTTGAACAATATGTAAAAAACTTTTTCCTCTACGCGAATATTTTTTTACATACGTGTCCACAATGTTGAAAAAGAGTTTTAGGAGTGGTAGAGGTGTTTTGGAAATTTGGCGGAAAGCAGCGAACCAAGTTAGGGAAATTTCTCGACTCGAATGGATACAACCAAAATGATTTAGAAAAAATAGCAAAATTAAGCAGACCTACTGTATCCAAAGCTTGCAATGATAAAGAATACATTCCTAGTCCTACTGTTATGAAAAAGATACTCCAGGCCATTCGAAGGATAAATCCACATGCTAAATCCACTGACTTTTGGGATATGTAATAAGATAACCATATTTTTGAAGTCATGTTGTCCTCCAATAAGTTCATAAACTTATTTTATGATACAATCGAATTAAAAGATAATTCAGAATAAAAGGAGCGATTTACATGGCTAGCATTACATTTGTAGATTATTTAAACGAAAGAAATATTGAAGCGTTTAACCCTGAACCAACTGCTGCTGATAATTTTGTGGAAGGACAAGTTATATCTATAAAAGGAGAATTATTTCTATATACTGAACTAGATAAAAGTCCATATAAAGATCTTCATAAGCAATATCTAGGGCGATTGCAGGAATAAATATATTCTTGAAAAGTTGGCTAAATGTAGTCAACTTTTTTATTTTTTTAAAAAAAACCTCTTCATAAAAGAACATACATTCGTATATAATAAGAACTAACGTTCTGTTATTTAGGGGGAATAACGGTGTATGACTATTCAATATTGCCAAACCGAATTGTTTTATGTGTAGATCTTCGTAGCTTCTATGCTTCAGTCAGTTGCATCAAGATGGGATTAGACCCACTTCATACTAAATTAGCTGTAGTCGGCGATGTGAATAGGAGTGGTTCAATTGTTTTGGCTGCAACTCCACCATTAAAAGCGTTGGGTGTTAAGAAAATGGCTAGATTATACGAAATACCACGTCGTAAAGATATCCTTGTGGTAAATCCAATTATGAGCACTTATATAAAATGCTCTAATTTCATAACTAAGTTGGCTCTACAATACGTGCCTATTGAGGATTTTCACCAATATTCCATCGATGAGTTTTTTATGGATATTACGGATAGTATTCATTTGTTTGCTAACGACCCATACGACTTCGCATTAAAATTAAAACATGAAATTTATGCAAAGACACGAATCGAATGCACGATAGGGATTGGTCCCAATCTTTTAATGAGCAAAGTCGCTTTAGATGTGGAAGCAAAGAAAACGAAAGATTGCATAGCATACTGGAAATACGAAGATGTACCCATAAAATTATGGCCAATACGACCACTTAGTAAGTTTTGGGGGATTTCGGGTAAAACAGAAGCGAAGTTAAACCGAAAAGGAATTCATTCAATCGGAGATTTAGCGCAATACCCACTCAAATACTTAAAGCAAAGCTTCGGGGTCATTGGCGAAGAATTACACTTACATAGCAATGGCATAGATTTTAGCCGCATATCAGAAAAATACGTTCCAGCAACAACTTCTATTGGCAAAAGTCAAATACTTATGCGTGATTACACCATAGAAGAATTCCCGGTTATTCTACTGGAGCATATTGAAGAAGTTTGTTATCGAATGCGAAGGCAAAACAAACTAGCTCAAACTGTCCATTTTTCCATTGGTTATAGCAAAAATTACGCTGGTGGATTCAAAAAAACTCACACTATCAACCGACCAACCAATTTAACAATGGATATATATAAGATTTGTACATATTTTTTACACGAGTTTTACACTGGGGAACCCATTAGAACCATAAATGTTTCTTTAACTAACTTAATCAATGAAGGCGAAGAACAAATCTCACTATTCGATAATGTAATACAACGAGAAAAAGAAATGAAACTAACTAAAGTAATGGACGAAATACGCACTAAATTTGGTAAGAACAGCATATTAAGAGGAATTTCCTATACAAATATTGCAACAGCAAGATACAGAAACACATTATTAGGGGGACATAAAGCATGAACAACGCTAATATGCCAAAAGGAAGAGGAATGGTCAAATGGACTCCATTCGCAGCAATGCCAGAACAATTCGCAGGTATTCGTGAGATTATTAAAGACAAGACAAAAGTAGAACGCCCTACATTAACACAGGATGAACAAGAACTTATTGAGAATATGCTATTATGTTCGCTGCTTTCTGAAGAAGAAATATTGATTACATATTATGAAGATGGATTCTTACTTACTAGCTATATGACCGTCATTGATATTGATCCGTTGAATAAATCTATAATTTGTACGGATGCATTTTATAATAACATGACGTTGAAATTTATTGATATTATTGATGCAAAATGAAAAAGGCCGCCTAACAGGCGGCTCTTGTTTTTGTTCATTAAAACTATTCTTTTATTAAGCTTGCACTTGATATACGTCGCAATACCAACCTTTATAATCTTTGAAATACCATGTGATAGCACCTAATTTATTACGGTCGTCAACAGGTTCGCATTGCAGATAGAAAATACCATCTGCTTCATAAACTAAGTTACCCTTCACTTTGAATTCAGCGAGTTTATCCATAATTTCTTGAGCTAAACTAACTCCTAATCCGCCTGATTTCATTGTCCATTTCATATTATTCCCTCCACCGTTATATGCATTTTGTACTCTTTCAATAAAGCTATTCCAACGTCCTTCTGCTAACATACGATGAGGACAATACTTTCCACTCCATGATTGGTGTGTGCGAACTTTACTAATTGGAATATTGTACTGTTTCATGAGTTGAGCTACAACGATAGCAGCATTGTCTTCCGCTTTATAGTATCTATCTCCACCGCTTAAAGAGTAGCAAATTTCAACTCCGATAGATTTACGATTACCATTCCCGTTACCGTCGCCAGCATGCCAGGCGTTACGCTCTAAAGGGATTCCTTGTACTGCTTCTTTATCATCTACTGCAATATGAAATGATACTTGGTTATCATTGCGAATCATATAAGATACTTCATTTTCTGCTGTAGCATCGTTGTAAGTATTGTGGACTGTGATAAATTCTGGATTCATTGTATACGGACACTTTGTACCATATTTACTTGGATCAACTAATTTTTTTCTGATTTCCATTATTGAACATCTCCCTTTTTCTCTTCTTATTTTTGTTTACCACCTAAAATTTCAACTGCATTTGTTAAAGCTTGTGGCAACGGAATACCCATTCGACCAGCATTTTCTAAAAGTGAAAGTAATTCATTCCCCATGAAGAAGAAAATTGTTGCTTCTCGAATTGCACTGTTACTTCCAAGTGCTGAATCTAGTTGTGCGGCTGCTCCGACCAAAAGAAAAAGCACCACCTTTTTGGCGATGCCTTTGAAACCAACTTTACTTTTTAGCTCTCCGTTATACCCTGCTGCGACTACTCCTGTGATATAGTCGATAGCTGCCATGATTACTAGAACTTTCAATGTTGCATCCCATCCTCCCAAGAAATACCCACAGAAGCCACCAAAAGTGGCAATAAAGGTTTTTAATAATATATCAATACGATCCATCTTTTCCTCTCCTTTTTTAGATAATAAAAAAAGACCAGCTTATGACTGCTCTATTCCCGTTGTATTTTCAGTTGTTTGTGTCTCTTGCGGAGGGCGTTGACCAGTAAATGAGAAATAATCATCAGAACAAAGTTTCTTTTTCCCAAAACCCGTTTCTAATTCATACAAACGCGCGCCACGTTTACATATTTCGCATCTTGTTGCAATACGGAAATATATCGTTCCATCCGTTTCCCCCCACACCTCTACTTTATTAGCACCATATAAACCGGCATTGTTTAGCATATCAAAAGGAATTCGCA
>Ga0102589_1006005_pt1 | contig 10233 bp, 12 predicted proteins | sample AraplaMF_Col_mLB_FD_76858 | JGI IMG/M metagenome (GOLD analysis project Ga0102589, IMG submission 76858) | Arabidopsis root microbial communities from the University of North Carolina, USA - plate scrape MF_Col_mLB | ecosystem: Host-associated > Plants > Roots > Endosphere | place: USA... | reverse complement strand
TGAAAAAACAGTTAAAAACCACGTTTCAAGCATTTTACAAAAAATGAATGTAAACGACCGTACACAAGCTGTTGTTACAGCCATCAAAAATGGCTGGGTTGAAGTACGCTAATAACATACATTGTATTTAACTTCTTTCAGGAAAACTGAAAGAAGTTAAAGCCTCCGGCGGATGTCACGAAATCGGAAAAGAATTCTTAAGGGATGTTAGCCTAAGGTCATCGCATCCATGCGGTAACGGCTAACTGACCTGCATCGGTAAAAACGCCACGTCCTGTGGCATTACCGGAATGACCGACATCGTGTCGGCCCTAGCATAAATCCGATTCCGGACGCAATTATGCCGAGGTATAATTGATAGCTGTTTTTAAAGGCTACTATATTATTTAGTAGTTTTTAAAGCAGTTTTTTTATGGGGATGAATTGTCGAAAGGTGTAACAATTTATACATAGAGATCGAATAAATCGTGCAACATTTTATAAGCGGGGGCGTCATAAGAAAGATGTAGCACCTAATTGTTGAAAATACACAACAAAATTCCTACAACGGGATTTATATGCTACAATATGCGCGGGAGGTTTTTTGATGTTAAAGAAAAGTTTTCTAGCAGTTCTTACTTTATTAATGTTAACTGCCTGTGGTAATAAAAAAGATGAAATGAGTGCGGAAGACCAACAAAAAATCATTGATGATGGAACCGTCGGATTTGAAATGAATGGTGGGCAAATAACTAAGGCAGAAAATGTCCCTGCTGATGAAGGAAAAGCTATATTAGCAGCCTTTAATGAATATATTGAAGCTTTTAATTCAAAAGAAATTGATCGTTATATGCAAACGCTCTCGAAGGATCCAAAAGGTTTCGACTATGATGAAGAAAAAGAATTCACGACAGACGTATTTAAACAATCAGATGTTAAACGAAATGCTAAAGATACGACAATCATAAAGTATAACGAAAATGAAGCACAGGTCCATTCCAATATAACATTGCATTTAGTACAAACTGAAACAAATGTGAAGCATGAAAGTGCAGGACAACAAGTTACAGTTTTCGTCAAAGAAGATGGACAATGGAAGGTCACTAGCGTCTTTTATATGGACGACACAAAATCAAGTACTGGCAAATAAAAATGAGAATCTCTTCATTCAGGCTCATCACTAAGAGTTGAGGTTGGACGATTTCCCGGGCATTAGTGTCAAAGACAAGCCCCTAGAGCGAGCGCAGTAGCGGAACGATGACTAATAACATCAAACCAACTGCTTATTGGACTTGCTTTCTTAGAACGGAAATCGACCCTACTTTATGGTGATGGGCCTTTACTCATTCACAGAAGGATTAATGGGATGAAGATCAATCTCTGTAAGAGGAAATAAATTCATTACTATACATAGGAAATGAATGCAAAGTATATCTTCTTTCAGCGGGCGTCCAAACACCCGTTGAAATAGAGGAACTTAGTCTAAGAACGCCACATCCTGTGGCAACGGCTGAGTGATCAACATCATGCTGCTGACGCTACACTTTCGCGCAAAAAACATCTGTTGGCCTAAAGCTTCCGGCGGATGTCATGGATTTTGTATTATGCTAGCGCAATACAAAATCCAGACAACAATTGCGCCGAGGCGCAATTGATTGTAAACTAGTTAGAATAGGAGAGTGGACATGGATGAGGACAGCAATCGTAACAGATAGTACTGCATATATTTCGGCTGAGGAACGAGCACGCTTAAACATTCATATGATTCCGTTAAGTGTAAATATCTCAGGTCAACTTTTTGAAGAAGAAGTAGATATCACGGCATCTGAATTTTATGATAAAGTACGTGGGGCAAAAGAATTCCCAAAAACAACCCAGCCTCCAATTGGAGAGTTTGTCGCTCTCTTTGAAGAGCTGGCAAAAGAGTATGATGAGGTAATATCGATTCATTTATCAAGTGGTATCAGTGGTACATATCAAGGTGCCATTCAAGCTGGCGAGATGGTGGAAGGCATTGATGTGTCCGCTTTTGATAGTGAAATATCCTGTGCGGTGCAGGGTTTTTACGTTCTACGAGCAGCTGAATTGGCGGCTCAGGGCTTTTCTGCAAAAGAGATTCACGCTTCATTGGAGGACATGAAGCAATCAGTTCGTGCTTACTTCATTGTAGATGACTTAGCGCACTTACAACGTGGGGGACGTCTGTCTGCAGCAGCGGCATTAATCGGCGGCTTATTACAAGTAAAACCGATCCTGCATTTTGCGGACAAGGTCATTGTACCTTTTGAAAAAATTCGTACACGTAAAAAGGCATTAAAGCGTGCGGAAGAGCTACTAGCTGAAGATGCTAAAAAATATGAAGCAATGGACGCAGTTGTAATCCACGCCAATTGCCTGGCTGAAGCAGAAGAATGGCTAGCACAACTAGCAGCAACCTACCCGAACGTTAACTTTAAATTGAGCTATTTCGGTCCTGTCATTGGCACACACTTAGGTGAAGGCTCAATGGGTCTAGGCTGGACAAAAAAATAATAGTAAGTGAGACAGTCTCTACAGCAACTATGTAGAGGCTGTTTTTTTAATTTCTTTCAGCGGGATCCTACTGAAAGAAATTAATGCCTCCGGCGGATGTCACGGAATTATGCCAAGGCATAATTAATTTTACGAACGCTATCGCCTAGGAATTTCTTATCGCCAATAAATAATCACATGAAAGGAGCAAAGCAATGACATACAAAGGTTGGTTGTTGCCACCTGGATTACGAGATTTTCATGAAGGACGTATTTGGTTAAAGGAGCATTCCCCATTTTCAAAGGAAGATATCGAGAAATCAATCAATCTTCAATATTTCTATATAATAGAAGGAATTCAAAAAGAGCCGCATCTAAGGTGCAATCGTTGCCATAATAAAAATCCTCAACACTTTACAACGTTTGATTGTTCAAAGTGCCAACAGCAATGTATATATTGTAGACATTGTCTGAATATGGGGAGAGTGAGTAGCTGTACGCAATTGCTGATTTGGACAGGCCCTCGCGCAATTAGGGCAAGAAAGCATTCACTCAGATGGGCAGGGCAATTTACAGTGCTTCAACAGCAGGCGGCAAATGAAATACTAGAAAGTGTTAAGGCAGGGCGTTCTCATCTCTTGCATGCAGTATGTGGGGCTGGTAAAACAGAGCTACTTTTTCCGACTGTACATTATGCGTTAGAGCAGGGTATGCGAGTATGTATCGCTACGCCTCGTACAGATGTAGTGCTAGAGCTATATCCGCGTTTTCAAAAAGTTTTCCCGCAAACGATGATTCATGCTTTATATGGTGGATCACCAAAGCGGGAGGGGTATGCCCAGCTTGTGTTGGCGACAACTCATCAGCTTTATCGGTTTGAACGAGCGTTTGACGTCATGATCGTTGATGAAGCAGATGCCTTTCCGTATACATTTGATGAAACGTTGCAAAGCGCAGTGCAACAGGCAAAAACGGAAGATGCACCACTATTGTTGGTCACGGCAACCCCTTCACTTAAACTACTTACTCAGTTTCAAAATGAAAGCTATTCATTTATCCCGAAACGTTTTCATGATTATCCATTACCAGTCCCTCGATTTCATTCCCTATGGAGCTATGAAAAAAGCTTGAAACGGGGAAAGATTCCGCGAAAGCTAAAACAATGGACAGAGGAGCGCCTTGCACGCAAAGAGCCATTTCTATTATTTTTCCCAAAAGTAGAGTTAATGAAAATAGCTACACCTCTTTTTCAATTATTAGATGGCGGCATCGTGGCAGTACATGCGGGAGATCCGGAGCGTAAAGGAAAAGTGCTGAAACTACGTGATGAAGAAGTTCCCGGTTTACTAACTACGACCATTTTAGAAAGAGGGATTACGATCAAGAATGTACAGGTTGCAGTGATTGGGGCAGAATCAACTATTTTCAATTCCAGCGCACTCATACAAATCGCTGGGCGAGTTGGCCGAAATGCCGATTTTGCAGGTGGAGACGTCGTATTTTTTCATCATGGCATTACGACTGAAATGGATAATGCGCGGACAAAAATTCTTTATTATAATAAGAAAGGATTTTCAACATGAATAAAATTGAAACACTGTGCTTATTATGCTCACAACCTTTGCAAACAGCAATTTCATGGAAAATAATTTTAACAAAACAGTTTCAACCAACTATCTGTGATAGATGCTCAGCTCGATTTGAATATTCTTCAACAGCAACAGCACTTTACCAATATAACGATGCGATGAAAGATTATTTACACCAATATAAATTTCTTCAGGATGTTGCGCTTGCTAAAGTATTTCGGCAGGAGCTACATGCACGATTGACGCATGAAAAAGCAACCATTATACCGATTCCTATGCATCCCCTTAAGCAAAGGGAACGTACCTTTTCGCATATGGAGGAATTATTGAAGGCTACGAATATTCCTTTTATACAACTTTTAGAAAAGACGACGACAGAAACGCAAAGCTCCAAAAATAGAGAGCAGCGAATCCAAACGGCTCCCCTTTTCCGTCTGATAGAAGGAGTGCATGTAGAGCATAAAGAATATCTTCTTTTTGACGATATAAAAACGACAGGAACAACTTTAAGGCATGCTACTGAGGTTTTATTAAATGCAGGCGCCAAAAATGTCAAAAGCTTCACACTAATTAATGGATGAAAATGCTAATGTGTTGTGTATAATAGATTACGAGTATATAAGATTCGTATCGTTATTATGCAAGAGGAGGAAGAAGAGATGGCAGAGGTTCGCAATTGTCCGAAATGTAATGAGTTTTTTAATTATATAGGGGTCAGAGAAGTATGTCATAAATGCGCTCAATCTGAAGAAGAATTATATCAAATCGTTTATCGCTTTTTACGTAAACGTGAAAACCGCGCGGCGACAGTAGAACGTATTGTTGAAGCAACGGGTGCTGAAGAGGAGCTATTGTATACATGGGTACGTAAGGGGCGCTTACAGCCTGCGATGTTCCCGAATCTTGGTTATCCATGTGATAACTGCGGTCATCTAACGACAAAAGGCAAGCTTTGTACAAAATGTCAGGATGAATTGAAGTCTGAGTTACGTACTTTTGAAGCGGCGAAGGAGTTCCGTGAAAGTGTGGCAGAACATGATCGTGTAACTTATCACGCAGATCGAAAACGTTAAAGGCCTAAAGTGTGTTAATTTTAAACAAAATTAGCACACTTTTTTATATTTGAAAACTTAACATTATGTGAGACAATCCGAAATAATAGGAAGATAAGCTTTTAGATAGGGGGGGATTACATGAAAATTACATCATATGGGATTAATGCAGTGAATGCGTATAACAATCAGGTGCGCAATGTAAAATCAAGCACCAACAAAGCATCCTTTGCAGATAAAATCGAAATTTCAAAGACTGCACAGGAGATGCAAGGAATTTCAACATACAACACTGAGCGTGCAGAACGCGTAAAACAATTAAAAGAAGATATCGCTTCTGGTGAATACAAAGTGGACGCTCGCAAAGTGGCAGAAGATATGCTGAAATATTATCGTTTCTAAGGAATATCAGAAAGGGTGCTTCACAATATGTCTGTAGAAACGATCTGTTCTACACTAACAAAGCTAGAAAGAATGCATAAAAGCTTACTTGAACTAGCCAATAAAAAAACTGAAATCATTACAGCTGGCGATATCGAAGCACTGGACCAAATGCTCAAGGATGAGCAGGCACATGTAGCAGCCATTGATAAGCTCGAGCAACAGCGTCAGAAACAGGTAACGGATTACCTTCGGGCAAAAGGATTTGCTTCAACTGACAAAGCAACTGTCGCTGATGTCATCGAGGCTGCTGAACAACAGAGTGAAAAAGACACGCTCTCAGCTGTTCGCAATCGATTATTGCAAATTATCAACGACCTAAAGAAACAAAATGATTTAAATCAAAAACTAGTGTTCCAATCACTACAATTTGTCAATCTGACATTGGGTTCCTTACGACCTCAAACCGAGCAAATGAACTACTCTGGTAGTGAAATACGCGGAACAAATAAGGTTGCCAAAAAATCATTTTTTGATTCTCAAGCATAGTTTCTTGCGCTCATGCAAGAAACATTCGCTTGGAATTATCAACGTTATAAAAGGGAGGAAAAACAATGCGCTCAACATTTATGGGCTTAGAAGCAAGTAAACGCGGCTTATTTACACAACAAACAGCTCTATATACAACAGGACATAATATTTCCAATGCAAATACATTAGGTTACTCTCGCCAACGAGTAAATATGCAAGCGACGCAAGGTTTCCCACAAGCAGGTTTAAATCAACCTAACTATCCAGGACATCTTGGAACAGGGGTTGAAGCGGGTTCTATTCAACGTATTCGTGATGAATTTGTTGACCGTCAATTCCGTCAAGAAACAAACAAGCTAGGCTATTGGGAATCACGTTCAAATGCGATTTCTCAAATGGAAGATATAATGGACGAACCGTCTCAATATGGTTTAAACGCGGCATTAGAACAGTTCTGGAAAGGGCTTCAAGATGTCAGCACAAATCCAGAAAATGCAGCCTCTCGTAAAGTAGCGATCAGTCGTGCCGACCACCTAGCTGAATCGTTTAGATATATGGACAAGCAGCTAAAAACAATTCAAGGTAATTTAGGAAACGAAATTAATGTAGCGACAGATCGTATCAACTCACTCTTAAAGCAAATTGCAGCCATCAATAAACAAGTTCAGGAAGTAGAGCCGAATGGTCATGTACCGAACGACTTATACGATGCACGTGATGTTTTAATCGATGAATTAAATAATTACATACCTGTATCCATTAAACGTGTCGCATCGGGCGGAAATGCTAGTGCTGTGGCTGAAGGAAGCCTTACAGTTGTATTCAAACCATATGGTACAGATAAAGAGATTGAGCTAGTGAATGGTAGAGACTTTGCTTCTATCGAAGTAAATGGTACTGTCGCAGATTCAAGTGGTTCAAAGCAAATTAATGGCAACGACTTGTCTAATGTGTTCTCGTCTATTCAAATAAGTGGACTTGGCACAACAGAATCAATTACATATGACCAATTAGAGCCGGGGAAAGGGAAAATGTTATCCCTTATTGATTCGTACGGATATGATAGTGCAAGTGGGCCAAAAGGGTATTACGTTGAAACATTAGCAGACCTTAATAAATTGGCAGCTGAATTTGCTAAAGCCTTCAATGATATGCATAAGCAAGGCTATGATTTATCAGGTGGTCAAAATGGTATAGATTTCTTTACAACGGACAGTGGACCAATAACTGCTGGCAATATTAAAGTAAATGACGAAATTTTAAAAGATCCTTCTAAATTAGCTGCATCTGGTGCAGCAAATGAAGAAGGAAATGGTAAATGGGCACTTGAACTTGCTAATCTTCAATCAAAAAGCCAAGCTAATTTAGATGGTGCGACGTTCAACTCCTTCTATCAAGGAATGATTGGGAAACTAGGAACTGATGGTGAAGAAGCTTATCGCTTAAACATGACTTCTGAAAAATTATTAGTAACACTTTCTGGTAATCGTGCATCAGCAAGTTCGGTATCCCTCGATGAGGAAATGACAAATATGATTACGTTCCAACAAGCATACAATGCCAACGCACGTATGATAACAGTTGTCGATGAAACATTAGACAAAATCATAAACGGCATGGGCCGTGTAGGACTATAGAAAATACTCTAGCATTAAGATAGAAAGGGGCTTTAAAAAATGCGCGTAACGCAATCTATGTTATCGAATAACATGCTTTTAAATTTAAATAATAGCTTTGGTAAAATGTCTAAGCTACAAAACCAAATTAATTCAGGTTCCAAAATTACTCGACCTTCCGATGATCCTGTAATAGCAGTAAAAGGAATGGGTTATCGCCGTGATTTAGGACAGGTTGAACAATATACACGTAATATGAATGAGGTTAATAACTGGATCGACACAACCGACGAATCGCTCAACCAAGTAGGTGAGCAGATGAAGCGTGTGCGTGAGCTTGTTATTCAAGCAGCAAATGATACGAATACACCGGATGAACGTGCAAAGATTAAAAAAGAAATCGATCAAATTCGTCAGCATATTCAGGATGTCGGAAATACAAAAATTGCCGACCGTTATATTTTTAGTGGCACGAACACTAGTAAGCCGTTATTTGTTGAGGCTACACCACCAAACGCAGATGGTAATAAAATTATTAATGCTGACTACGAACTTTATGATGGCACTGGCGTCCCTTCTGCCTCGTCGGATAAACTAAATGCACCAAAAGGTGATGTAGAAATAGAAGTATATGATGGAATCCAAATGAAAGTAAATACTCCTGGAGCAGAGTTATTCGGAAATATTGATGCACTAATGGACAAAGTTTCAAATCTTCTAGATCCAGAAAGGGTATCAGGGCCAGCAACGAGTGAAGAAATAAGTGAAGCTCTTGGTGGATTTACAACCGATAGTAAGTCTGATGATATTACAAACATACACAATAAAATTTTGGAAGCACAAGCTGAGGTCGGTGCTCGTCAAAATCGTGTCGAATTAATGGAGAATCGTTTGTCTCTTCGTGAAATTAATGTGACGAAACAAATGTCAAACAATGAAGATGTTGATTATGCGAAGGCTATTACGGAAATGGTTACTAGTGAATCGATTCATCAAGCTGCACTTTCTGTTGGTGCGAAAATAATTCAACAAACATTAGTAGATTTTATTAGATAAAATAGTTTTCCTATTTAAATTTTGACAATATATCTTTACGAATAAGATTAAAAGAAGCGTTTGGACATTTTGTTCAGACGCTTTTCTTGAAAGGAGAACAGCATATGAGACTCCCTCAAATTCAAATCCATACAACTGATGCGAAATTAGACCTTAATATATCAAAACCACAACAGCATATAAAACAGCCAAATGCAACGCAACATATTGAACAGCCAGCTGCCATTTTAGAAATTCATACGACTAAAGGCATATTGAAAATAGACTCTTCTCAGGCAAGACGGGATATAGGGATGATAGGCCCATTAGAATCAAGTGCCAACTACGCAGAAAAAGGAAAACAAGAGAATCTAAAGGGAATGGCACGTAGAGCGAGAGAAGGGCGTCAAATGATGGACAACGCTGGTAAAGGCCAGGGCCGTACAACTATCCAAAATATCGCAAAACAAAATCAAGGTCTACACCGTACGCCGTTTAATATTAAATTTGTACCATCAGTAGGTTCAGTGAAGATAGACTATACACCCGGTACAACTGATGTCAATATTCAGCGGAGAGAGCCAATAATTGACGCAAAAGTGAACAAACCAATACACGAATACACACCGGGAAAAGTAACTGGTACAATGGTACAAAGAGCAGATGTTGACATCAATGTCAGCATTTAAAGGAGCGTATAAAAGAATGAAAATTGCTACAAAGTTTTTAGGTGAAATCGAAATTAGGGAACAGGATATCTTAACGTTTGAACAGGGTTTACTTGGATTAGAGAATGAAAAAAATTTCGTATTATTATCTATAGATGCAGATCTTCCTTTAGCGATACTGCAATCCGTTGATAATGTGGAAATAGGTTTTGTAATTGCCTATCCGTTCGCCTTCAAAAAAGATTACAGCTTCGATATATGTGAAAATGATCGTAACCAGCTACAAATTGAGAAGGAAGAGAATGTACTTACATACTCTATAGTAACAATGAAGGAAACATTCCAAGAATCAACGATAAATTTGCTTGCACCCTTAATCATTAACATGGATAAAAAGTGTGGTAAACAAATTGTCCTGCAAGATAATAGATCCTATCCATTACGCTACCCAATGCACACATTGGAAGGAAGTGCGAAATAATGCTAGTACTTTCTCGAAAAAAAGATGAATCTATTATGATTGGCGATCAAATCGAAATAAAAATATTAGCTGTCGAAGGTGAGCAAATTAAAATCGGTATTGTAGCACCAAAAACTGTTAAAGTACACCGTTCCGAAGTTTTTGAAGCTATTCAAGCGCAGAATAAGGAAGCTTTATCAGCATCATCAAGCTTCTTAGAACAGCTAAGGAAGAGATAAAGCATATGGTATTAGCTATAATTGTAAACTAGTAACCTATTACATAAAAAAAAAAAAACTTTATAAAAACTATTAAACATTTTCAACTAATTACGATATATAGATTGTAAGGGGCAGGAAGTACATACATACTACCTAATCCGATATTCCACACGGATGTGGAATAACAAAA
>Ga0102589_1006004_pt1 | contig 10233 bp, 7 predicted proteins | sample AraplaMF_Col_mLB_FD_76858 | JGI IMG/M metagenome (GOLD analysis project Ga0102589, IMG submission 76858) | Arabidopsis root microbial communities from the University of North Carolina, USA - plate scrape MF_Col_mLB | ecosystem: Host-associated > Plants > Roots > Endosphere | place: USA... | reverse complement strand
GAATACAGCATTAGGTGAGCTTCCAGAGGTAAAAAGTACAAATGTCAATATTGTATGGAATCCACCTTGGTCAAAAGATAGAATGTCACGCTATGCTAAAATGGCATTAGGTGTACGCTAATTCTGCTTAATGCACAATACAAAATCCCTGCTTATAACAGTAAGCGGGGATTTTTGTTGTTTAAAACTTTTGTGTCAAAAAATTATGGTGTTATATCGTTGATTGGAGTGGAAGGCTACTCGACTCCTGTGGGAAAGCGAGTAGCCTGGAATGGAAATCAACCCTTCGCTTTGCAGTAGAGCCTGCTAAATAGAACAAAATCCCCGCTTATAACTTAGAAGCGGGGATTTTGATGTAAGTGTATTAATCAATACGACATATTTGTAACGGACAATTTTCACAGGCGATTTCATCCTTTAAAAATTGTAGATCATGAATCGTTATATAACCTTTTTCGAAGGATATTATATTGTGCTTCTTTAAGTCATTCAACATACGATTAATCATCTCTCGACTCGTCGCACATAAATTAGCAATCTCTGTATGCGTTAACGGGAAGTCAATGTAAATAGTGTCATTTTCTAAAGGCTTCCCATAAGTATTTGAAAGTCGGATAAGCGTTGAAAATAAAGCGCCCTTTTTCCCATTTAAAATTAAATCACGCAAACGACTTTGATGCTTTAAATTTTCTGTTTGCAACCATTTCATATATTCCACCATTAAAATAGGTTGTTCCACTAGTAAAAGTTCTAATGATTCACGGCTTAGAACATATAAACTGGAGGGCTCTAGTACTTTAGCGGTCATCGAATTATACGTAAGGTTACAAAATAATGAGCTTTCGCCAATGATACTATCAGGCCCACAAATACGAATGGTTAATTCCTTCCCATTCTCCGTTTCCTGACTAATCGAGATAGCACCTGTTTTTATATAATAAATTTCTTTCGCACGTTCGCCCTCTAAAAAGATTTTACTATCCTTATTTACTTTAATTAAAACACCATGCTTTTGAAAAAGATCGTGAAATTTCGCTTGTATATTATCCATAATAGTCATATCTTCAACACATCTCTTTCTTTTTTCGTAAAAATTGTTTAATTATTACAAAATTAAGTGAACAATTTACTAAATCTAAGAAATATACTTTTATTATAGCGTAATTTTCCAGTAATAAGTGAAGAAATTTTAGGGCTAATTCTTTGCTCTAGTTTGTCGCATGTTGTAAAATAAAGTTAGTCAAAATAGGTCAAATATTTTTCCTTGAAACAGAATGGCAAACGGGATTCCGCTGAACATTATTGAAAAGGAGTGCTAAATATGCAATTTCAACAAACAAATGACAAAAAACCATTAGAGCAATTTGGACGTAACTTAATTGAAGAAGTAAAAAACGGTAAAATGGATCCGGTTATCGGTCGTGACGAAGAAATTCGTAATGTCATTCGTATTTTAACGCGCAAAACGAAAAATAACCCTGTCTTAATAGGTGAGCCTGGGGTTGGTAAAACAGCTATTGTAGAGGGATTAGCTCAACGTATAGTAAAGGGCGATGTCCCTGAGGGATTAAAGGATTGCATACTGTATGAGTTGGATATGAGTGCTTTAATAGCAGGTGCTAGTTATCGTGGGCAATTTGAAGAGCGCTTAAAAGGTGTATTAAAAGAAGTAAAAGAATCAGAGGGACGCATCATTTTATTTATCGATGAAATTCATACAATTGTAGGTGCAGGTAAAACGGATGGTGCAATGGACGCTGGGAATATGCTAAAACCAATGCTTGCACGAGGTGAGCTACATTGTATTGGGGCTACAACATTAGATGAATACCGGATGTATATAGAAAAAGATCCTGCTTTAGAGCGTCGTTTTCAGCAGGTACTTGTACGAGAGCCATCTATTGAAGATACAGTTTCCATTTTACGGGGCTTGAAAGAGCGTTTTGAGTTACATCATGCGGTTCGTATTCATGACCGTGCGATCGTAGCGGCAGCGGGGCTTTCCAATCGCTATATTACAGAGCGTTTCCTGCCGGATAAGGCAATCGATTTAATCGATGAAGCATGTGCGATGATTCGAACAGAAATTGATTCCATGCCACAGGAATTGGATGCAGTTACACGCCGTATTATGCAGCTCGAAATTGAGGAGCAAGCATTGCGTAAGGAGAAAGACGACGCAAGTAAAAAGCGTTTAGAGCAGCTCAGTGAGGAATTAACAAAGCTCAAAGAATCCTCTGAGGGCATGCGTAAACAATGGGAAACCGAAAAAGAAGCGTTGCATGGCATTCAGAAAAAACGTGAAAAACTTGATAAATACCGCCGTGATTTAGATGAAGCAGAAAGTAAATATGATTTAAATAAAGCAGCTGAACTACGTCATGGGAAAATTCCAACACTTGAAAAGGACATTCAAGAGATGGAAAAACAATTAGAGAATGGTACGGAATCACGTATTTTACGTGAAGAGGTAACAGCTGATGAAATCGCATCGATCGTTTCGCGTTGGACAGGAATTCCAGTGACGAAGTTAGTAGAAGGTGAGCGTGAAAAATTACTGCGGTTAAAAGATACATTGCATGAGCGTGTAATCGGACAAGATAATGCTGTACAGCTTGTTACTGAAGCGGTATGGCGTGCTCGAGCAGGTATAAAAGACCCGCGTCGACCAATTGGAAGCTTTTTATTCCTAGGGCCAACAGGTGTTGGTAAAACAGAGCTTGCGAAGGCACTAGCGGCGCAGTTGTTTGATTCTGAAGATCATTTTATTCGCATTGATATGAGTGAATATATGGAAAAACATAGCGTATCACGTCTTGTAGGGGCACCTCCAGGCTATGTTGGCTATGAAGAAGGTGGGCAATTAACAGAAGCTGTTCGCCGAAATCCGTATTCAGTTGTATTATTAGATGAAATTGAAAAGGCCCATCCTGATGTCGCGAATATTTTACTACAAATTTTAGATGATGGGCGCATTACTGATAGCCAAGGGCGGATGGTCAATTTTACAAACACGGTGGTCATTTTAACTTCTAATATAGGCTCAAGCTATTTAATGGAAGCACAAGAAGACGATGCTGCTGTTGAGGATTTAGTGATGGCTGCATTGCGTCAACATTTTAAACCAGAACTGTTAAATCGTATGGATGATATTATTATGTTCCATGCATTATCAGATGAGCATTTTACAGCGATTGCATGGAAATATATCGAACAGCTTGTCAAACGAGTTGCAGAGCAAGACATTACTTTACAAGTAGAACGAAACGTAGTTGATTGGGTTGTAGAACAAGGAGCAGATGCTCAGTTCGGCGCAAGACCATTAAAACGATTCGTGCAGCGTTATATTGAAACTGCAGTTGCAAAAGAATTACTTCGAGGTGAAGTATTACCAGGAGAAACATTGCATATTAGAATGCACGATGGTCAATGTGTCGTTGAAAAATAACAAAAAAACCTGTTCCGCATTGAGCGAAACAGGTTTTTTCTAGTTGAATTAATGATTGTCTGCAGCTTCTGGAGTTGACTCGTTTGGAATAACTGCACCGATAATGAAAACAAGAATTGTAAATACAACTGATGTGACAATAGCAGTTTGGAAATCAAACGGTGCACCAAGCACAGCGCTTACTACGTAGTTTAACATTGAAACTAGTAGGAATGACCATATGAATGTTACGATATATTGCATTAATTTCACCTCAACCGAACTTTTTTATATCATAAAATTTTACTACATATTCATTATCATATCATAACATAAATCGAAAAAAAAAGAACCTTTTCTGTGAAACATGGCGAATTTGTCACAACGATAATATTACTTTTTTTATTTCAATGCAATTTCAATAGGATTACTGAAATTCAAAGACGTTACAAATGCTTGTTTGTCGTTGTAGGTGAAAGTTTTCGGAATGGCTTCAAAGCCCTGTTGCTAAATTATATAGAATCGCTATCAAGTGCCTGATTCACACAATGATTAATTCATGGTGGAATCGATAGGAAAAAAAGCATTAATTTTAATTCATCTTGCACCTGTTCATCATTATGAGTTATAATTATGACCAGTTACTAATAATTGATAGTAAGAAAGCAGAGGGGTTGCTAAATGAACGCTGGTATTATAGGGATTGGCAAATACGTTCCGGAGAAAGTCGTTACGAATTTTGATTTAGAAAAAATGATGGATACTTCGGATGAATGGATTCGAACTCGCACAGGGATAGAAGAACGCCACTTTGCCGCAGATGATCAGGACACTTCTGATTTAGCAGTAGCTGCTGCAAAAGAGGCTATTGCAAAAGCGGGCATTACACCAGAGGAAATAGGCTTAATCCTTGTAGCGACTGTAACACAAGATCAAAATTTTCCAAGCGTAGCATGTATGGTTCAGGAGCAAATCGGAGCAGTTAATGCAGCTGCCATGGATCAAGCGGCTGCTTGTGCAGGATTTATATATAGTTTAGTGACAGCAAAGCAATTTGTAGAATCAAATGCTTATAAATATGTCTTAGTAGTAGGTGTTGAAAAGCTGTCGAAAGTACTTGATTGGGAAGATCGCAATACTGCTGTGTTATTCGGTGACGGTGCAAGTGCAGCGATTATCGGTCCGGTATCAGAAGGTAGAGGTATTTTATCATTTGAACTTGGAGCAGACGGCACAGGTGGTAAGAATTTGTATTTAACACAGCAAGACACAATCGCTATGAATGGCCGTGAAGTCTTTAAATTTGCCGTTCGTCAAATGGGTGAATCTGCAATAAACGTTTTAGAAAAAGCAGGTTTAACAAAAGAAGACGTAGATTTTTTAGTGCCGCATCAGGCGAATATTCGAATTATGGAATCAGCTCGTGAGCGTCTAGAGCTACCACCGGAAAAAATGTCTAAAACGATTCACAAATATGGGAATACGTCTGCAGCATCTATTGGTATTTCCTTGGTAGATGAGCTTGAAGCAGGTAAGATAAAAGATGATGATTTATTAGTACTTGTTGGATTTGGCGGTGGCTTAACATGGGGTGCCGTTACGATGAGATGGGGAAAATAAAAACGAAAAATGCTTGAGGGGAGTAATACAATGAGTAAACGACGAGTAGTAATTACAGGAATTGGCGCAGTTACACCACTAGGAAATAGCATCGAAGAAACATGGACTAACATTAAAGCTGGAAAATCGGGCGTTGGCGAATTAACGCGTTTAAATAAAGATCTTTTCGCAGCAAAAATTGCTGCTGAAGTGAAAGATTTTAATATCGAAAAGTATATCGAACGTAAAGAAGCTCGTAAAATGGATCGCTTTACACAGTATGCTTTAGCAGCATCCATCATGGCGATGGAAGATGCACAATTAACAATTGATGAAGAGCTAGCACCACGTGCAGGTGTCTGGATTGGCTCTGGAATCGGCGGTATGGAAACATATGAACAACAGTTTTTAACTTTCCAAGAGCGTGGAGCAAGACGTGTAAGTCCTTTCTTTATTCCAATGATGATTCCAGATATGGCTTCAGGCCAAGTGTCGATTCACTTTGGTGCAAAGGGCATTAACTCTTGTTCAGTAACTGCTTGTGCTTCAGGTACAAACTCTATTGGGGATGCTTTTAAAGTAATTGAACGTGGCGATGCAGATGTTATGATTTCGGGCGGTGCTGAGTCACCAATCGTTACGATGGCAGTGGCAGGCTTCTGCGCTAATACTGCATTATCTTTAAACACTGATCCAGAAACAGCTTGCCGTCCATTCGATAAAAATCGCGATGGTTTCATTATCGGTGAAGGTGCGGGTATTGTTATTTTGGAAGAGTATGAGCACGCTAAAGCACGCGGTGCAAAAATCTACGCAGAAGTTCTTGGCTATGGTGCAACAGGGGATGCACATCATATTACAGCTCCAGCTCCAGAAGGAGAAGGCGCTTCTCGTGCAATGATGCAAGCTTTAACTGATGGCGGCGTAGAAGCTTCACAAGTTGACTATATTAACGCACATGGAACAAGTACACCATATAATGATTTATTTGAAACACAGGCAGTAAAAACTGTTTTTGGTGAACATGCCTATAAGCTTGCAATGAGTTCTACAAAATCAATGACAGGTCACTTATTAGGTGCAGCTGGTGGTGTTGAAGCTATTTTCACAGCGCTAGCACTTAAAGAAGGTATTTTACCACCGACAATTAATTTAACAGACGCAGATCCAGAATGCGATTTAGATTATGTGCCAAATGAAGCTCGAAAAGTAGATATTCAATATGCTATGAGTAACTCACTTGGGTTTGGTGGACACAACGCAAGTCTACTATTCAAAAAAATCGAGGAATAATAAAGTAAACTTTAATCAGTGAGGGCTTCATCTCTCACTGATTTTTTAGTGTTCGGGCTTTTATGGGTGGTTAATTAAGGTGTCGTCTTATTAAATAAAGTAAGGCTCCTCTACGAAACGAGGGGTTGATTTCCGTTCCGACAGGTCGCTTTGTTGCTGACGCTTCTCTTTCTCACAGATAAAACATTTAACGCTGCCGCTACGCTTTCGCATAGATAAAACATTTGTAGCTGTCGCTTTGCTTTCGCTACAGAAAACATTTGTAGCTGTCGCTTTGCTTTCGCTACAGAAAACATTTGCCGCTGCCGCTACGCTTTTGCGCAGATAAAACATTTGTAGCTGACGCTTTGCTTTCGCTACAGAAAACATTTGTTGTTGCGAAAACATAGCAGCGATAATAACCGGCGTAAAATAGCTTCACTGATAGTAGTCTATTATTCCGATTATGGTAAGAAATACAGTTTCACTTTTGATATGATAAAATTTATCTCGGATAAACGGACAGTACTTTTATTGACATACTAGTTTTTAAACATCATAAAAAACGTCAGCCTAATTTACGTGGCTGACGTCTTTTTTTATAGTTTTATGAATAGATGATAATAAAGAAAAAATAGAAAGGATGCCCTTATCTTGTTCCGACTCTTTTTATTTTTAATGAGCTACGGCTTATTGATTCTCTCCGTTGGGAATCTCATATTGTATTTGAATTATCGGACACTCGGATATACCTGGATAGTTGTTTTTAAATTCATGGCACAGACAACGGCATTTTATGTGGCAATTGGATCAGCCGTTGTATTATGTGCTGTTGTGTTTGATCTTGGTTATGATAAAGCGATAAACAAAGATAGGATGTAACTCTTAGATTACTCTCTTTTTGGCCAAGCTCTTACGATAAATTTCTACAAAGCTACCGCATTTCTTCATATCATGTTAAAGCTTTTTTCTTAGCGACGTGCACGACCAAGGCCCATCGCTTCTTCCATGCGTTTTAATGTAGCGCTAGCAATAGCATTTGCCTTTTCAGCACCTTCATCTAAAATGATGTCTAATTCAGATGATTCCACCAAGTGATAGAATTTCTCTTGAATTGGTGTCAGGTGGTCAATAACCGTTGCTGCAACACCTTGTTTGAAACCACCATAGCCAACGCCTTCGTATTTTTTTACAAGATCGTCAATAGATACGCCTGAAATGGCAGATTCGATTGTTAGTAAATTAGAAACACCGGGTTTATTTTCCACATCAAATGCTACAATACCATCAGAGTCAGTAACAGCAGATTTAATTTTTTTCTCAATATCTTTCGCTGAATCTAAAAGTTTGATGGTCGCTTTTGTATTTGGATCAGATTTACTCATTTTCTTTGTAGGTTCTTGTAGTGATTTGATACGAGCTCCTGCTTTAGGTAATTGAATCTCAGGAATCGTTAAAACGTCACCATAACGTTTGTTAAAACGTTCTGCTAGATCACGAGTAAGCTCAATATGCTGCTTCTGATCATCACCGACAGGAACAATGTTTGTGTTATACAAAAGGATATCTGCTGCCATCAATGGTGGATATGTTAAAAGAGCGGCAGATACGCTTTCCTTACCGTGCGATTTATCTTTGAATTGTGTCATACGTTCAAGCTCACCAATTGATGCAACACATTGTAACATCCAGCCTGCCTGTGCGTGAGCTGGTACTTCTGATTGAATAAATAATGTAGATTTTTTAGGGTCAATGCCTGTAGCAATATACGTTGCTGCTAGGTTACGAATATTTTGACGTAATTCTTTTGGATCTTGAGCTACTGTTATTGCATGCTGATCGACGATACAATAAACAGCATCACCTTCCTCTTGTAATGCAGGGAATTGCTTAAACGCTCCTAAATAGTTCCCTAAAGTTACAATACCTGTTGGCTGTACGCCTGAAAAAATAGTTGTCATGTCATTTCCTCCTTGAATTTAAGTCCCTTAGACGTTTTTACCTTCTTTCAGCGGGTGTCCAAACATCCGCTGAAAGAAGGTAAGGCCTCCGGCGGATGTCACGGAATCGACTAGGATTTCTTTGTGCTAGCACAAAGTCGATTCTGGACGCAATTATGCAGTGCATAATTGATATAAGTACCAAAATAAAAAAACATCATGCGTCCTCATTAGTTATCTAATGAAGGGACGAATGATGTTTGAATCCGCGGTACCACCCAGCTTGCCTAAAACGGCCACTCTTCTTCGTAACGTGAAGGGACGAGCTTTGCTAATAGACTTAAGTAAGAAACTAAGACGTTCACAAAGCTAACTCGGAAGTCCATTCCAAATGCTTACACGATCTGTTTTCAGCGACCACAGACTCTCTAAACGTGTAATAGGCAAATGTACTACTCTTCGTCAGCGTTTTTTAGCTCAATACCTGTCTTCCATCTATATAGATGATGAGGTGAATTCACCGAAGACATAATTGATTTATTGCAAAAAATTATATTATAAAGGCTCGGTGAAAAGCAAGTGTGTAAAGTCAGACTTTTGGCGGTGTTTTTTCTCGGAAAAAAGTTATATGCTACTTTTGCTGCTTTTTTATTTGGAAAGGAAACTAATATTAGTAAATATACGTCTATATTGTACACACAGAATTGACAATATTCTCGTTTAATTTTTTTAAATGAGAACAAAAACAATCAAGCAATGAATGTTTAAAATGCTCTGCCAATGGGAATATTAGTAGTAGTTCGTTAGGCATCACAAGAAGTAACTACTTTGAAGTTTATGTGAAAAAACAGAAAATTTCATGTCAAATGGTTATTCTTTTTTTATTGGAACTATATTCAAACATCTCATAGTACTGTATAATGGTATGTATATTTACATTACATTAATTCTAATTTAACACAATAGTTTATAGATAATGATTAAAAGGAAAGGATGTGTCAGTATGATAGTAACTTTATTTACATCACCAAGTTGTACGTCTTGCCGAAAAGCTAAAGCATGGTTAGAGGAGCATGAAATCCCATATACAGAACGTAATATATTTTCTGAACCATTAAGCATTAGTGAAATTAAAGAGATATTGCGTATGACAGAAGATGGTACGGATGAAATTATTTCAACTCGCTCAAAAATTTTCCAAAAATTAAATGTTGATGTGGAAAGCTTGCCATTACAACGTTTATATGAATTAATTCAAGAGTATCCAGGGTTATTACGTCGTCCTATTATTTTAGATGAGAAACGTTTACAGGTCGGCTACAATGAGGATGAAATTCGCCGTTTCTTACCTCGTAAGGTTCGTGCTTATCAACTGCAAGAAGCACAGCGTATGGTGAACTAATATTGCCGTATTCTGCATAGAATAAGTATTAGATGTTACATATGCAACAAGCATATTGTGACATCTATTTTTTTGTGTTTTACTTATGTAAAACCTTCTATATAGAGTATAATAATTAATAGGGAAAAGTCATATATATTCGGTAAAGTATGTTAAACTTGATTTTAGCTTAATAGTTTACTACAATTTCAATAATTCAAATATCTTCTGTGAAACGGTGTATATCCTTTTCATTTTATGACAGAACAGCATACAATATAATTAGAGACAACTGTGGACATTATTTTTTTGATTTCGGTTGCTCGATGGGTTAACTGTAGTGTGGTCAAAGGTTGAAAAACAAAAATGAAGTATGAGGTTAAAAACAATGAATAATAGCATACTAATGAAACAAACTGTTTTTCGACAAATGACAGTGAAGGGAGATGAGGTCTAGTGGACATCGAACGTGTAAACGAAAATACACTCAAGCTCTTTATTACGTACAATGATATAGAGGATCGCGGCTATAGTCGTGAAGAAATTTGGTACAATCGAGCAAAGGGTGAACAACTTTTTTGGGATATGATTGATGAAGTAAACACGGAGGATTA